>Ga0105047_10002413_pt1 | contig 33344 bp, 28 predicted proteins | sample MAT04_FD_78384 | JGI IMG/M metagenome (GOLD analysis project Ga0105047, IMG submission 78384) | Freshwater microbial communities from Lake Fryxell liftoff mats and glacier meltwater in Antarctica - MAT-04 (megahit assembly) | ecosystem: Environmental > Aquatic > Freshwater > Ice > Liftoff... | reverse complement strand
GAGGCGGGCCCGCCTCCATCTGGGCCCGTCTGGGTCGATCTGTGGCAAATTCTTCGTTTTCTGCGTCCAGCGCCCCTCCGAATTCCCAGGTAGAACCTAAGAAATCTCAAAATCTCAATCTCACGAGGGAGAGGGGGGGCCCCGTCCCAACCCACATCCCACTCCACCCCAAAACCGCGTTCCTGCCTCAATACGGCGTCCCAGTCCCAGTCCCAGTTTTTTACAACGCACCGCCAGACCCGCCGTCTCAAAATCTCAATCTCAACCAAAACCGCACCCACCCCGCGCAGTTTACCCGCCGCGGCGGGCCCTCCTCCTTCTGGGCCAGTCTGGTCCCGTCTGGGTTTGTCTGGATTTTATCTGGGGCCAATTCTCTGCTTTTCTGCCGCCAAATCCCCTCTTCTCCCCGTCTCACCCTCAACCAACCCAACCCCACCCCACCTCAACCCCCAAACGAAATGACCCCGGCTCATGCCAGGGTCACCCACTACCGCACCGCAAATTGAAAATGGAGCGAACGAGACTCGAACTCGTAACCCCTAGCTTGCAAAGCTAGTGCTCTACCAATTGAGCTATCGCCCCGAACGGGTCAATCCTATCGCCCGTGCCTCCACAAATCACCGCCGGCCGCGGAGCTTGTTGGTGATCCTTGCCGCAAAGCCCATCAGTTCCGCAAAGTCCGCCGGCGCAACCGCCCGCAGAATCAGCGGCCACAGGATCGCGCTCAGCACGGTGGTGGCCGCGCCCTCGACCACCAGCAACGACTTCAGGTCCATACTGAGCATCGGGCGGATGGCAAAGTGGGCGATGGCGTAGGCACCACCGATGCCGGCCCAGCCGACGAACATCGGCAAGAGGATCGGACGCAGCACGTCGCTGAACTTGGCCCCCAGGGGCCGAGTGGCCACCCACGGGTTGAAAATTCCAGTAAACGTGAAGGCGATGATGACGGCGCAGGAAATGGCCGGGCCAGTCTTCCAGAGCCAGCCCGCCGTCACCACACACCCAAGGAACACTACGGCGTCGATGCAGATCACCACAAGATTGAGCGTGTAACGGCCCTGAGCCTGGACCAGTGCCCGGCTCGACGGCCAGAGGATCACCATGGCCATCGCGATCGAGAGCAACTGCAAGACCGGGACCGAACCGGCCCATTTGTCGGAACAGGCCACGCGAATGAACGGCTCAGCAAGCGCGCCTTGCAGCAGGCACGCCGGAATACCCAAAAGGTTCAGCAGCCGCGCCGACCGAAGGAACGAGGCCCGCAATCTCTCCGGATCGTCCTGCATCGCCGACAGCATCGGGAACATGACGTTGCCGATGTTGTTGGCCAGGAGCGCAAAGGTGGTGAGCGAGAGGTTGTATCCGAAGGAATAGAGGCCCGATTCATTGTCGCCAGCGACTCGCGCCAGCACAAACAGCGAGCCCTGCGTGATAACCAGCGTCACCATCGAGGCGGTGAAGAGCACGGTGGAATCGGTCAGGAGGAACTTCCAGCGCCGCACGTGCAGGCGCCACGAGAACGGCGGCCGCGCCGCACGCCAGAGCAGAATCGCCCGAACCGCGGCCATAAGCGGCACCGGAACCGCAAACGCATATGCCCCCCACCCAAGTGAAGCGAGCCCGATGGTGATGGCCAGCAGCGCGGTCGCGCGGAAGAACTCGACCATCGAGAGCAGCTTGAATCGCATCTCACACTGCAAGCGGGCCTCGGGGACGGTGCCAAGCCCGGTCAAGGGTGCAGCCAATGCGAGAATGAACAGCAGATAGGCGACGTTGGGCGACTGGAACCACCAAGCCGCGATCGGGCCCGCCGCGATCGTGATGAGTGCCGCGACGATGCCCAGCGAGACTGAGAACCACAGCCCGATCTCATCCCACCGGGCACTCCGCGAACGCCGCTGCACCAGCACCTCGCGCAGGCCGGGTTGCGGGAGGAAGTTGGTGAACGCGGCGACGCCCAGCGCCAGGTTGATCTGGGCACTGTCCTCGGGCACGATAATGTGGGTCAGCAGCACCTGCCCAAAGAAGGAGATGACCTTGTAACCGATGGTCTGGATCGCCAGCCACGTCATGCCCGAGGCGGCCTTCTGACCGAATGACCGCTCTGGTGCCAACGTCGCACCCGTTGCCTCGCCGACTGGAACGACGGGCCCATGCAGATCCGCCGCCGCGTCTGAGGCGTTCGCCGTGGCGTCGCAGGAGATGGAGGCGTCCGCTTTGCTCACAATGAAGGGGAAAGTTCGAGATCGGGCGTGAGACTTATCGGCTCGCAGGGCAGAGAGGTTATGCGGAACGTGCCCGACTGATGGACCCGGCGCGCAAGACAGCGGATCATTCCTTACACGCCGGGCCGTACGGGGATGAAACCGCTGTTATTGAGGGCGCGGCCGTGGTCCGTGCTAAGCGTTTGCCCGCATGTACCAGTGGACGGCGGTCGAGCCATAGACGTGCGTCTCGGGCCCGCGCGTGCCCTCGATCGTCAGGTCGCCAGGGACGGTGACAATGCCCCCCGCGACTGCGCTCTCGAGCTGGGCAGAAAAATCGCTGTCCGTCGCGGGCTCGCCGGTGGCACCGGGGGCAAGCGGTTCGTCGCCGATCTCGTAGACCACATCACCTTCGGGGCGACGGCGAGTGAGCCGGGCCTCTTGCTCCTGCTTGGCCTCATCCCATCGCTCGCGGCCGCGCTTGGGCGGCTTCTTGCCCTTGCGAGGGGCCGGCGAGCGGCGCTTGGAAACCTCTTCGACAATGGCGGCGGCCTTGTCGTCAAGGGTGGCGATAAGAAACGGATTGGGGGTTCGCAGCACAATGAATCCATCGGGGGCGAGAAGTTTGGCGAGCTCGCTGACCTGGGCGCGAACCTGATCCCAACCGGCCTGTTCGATGACGAGTGGATATGGCGGGTCGAGGAACACCAGATCGATCGGGCGAGGGCAGCGGGCCAGGATCGCACTGCCGAGGGCATCGCCCTGCACGGCGCGGGCCCGATCGGCGCACTGAAGACTCTCAATGTTGCGCTGGATCAACTGGCAGGCGCCCTTGTCGTTGTCGACCATGATGCTTGAGGCCGCCCCACGGCTGAGCGCTTCGAGGCCGATGGCGCCGGAGCCGGAGAAAAGGTCAACGACCGCGGCCCCCTCAACGCGCACGCCCAGCATGCCAAAGACCGACTCGCGAACCCGATCGGGCATGGGGCGGGTGTGGAGGCCGTCAGGAGAGAGCAGACGGCGGGAGCGATATTCACCGGCGATGATGCGCATGAGGACTACCAGAAGTGAGCCCCAAGAGCGGGCCGATGGGAGAACAGAGGATGCCGGTCATTGTTCGCTTACGAGGCGATGGCCACAGCCAGCTGGGCGGCCAAATCGACATTGTTTTTGACAAGGGCGATGTTGGCTACGAGGGTCTTGCCGCCGCTGATTTCGTGGAGCGCCTGCAGCAGGGCGGGCGTGACATCGCGGCCTTGGGCCCCGCGATCATGGGCCCGCTGCGCGGCATTGGCCATCCAGATCGACCAGTCGGACGGATCGAGCTCGTCGGCGACAGGGACGGGATTGGCAATCACGATCCCGCGGCCGGTGCGGCAAAGCTCGTGGCGGATGAAGCGGCCAAGTTCCTGCGGATCGTCCATGCGGGCATCAACGCCGATGCCGCCGTCGCGCAAGTAGAAGGCGGGGAAGCGGTCGGTGCAGTAGCCGATGACGGGCACGCCGAGGGATTCAAGGAGTTCGCGGGTGCTGGTGACGTCAAGGATGGACTTGCAGCCACTGGTGACCACGGCGACGGGGAATCGCGTGAGGGCCGCGAGGTCGGCGGAGATATCGATCCGCTCGGCAAAGCCCTTGTGAACACCACCGAGGCCGCCGGTCGCAAAGACGCGGATGCCCGCGCCGGCCGCGATTTCAAGGGTTGTGCTTACGGTGGTGGCACCGCTCTTGCCGAGGGCGGCATAGGCACCGAGCGAGGAGGCATTCACTTTGCCGATCTGCGGGGCGGCGAGCATCTCGTGGAGTTCAGCGTCGGTCAGGCCGGCGCGGAGCGCGCCGTTGACCAGTCCGACCAAGACGGGCGAGGCCCCGCGCTCACGAACGATTTGGGCGAGCTCCGCGGCGAGCGCCGGCGCGGCTGCGCGCGGGACGCCGTGGATGAGCAGCGTGGTTTCAAGCGCGACTCGCGCGGGGGCTGACAGGCGGGGGAGTGGATGCATGATGAGCTGTGACGGATCGGGCGGGAGGGAAGGGGCATGGCGGCGGCGGAGAGCGATCTGAGGTACCGAGAATGAGGGGAAATTGATGTTTTTGCTGTTTGTTTGGTATATAGAAGGGTACTTTAGGGGGTATGTGACGATCAAACACACCCTAAGTCTATGACGATAGATGCTTTTGACTTGCAATCGGCAGACTGTGATGCATCATTGCGTAGGCGAAGACTGCGAAAGCAGCCTGCCTTTGAGAAGAGTAACCTTTAGAGAGGAGAGAGATAATGAGAACTTTTGGCGCTCGTTCTATTCTTTTGGCTGCTGGTGCAATTGCTGGGCTGACCAGCGTGGTGACGGCTCAGGCTCCGGCTTCGGCCCAGGTCTGGGACGTTCGGTTCGTGGTTGACACCACGGGTCCGAACCGCATTCCCACCGCTTCCGATCGCGGTGCAGGCACGGCTATTGGTATCACGATGTTTGCTCGGGTCTCGATTCTGGCGAACACCAGCGCATCGGGCACGGCGAACCTCGGCGTGAGCCGCGTGGGTGGCAACAACGCTGTGTTCTTCATGTCGGTCGCAGACGGCAACGCCGGCGGCATCGGCACACGGGATATGACCGTTGGCGCCACGGGCGAAGCGGGCAACGATTCACTGGGCAACCCGCTGGCTGGGCACTTCAGGCCGTTCCGCGGCTCGTTCGCTCCGGCTGGCTCGGGTGGCGACAACGCCAACCTGTCAAACGGCCGTCAGACGGACGTGAGCGGCAGCCCGGCTCTGACCTCGGTGGTCGGCTCGCGAGCCTTCGGCTACAACGGCGTTCCACTGGGCGTTGCCACCGGCAACACCCCGGCCTCGCTCGTTGGTGACTACGTTGCGGTCTTCCGCTTCCTGTACATCCCTGCCTTCTACAACCGGGCCAGCAACGCCGCCCTGGGGACGTTCCCCTCAGTCACCCTCAGCGTGACTGGCATGTCGGCTCGCTACCTGTATCAGGACAACAGTGCCGGTAACGCGACGGCTGCTGCGCAGGTCAACCTGCCCAACCAGACCGTGACGTTCCAGGTTCCGACTCCGGGCGCTGCCGCCCTTGTCGGCCTCGGTGGCCTTTTGGCCGCCCGTCGCCGTCGCGCCTGATAGCGCACACTATCTCGCCCCTCGAGAGCCCCGAGAAATCGGGGCTCTTTTTCGTTTTGGCGAGTGGACTTCCGTGCCAAACACCCGGCCGCCAGCCGAGAGGCCGCGAGGGGTGATCACTCGACGCCGTCACTCAACGCCGAGGTCTCGCTTGGTGAAAAGCGAGTAGAACGCGATGCCGGTGCTTTCGACGTTCTCGCGGGCGCCCTCGAGGCGGTCGATGGTCGCGACGATGGCGATGACTTTGGCGCCGGCCTCGGCGATGACGGCCGCGGCTTCGAGGGCTTGGCCACCCGTTGTGGCCACGTCTTCAACGATGACCACATGATCGCCGGCGTTGAGGACACCTTCCAGGCGTTTGGCCGTCCCATACTCTTTCTTGCTGTTGCGGATGAAGACACAGGGCAGGCCGGTGGCGAGCGAGGCCACTGTGACCAGGGGAATTCCGCCGAGTTCGGCCCCGGCAAGCCGCTGGACGGGGGCTCCGGCCATTTCGCTGATGGCAGCGACCTGCGCTGCAAACATCGCCCCCAGATCCCGAAGAACTTCGGGGCGGGTTGAGAAAAGGTACTTGTCGAGGTAATAGCTGCTGGTGCGGCCGGAGCGAAGGGTGAAGGTGCCACGGAGTACGCAGACGTCGGCGAGGCCTTTGGCGATTCGAGCGCGATCGATGGTCGTCATGGCACGACAGTAGCGACGGATCGGGGGCGAAGGCTGCTGCATCGCGGGTCCTGATTGGCAATAGCATGGGGTATGAAAATGGTTGCGATCAATGGCCAACGCCGGTTGCTGGGCCCGATAGGGCTGCTCTGTGCCATCTCGGTGGCATCTGCGGAGCCGCCGGCCGTGAAAGCGCCGGGCCCTGAAGCGTCGGTACTCGGAGGGCCGCACGTCAGCGCGACGGCGCGGAATGGGCCGGCCACGCCGCTGGTTGAACTCGATTTTCAAGGGCGGCTCAAGCGGCTTGACGAGCAGCCGGTGGTTGCCGCTGTAAAGACCCTCAAACTGGACCCCGCGACGCGGGCGGCGGTGGATGCCGTCATCACCGAGCGAGTCGCTGCGACTGACGCGCTGGTGCTTGACAACATCAATCTACTGGTTGAACTGACATCGGCGGGCGCGGCGGCGAAGAACGGATCGGACAAGGACCAAGCCGCGCTCGCGCCGCTGCTGATGAAGGCGGCGACGCTGCTGGGGACGCTCAACGCCCGCGGGACGCTCGAGATGCGGGTGCGTGCCAAGCTTCCTCCGAAGGATCGTGCGGCGCTCGACGGACTGATTCGCGGCTACTTTGACGCCGTGGCGGCCGACGGAGTGGTTGACGATGGCGTGGTAGTGAGGCCCGGCAATCGCGTTGAGTGTGCGATTGCGGAGAACTTCCGGCTGGTGGGCAAGGATATTGAAGCGAGCTTTCAGCGGATTCTCGGTCAGGGCGACAAGGAGTTTGAGAAGATTCTCGCGTCGCTGGAACTGCGGCCCGAACAGGAAGGTGCGATCCGCTTGATGTTCGAGAAGCTGATCGTTTCAAGCAACTACAAGCCAACCCAGGCGCAACAGACCGTGGCGTTCCTGAAGGTGGTCGATCTGCTTGATCCGGCGCAACGCCGCACGTTTTTGCGGCTCATCGCCGAGAGCGAGGGCCGGGGGAACGCCAGGGCCAAGGATGGTGGATCCACGCCCGATGCGGCCGCGATGGAATCGGGAATGACCGAGCCGAAATCAGTCGCGCCTGGGAAATGACGATGAGGCTGGTTCGTTGTGCCCTCGTCAGGCTTTTCACTTCTTGAGATTTACTTATGTGTTATCGGGCTACTGCACTTTGTATCGTGGTTGGAATCTTGGCCGCGTTCGCATCGGGAGCGGGCATGGGCGAGCCGCCGACCGGTGATGCGCCGCTCTCGGGGCCGAGCGTTACGACGCCGGCCAAGAAGGCGACGATTGTCGAGCGGGATGTCGCGGGCAAGGTGAAGCGGCTGGACGCCACGCCGGCCGAGGCGGCGGTGCGAGCGATGAAGCTGGATAAAGAAACGCGGGCGAAGGTTGACGAGATTTTTGCCAAGCAAGCGGCGGCGCTCGATGCGATTGTGAGTGAGAACCTCAAGCTCATCGTGCAGGTGTCGCAGGCCAAGGACTCCGGCAAGCACGACGAACAGCGGGCGGCGCTGGCGGAACTGATGGAGGTCGCCAAGCCTCTTCGCGATCGCGGGATGCTGGGGCAGCAGTTGGCGGGGGTGCTGTCGGCGGAGGAGACGCGGCAGATGCGCACGATGGTGCAAGGATATTTTGAGGCCGTGCAGAAGGATTTGGAAGACGCGCCGGCGATGGCACCCGATGCGGCCAAGCCGGATGGAGCAGCGGGGAAGAGCGATAAAAAACGAGGGCCGGATCGTGGCGGCTCGGCCATGCGCGGTGAGATCCTGCAAATTGCGGGCAATGAGATTCGGCGGGCGTATGAGCGCGTGGTCACGCAGCGGTCCAGAGAGTTTGATGAGACGCTCAAGACGCTGGGACTGACTCCCGAGCAAGAATCGAAGGTCCGCAAGATCGTGGGAGATTCGTTCGTGGCCAAATACGGGAAGGCCTCACCGGCCGAGCAGGCCCGGGTATTCCGGGAGGTCTACCTGACGCTCGACGAAAGCCAGCGTGCGCAGCTTGCCAAGATGCTCCGCCCGGCACCGGAGAAACCGACCAAGGACGCCACACCGGATGCCGCGCCGACAAAGCGGTAAACCGGGCACTGGGGAGGGGCGAAAAGAGCCGATCGGTCGTATCATTCTGGAGCGGGATTCTCCCGCGACCGATGGAGATCTGTATGCGTCACCTACTTGCTCATGCTGCGCCCCTTGCCCTGCTCGTCCTCGCCGGTCAGGCGTTGGGTCAGTTTGTTCCCCCCGTGCCCGCCCCGCCGACTCCGACGGCTCCCTATGAGGCACCAGCGAAGCCGGCTGCGGCTCCGGTGCCCCCCCCACCGCCGGCTGAGCTCGATGTGGCCCCTATCACGCTCATCGAGCGTGATAGCGATGGGAAGATCAAACCGCTGACGGTGCTGCCCGAAGAGGCGGCGGCACAGAAGCTGTATGAGACGCTCAAGCCGGAGCAGCAGGAGCGCTTCCGAAAAGTAACGGCCGAGCGGGCTGCCAAGATGGAGCAGCAGCTTGCGGCTCACGCACCGGCAGCAGTTGAAGTCTTCGTTCGCCAGGGCGAGCTTGTGAGCTCTGCGGACTTTGCCGCGCTGCGTGACTTGGGTGACAAGAAGGTTCGCACGCTGATGGTGACGCCCGGTCTTTTGGCCAACCTTCAGGCCCAGCAGGTAGTCAACTTCAAGCAGTCGCAGGTGGCAGACAAAGCGGCCAAGGACTACACCAAGGCGTTCAACAAGGAAGTTCGCGGCGGCAGCGATGCCTCGCCGACGATGGTCGTTGACACCATGCGGGCGGTGATTCGCGGGAACACCATCGAACCGATGCGGTCAATGCGGGCCATGCTGTTGCGGGCGGCTCCGCAGTGGAACTCGTTCAAGGCCGGGTTCCAGATGTCGCCGGAAACGACGGCGGCGGTGGCGGCGGCCGAGAAGGGCCTGACCGACGCCGGAACGGATGATCAGAAGGCGGCCGCGATGGCCGAACTGCTCAAGGTGCTGACCGACGATCAGAAGTCGGCGGTGCTGAGCGCTGTTGCGACGCCGGTTGCGGAAACCAAGCCTGCTCCGGCTGCGGCACCGGCGACGACGGCGCCGGCTGGTGATAGCAAGCCGGTGATTGACCCCAACACGCCCGAAGGTCAGTAACCGAATGTCGCGACCGCAAGCGAAAGCCTAAAGCGTGCAGCACGCAGACGGCTGGTTTACGCCCAGCGGATGACGACCTTGCCGAACTGCTCGGATGATTCGAGACGGGCATAGGCGGCCGGTGCGTCGCTGTACTCAAAGGTCTTGTCGAGAACGGCTTTGAGTGAGCCGCGGCGGTGGAGCGCCACGACCTGGGCGAACTCGGCGTTGCTGCCCATGGTGGAGCCGAGCACGCGGAGCTGGTTCCAGAAGATGCGAGAGAGGTCAGTCGTGGCGTCGGGCCCGCTGGTGTTGCCGCAGGTGACGTACGCGCCGCCTTTGGCGAGCGACTTGATACTCGCGAGATGGGTCGCCTTACCGGAAGAATCGACGGCCAGATCAACGCCGCGTCGGCCGCTCCAGGTTCGCACATCGCGCGACCAGTCGGCACCGGCATCGAGGATCGTCGCGTCGGCGCCGAGCGCTTTGGCGCGGTCGAGTTTCCATTGGTGGCGGCTGGTGACGATGACCGGGCAGCCGTGAAACTTGGCGATGGCGAGGGCCGCCAGGGCGACGCCGCCGCCGATGCCGGTGATAAGGACCGACTGGCCGGGGGTGAGGCCGGCTTTACCGACCATCATCGACCACGCCGTCAGGAAGGTCAGGCCGAACGCGGCGGCTTCGGCGGGGTCGGCATCGTCGTTGACGGCGGCGGCGTTGGCGGCGGGAGCGTTGAACCGCTCGCAATGGAAGCCGCTTTTTTGTTCGCCGAGCAGATGGAAATCGGGCGCGAGGAGTTCCGGCGGATCAGTTGGGCGGCGAGACTCAGGGGCGGCAACGGCGGCGTTGAAGACGACCTTCTTGCCCAGCCAAGAGTTGTCAACACCGTCGCCGACGGCCTCGACGATGCCGCAGGCATCGGCACCGGTGATGCGTGGGAAGGTGATGTGTGAGCCGAGCACGCCCATCGCCACCCAAAGGTCGAGGTGGTTGAGGGCGGAGCAGAGCGTGCGAACGCGGAGTTCACCGGCGGCGGGCGCGGGGGGCTCGGGCCAATCGGGTACGACCTTCACGTTTTCAGCGACGGTCTTACCAGCTTGGGCGATGATGGCTGCTTTCATGGCGTCAAAGTAGGCGGCGGAGAAGCGGGCGACCGGTCTGGTAAGGCGCGAGCATGGAGCAAAACGAACCACGGCCGCTCGATTGAGCGGCCGCGGCGATGAGCTATAGGTTGAAACCGGTTCTTACTTCTTGCCCTTCTTGTGGGCCTTGTCACCGGCGGCGCTCGGCGTGGGAAGGATGGGGTGGGTCGACACGGTAGCGATGCCGTGGACGTGCTTCATGCCACGACGGCGATCGGAGAGGCGACGCGACTTGCCGGCACGATCGCGGAGGTAGTAGAGCTTGGCGCGACGGGCATCGCCGCGGCGGAGCACTTCGTACATGGCGATTTTGGGGGAGTGAATCGGGAAAATACGCTCGACACCGTACTCTTCGACGATGCGGCGGACGGTGATCATCTCGCTTGAGCCAGCGCCGGCCCGGCAGATCACGACGCCCTGGAAGACCTGAACGCGTTCCTTGTCGCCTTCGATGATGCGGCAGTGCACGTTGACCGTGTCGCCCACGTCCATCCGGGGGATGTCGGACTTCAGGGTGCCTTTGTTGATGTTCTCGAGGATCGTCTGGATGGCCATGGTCGGCTCGCTGATCAAAAGTACGGGGAACAGTCCAATTTCGTGAGGGGGTGAGTTTACGCAGCAGACCGGGCGGGGGAAAGTCTCGAAAGCAGGGATTCGTGCGGGAATGGGGAGATGCGGGGGTATTTTCCGGGTTTTGATAGGGAATCGCGCGGGTGGAGTAGCGACGGGTCAAGCCTTGGGCATGAGGTCCGGGCGACGGGTGCGGGTGCGCTGCAGGCGTTGTTCGAGTCGCCAGCGCTCGATCGCGGCGTGATTGCCGGAAAGGAGGACGTCGGGAACGGCGACCCCGTTCCACTCGCGGGGGTGGGTGTAATGCGGGCAATCGAGCAAGCGGGTTCCGTCGGGGAGGAGGATGCGATCGCGCTTGGGGGTTTGGGAGCCGCCGACGAAGCTGGGCGTGACGGCGAAGGAATCCTGCACGGCGGAGAGTTCATCGCCGAGCACGCCGGGCACGAGCCGGATGACGGCGTCCATCAGGACCATGGCGGCGAGTTCGCCACCGGAAAGAACGAAGTCGCCGAGACTGACTTCGAGGGGCGCCAGGCGTTCGATCACGCGCTCATCGATGCCCTCGTAGTGACCGGCGAGCAGAAGCAGCCGCGGCTTGGTAGCGAGTTCCTCAACGAGCGGTTGCCCGAGCGGGGCACCCTGAGGGGTGAGCAGGATTCGGGTCGCAGGGCGGGGGTCGAGGGCTTCGACGGCGGTGACGGCGTCCCACACGGGCTGACACATCATTACCATGCCGGGCCCGCCGCCGAACGGACGGTCATCGGTCTTGGCGTGTTTGCCTTGGGCGAAGGCGCGGATGTCATGGGCGAACCACTCGGTGAGGCTGGCGGCGCGGGCACGGGCGGGCATGCTGGAGTTGAGCGCGCCACTCTCGCCGCCATCGAACATGGCGGGGAAGGTGGTCAGAATATCGAAGCGGATGGGCACGGCTGAGTTTATGAGGGCGGCTGAAGCGACGCGTCAACGCGCACCATTCAGCCAGAAAAAACAAGGCCCCGAATGATCGGGGCCTTGCATGAATCAAGCGTAGTTTTTAGGGAGACCGATCAGGCGGGCTTCGGCTCGTCCTTCTTGGCGGCGGCCGCGATCTTGGCGGCTTCCTTGGCGGCTGCGGCATCGGCGACCTTCTTTTTGGCGGCGATGCGCTGGGTGATCTCAGCCTTGCGGGCGGCCCCGTCGATGATGTTCTGGCGGATGAGCATGTCGGTCACGGTCTCGGAAGGCTGAGCGCCCTTGGAGATCCAGTGCTTGATGCGCTCAACGTTGAGTTCGTGCTGCTTGGCATCGCCCTTGGCCATAGGGTCGTACCAGCCGAGTTGCTCGAGGACCGCACCATCGCGCTTGACGCGACTATCGACCGCGCTGATGCGGTAGAAGGGGCGGTGAATACGGCCCGAACGGCTCATGCGAATCCTGACCACAGGCAAAGCTCCAAAGCAGAGAATAATGAACAAACGCCGCACCACATCCGGGTCGGCAGGGTGAGGAGTATAGACCGGCACCGAGGCGAAACAAAGTGGGCTTTTTTCGGCTTGCGGGCTGGAACGAGCCGAGAGCGTCGCTGGTCAGGAAACGGCACGCCGAACGGCGGCAATTTGGGTCAAAATACCCTCCATTTGAGCAAGGGGAATCATGTTGGAGGCGTCGCTGAGGGCGATTTTGGGATCGGGGTGAGTCTCGATGAACAGGGCGTGCACCCCGATGGCGATGGCGGCTTTGGCGAGCAGCGGAGCCCGGTCGGGCCGGCCGCCGGTGGTTTCACCGATGCCGGGCTGCTGGGTGCTGTGGGTGCAGTCGAAGCAGACGGGCACGGTGGACTCGCGGCCTTTGACGCGGAGGTCCATCATGTCGGCGACGCCGAGGAAGTCGTTAACGAGGCGGTTGTAGCCGAAAAAGGTGCCGCGCTCGGTGAGCATGGCGTTGGAGCAGCCAGCTTCGGCGAGCTTGCGGATGGGCCCGGCCATCTCGGCGGGCGAGACGAACTGGCCTTTCTTGACGTTCACGGCGCGGTGGTGCTCGGTGGCGGCTTTGCCGGCGGCGAGGAGCAGGTCGGTCTGGCGGCAAAGGAAGGCCGGGATTTGGAGGACATCGACGGCGCGGGCGGCGATGGCGGCTTGCTGGGGTTCGTGGATGTCGGTGGTGGTCGGCGAGTTGAGGGTGCGGCCGATTTCGGTGATCCAGGCAAGGCCGTTCTCAATCCCCGGGCCACGGGGTGAGGCGATGCTGGAACGGTTGGCTTTGTCGAAGGAGGCTTTGAAGATGTAGTTGATGCCGAGGCGGTCGCAGATGGGGCGAAGGTGGCGGCCGATGGTGAGGCCGAGTTCGAGCGACTCGAGCACGCAGGGGCCGGCGATGAGGGCGAGGGGTTGGCCGGGGCCGATCGAGATCGAGCCAGCTATGCAGAGTGACGAGGTGGCGGGCGATGACATGGCGGGAGGATAGACGGATGGCGCGGAAGTTCGCGCGGGACAGCGTAAGCTGCGTGGGCAGCTCGATACGGGCCGTGGGCTCGCGGTGCCATCGCCGTCGCCCTCGCCGTGTCAGAGTTCGACATATGACCGCAGGCCGGCGACGCCGCCTTCGCGGCCGAAGCCGCTCTCTTTGAAACCGCCGAAGGGGCTGGCGGCGTCGAACTTGTTGTAGGTGTTGAGCCAGACGACGCCGGCTTCGAGCTTGCGGGCCATTTCGAGGATCTTGGAGCCCTTGTCGGTCCAGACGCCCGCGGCCAGACCGTAGGGCGAGTTGTTGGCGCGGAGGAGGGCTTCCTCGGGCGTGCGGAACGTCATGACGGCAAGGACGGGGCCGAAGATTTCTTCGCGGGCGATGGTGTGGCTGGGCTGCACGCCGGTGAAGAAACAGGGTTGGCAGTAGTAGCCGGTCTTGGGAAGGGGGGAGCGGCCGGCCTGGCAGAGGGTTGCCCCTTCGCTCTGGCCGATGCGGAGATAGCCCTCGATCTTGCTGAGTTGCTCGCGCGAGTTGATGGCGCCGACGTCGGTGTTTTTGTCGAGCGGGTCGCCCACGCGGAGAGAGGCGAGACGGACTTTGAGTTTGCGGGTGACTTCGGCGGCGATGCCTTCCTGCACGAACAGGCGCGAGCCGGCGCAGCAGACGTGGCCTTGATTGAAGTAGATGCCCTCGATAATTCCTTCAACGGCTTGATCGATGCTGGCATCGTCGAAGACGATGTTGGCGCTCTTGCCGCCGAGTTCGAGGGTAAGTTTCTTGTCAGTCGCCGCGACGGCCATGGCAATCTTCTTGCCGACCTCGGTGCTGCCGGTGAAGGCGATCTTGTTGATGCCGGGGTGATTGACGATGGCAGCGCCAGTCTCGCCAGCGCCCGTGACGATGTTCACAACGCCGGGGGGAAGGCCGCATTCGTCGAAGATTTCGGCGAGGCGGAGGGCGGTGAGCGAGGTGGTCTCGGCGGGCTTGAGGACGCAGGTGTTGCCGCAGGCGAGGGCGGGGGCGAGCTTCCAAGCGGCCATCAGGAGCGGGAAGTTCCACGGGATGATCTGCCCGCACACCCCCACCGGCCGCGGCGTGCGGCCGGGGAAAACGTACTGGAGTTTGTCGGCCCAGCCGGCGTGGTAAAAGAAGTGCTGGGCGGCGAGGGGGATGTCGACGTCGCGGCTTTCTTTGATGGGCTTGCCGCCGTCGATGGTTTCGAGCACGGCGAGTTCGCGGGCGCGTTCCTGAATGCGGCGGGCAATGCGAAAGAGCAACTTGCCGCGTTCGCTGGCGGGCAAGGCCGACCAGGCGGGCAGGGCACGCTGGGCGGACGCGACGGCGGCGTCTACATCTTCGGCGGTGCCGAGTGCGAGTTTGGCGAGGGGCTGCTCGGTGGCGGGGTTGATGGTGACGAACGTGCCGCCCTTGGAAGCGGGGCGGAAGCGGCCGTCGATGTAGTGGCCGTATTGGGCGTCGATCTTGACCTTGACGGTTTCGGGGGCGGGTGCGTAGTCCCAGACGCCTTCGAGGGTGCCGGTTTCGGCGTGCTTGAACTTTGGAGCGGGCTTCGCGCTGCCGGCATGGCCGTTCGCCGCGGCGACGATTTTCCCGGTCGCACGACCGCCGCCCGTCTCGCGACCGCCAGAGGTGCGCGGCGCTGGGCGGCTGGGTTTGGTAGAACGGGTCGATCGGGTGGCCATAGGTGGTGCTCCAAGGTGATGATAGTGGAGCGCCATCTCGATGCGCACCGGGCGCTCGTCGGGCCGCGAATCACGCCTCCGCAAAGTCGTAGCGCGCTGAATAGCGTCCGTTTTTCAGCCACAGAATCTGACGGAGCAAATCGTTCAGCAGGGCCGAGGCGCCGAATCGGAAGAGCGACGGGTTCATCCATGCGCCGGATTCGAGTGTGCCGAGGGTTTCTTTGACCATCGCGAGATAGTGCAGCGACTGCTTGGCGGTGCGGATGCCGCCTGCGGGTTTCATGCCGATGAGTTCGCCGGTGGCGTGGTAGTGGTCGCGGATGGCTTCGAGCATGACGAGGGTGACGGGCATGGTCGCGGCGGGCTCAACCTTGCCGGTGCTGGTTTTGATGAAGCCAGCCCCGGGCTCGCGGGTCAGGCCGGTTGAGCTCATTGCGGCCATCGCCAGATCGCTGGCGAGGCGGACGTTGTCGAGGGTTTCGAGTTCGCCGGTTTCGAGAATGACCTTGAGATGGGCCCGCGCAGCGGTTGGGGTGCCACTCGCCCCGCTCGCACCCGCCCCCGGCCCCGGCCCCGCCCCCGCCCCCGGCCTTGGGCGGGCCGGGCCGCGGCAGAGTTCGCTGACGGCGGCGATTTCGTCGAAGACTTTGGCGGTATCGCCCGCGAGGAATGAGCCGCGGCTGATGACCATGTCGATTTCGTCGGCACCAGCGTCGAGGGCGCGGCGGGTGTCGTCGAGCCGAACTTTAATCGGAAACTGACCGCTGGGGAAGCCGGTGGCGACGGCGGCGACTTTGACGGCCCGGCCGCGATCGCCGTATGCATCGAGTTGTTTTCGAGCCGTGGCGGCGAGTGCGGGGTAAACGCAGACAGCGGCGACGGGGGGAAGATCGTCGAGGCCGGCCATGCCGTCGCCGGGGAGGGCGGCTTTGCGGCACAGGGAACGGACTTTTTCGGGGGTGTCTTTGCCCTCGAGGGTTGTGAGGTCGACCATCGAGATCGCCATGCGAAGCCCGCTCGACTTGGTGTGGCTTTTCAGGGAGCGTTTGGTGAACGAGGCGGCCCGTGACTCGGCCATGACCTTGTCTACGGGGCGGCGGGCGATTCGAGCGGACGGGTGCATGGGAGAGGATAAGGGCCAAGGGGCGCGGTCGCCCGGAAGCGCCGGCCGGTCCCCGAAGGCGTGGCACGGCGGTTGTTTCTGCCTCTGTGCGTGATGCTCATGTCGCCACATTCCGTGCCTTGCCGCCGCGCTCCGCGCAACTGGGGCCATGTTGGCCCCGCAGTTGTTGCGCTGGCGGAGCAGGCCATGCGCACGGCGATTGAGCACGGCCATGGACGGCCTTCTGGCGAAGGAATGGCGGAGCGACTCGGCGGGGACGAGTCTTGCACCACTCCCGCTTGCACAACTGGCTCAAAAGGGGGCCACCACTCATGAACTTCGGACTCTACACGGCGGCGTCTGGCGCACTGGCGAACATGCACCGAATGGACACGTTTGCCAACAACCTCGCGAACATCGAGACCGCGGGGTTTAAGCCGGTGATCTCGTCGCTGCGGCAGCGCGACCCGGTACGGCAAGAGGATGGCGTCTTCAATCTGCCATCAAACTCGATGCTTGAGCGGCTTGGGGGGGGCGTGATGCAGATGCCGCCGCGGATTCAGTGGCAGCAGGGTGCGCCGCAGCGAACCGGGTTACCACTGGATGTTGCGCTTGACGGGCCTGGGTTCCTCGTCCTTGACGCGGGCGCCGACAACCCTGGCGAAGTCCGCTTCTCGAGGGATGGAAGGCTGACGATGAATAATTCAGGAACGCTGGTGCAGCGCGGGACCGGCCTGCCGGTTCTCGATCAGGATAACCGCCCGATCACGCTCACGGGCGGCGGTCAGGCCTCGATTTCAAAGGACGGCCAGGTGATTCAAGATGGCAAAGCGATCGCGCGGCTGCAAACGGCGACAGTCGCCGACCTGACGCGGCTGCGGCCGATCGGCGACGGGCTGTTTTCGGCGCCGAAGGCGGTGATGGAAGCCCGGACTGACTCGACGAACACGGCCGTGATCCCCGGGTCGATCGAACGGTCGGCCGTGGACCCGATCAAGACGATGACCGACATCACCGCGGCCGAGCGTTCGATCTCGGGATCGTTGCGGCTTATTCAACTGCAAGATCAACTGATGGACAGAGCAATCAACACGTTTGGTCGCATGGCCTGACGGCGTTTTCTTTTAGAACTTCACGACATCCGCCGACCCCCACCCGCGCCTCCCCCGCCCCCCGGCCTCGGATACACCTGCTCGCGATACCACTCATGGCACTCATCGCCCTTCAATCCGCTGCGTCAGGTCTCTCCGCTCTCAACACCGCGCTCGACGTCACAGCCAACAACCTGGCGAACGTCAACACCGAGGGGTTCAAGTCCTCGCGAACGAACTTCAAGGATCTGCTGTACATCGAGCGGATTCAGCCGGGCGTGGAGAACTCGCTGGGCCAGCAGAACCCCGAGGGGCTGTTCATCGGTCTTGGCGTGCGCGTTTCGGGCACATCGCTCGACTTCAGCCAGGGATCGCCGATCAGTCGAGGGCGGAATCTCGATGTGACGATTCAAGGAGCGGGGTTCTTCCGTGTGCAGGTTGAGGATCGGATCGCGGGCGGCATCGCGTACACGCGGACGGGCGACTTCAATATCAATAGCGAAGGCCAGTTGGTGATCGGCAACGACCCGGGCCGGGTGCTTGACCCTGGGATCACCGTTCCCAGTGATATTCGTGGCCCTATCTCGATCAGCCAGACGGGAGAGGTGTTCGCTTCCGTAGGGTCGAACCCGGTACCGCAGAAGCTCGGCGATATTCAACTGGCGATCTTCATCAACAACGGCGGGCTTCGGCCGCTGGGTGACAACCTCTTTGAAGAGACCGCGGCGTCGGGACCGCCAAACGAAGGCATTCCCGGCACCGATGTGCGCGGCGTGCTTCTGCAGGGGTCGATCGAGGGTTCAAATGTTGATCCGACCCGCGAGCTCATCGACCTCATCCGCACTCAGCGCGCGTTCGAGATGAACTCGAGCACGATCCGTGCGGCCGACGAGGTGCTTCAGACGCTCTCGCAGCTCCGCCGGTAATCGCTTGTCTGATGGTTGGCGTATTGCACATTCTCGGGTACAAGCATGGCTCGATCATTTACCATTCGGTTTGCTTCCTTTGCTGCGGCTCTGCTGGTGCTCGCCGGTGCCGCAGCAGCGCAGACGGCGATTCGTCTCAATCCGCGGGCGCAGGTGGTGCCGGGCGCCTCGGTCAGGCTTGCCGATATCGCGACATTGAGCGGAACCGACGCGGAGCGGCTGGGCGGCGTGGTGATTCTGCCCACCAGCGCTGGAACGGGCGAGGTCAGCGTTTCGGCGGTTCGGGCGGCGCTCAAAGACCAGAACGTCAACTGGGCAACTGTCACGCTGGCCGGAAGCCGGTGCGTGCTCGAGTCGGAGAAGTTGGCTGTGTCAGCGCCGGGCAAGCAGCCCTCGCCGCGGCCCGCTCCGGGGGGCGGGCACGAGGAGATTGAGCCCGACACATCGACGATGCGCGGGCTGGTCGGGCGTCGGCTCGCCGAGTTCTACGGTGTTTCCGCTGATGATCTGCGGGTGAAGTTCTCGGCCAGTGGCAAGGCCGATCCGATGCTGCATCGCGCGATTCAGGATGGCGAGCGGGTCGAAGTTTCGCCCTCTGGGTCGGCCGGATCGGGCCGGCTCCCGATCCGCATCACGGTTCTGGATGAGTCGAAGATTGTCGCGAGCGGCGCCGTGACGGCGGAGGTGCTGGTGCGACGCGAGACGGTGAACCTCATTGCGTCGATTGAACGTGACGAAGTGATTGTGGCGAAGAACCTGGGCGTGCAGACGGTCTGGCTGCCGCCGAGCGCGATCTCGCCGCTCACCCTTGAACAGGCGGTGGGTCGGACGGCTGGTCGTCGGCTGCCAGCGGGTGAAACAATCGACGGTTCGGACGTGCAATCGATTGCATCGATTCGCAAGGGTGATGAGATCATGGTGCGGTGCGTGGTGGGGACGATCTCGATCGAAACCCGCGCGTATGCGCTGACCGACGGCAAAGTCGGCGAGACCATTGCGCTCGCGGTAGACAAGACGAAGGACCGCAAACCGTTTATGGCCCAGCTTACAGGGCGAGGGACGGCAACCCGCATCGACGCCGGCTCACAAGCGACGCCCTCGCGGTTACCGGATGCCCTTTCGAAACCGAGTCGGCCGGTGCCCGGGGGTTCGCCACGGGCTTCGGATCTGTTTCCTCGATAATGACTGGTTATTTTGGAGCGCACTATGGCCACTATGGCCCGATTGATCCGCACTCAACTTTGCCTGCTTGCCGTCGCTCTGGCGGGAACGAACGCCACCGCACAGAGCCTGTTCCAGCGTCCGACGCGGAGCGCGGCACCCGACGCGCAGCCGCCCGTCTCAGCGCCGCCCTCGGGCCCGGCGGCACCGACTCCCGGCTCACAGCCGAGCGCTCCGGCCCCGGTGGCCAACTCCGGCGGTGCCCCCATGACGCTGGGAAGCGCGAGCTTGTTCAAGGTGGTTGCCCCCAAGCCCAAGACGTGGCAAAAGCATGACAAGGTTGAGATCATCGTCAACCAGAGCAGCCTTCAGAAGAGCGATCAGTCGCTTGGAACCAACAAGAAATACGATCTCACCGCCGAGCTCAAGCAGTTTCCGTCGCTCAAGGCTCTTCTTGAAGATGCCACACTTATAGACGGCATCGGCCCCAACGGCCCGAACGTGGGCGTGGGATCGGACAGCAAGTTTTCATCTGACGGAACCGCTGAGCGCAAGGATCGATTCACGGCGCGGATCTCGGCAACGGTCATTGACGTGAAACCTAACGGGCACATGGTGCTTGAGGCGACCGAGCTCCAGCAGTTTGACACCGAAACCAAGCAGCTCGTTGTGTCGGGGACGTGTGACCCGGCGGACATTACCACGCAGGGCACAGTGCAATCGGCGCAGCTCACGGGCCTGGTGATCAAGGTCGAGACCAGCGGCACGCTCAAGGATTCCAACGAGAAGGGGCTCTTGACGAAGTTCTTTGAAGGGTTGTTCAACTTCTGAACATGGCGGCTCAGGTCACCGGTTCGTCTACGATCGGCGTCCGCGTTGAGGGTGGCATGTATGCCACGCGCGGCCCCGGAGGTTTTCGATGATCGCATCGCTCGTGCCGCTCGCCGCTCTTGTTTCGCTGCTCCCGGCCACACCGGCTGACGATCTGGCCGCCCCGACTTCGCCGTGGAATACCCGGATCGAACTGCGCGGCACGGAAATCTTCAAGGCGGACCTGCGTGACGGGCCGGGATCGAGCTCGGTCACCCGCGTGGGGCTCGATGTGAACATCGGATACGCGGTTTCGCCGAAGCTTCGGCTGGGGATCGATGTAGATACCGAGGGCAGTTACTACTCGTTCAAGAACGCGACAGGGATCTTTCCGGGCACGGGCAAGCCCTTCAATGACGTCTATTCGTCATCGATCACGCCGATTGTGTCGTACGTCATCGACGAGGAATGGTCGATTTTCGGCGGCGGGCTGCTGAACTTTGCGGGCGAACCCGAAGCCGATATCGGTGATTCGTTTACGGGCGGCGGGTTCTTCGGGGCTCGGTACGCTCTCAGCGAGACGCTCTCGATAAGTCTCCAGTTCATCGCGGCCTCGCGCCTCGAAGACGACCTGCTTTTCATTGTCGCGCCCGGTGTCCAGTGGCAGATCACGCCAACGGTGTCGCTGGCGACCGAAAAGCTGGGCCTGCGCCTGAAGGCCAAGCTCAATGAATCGTGGACGGCGTCGCTCTACGGCTCGTATGAAAGTCGCGAGTATCGCATGGATGATGACAGCCCGCTTCCGTCGGGCATCGTGCGCGACCGGAGTGTGCCCGTCGGCGTCGATTTCACCTATTCACCGAGCAAGAACTTCGGGATTTCTCTGCGGGGCGGAGCGGTGGTGTATCAGAAGTTCAAGGTGGACGATTCGTCGGGCGACCGGGTCTCAGAAGACAACACCAAACCCGCCCCGTTTGTGGGCCTTGCCGTGACGTTCTCGTTCTGAAAGATGCTCGCTGCAACCGCACGCCCGGGCTGCCCTAACACACCTTTAGCAATCGCCCGGGCTCACTTGATGGCCGGGGATAGCAACCATTGCCGATGCCGCAAACCAGCCAGCCAATTTCACGGTCCAGCAAGTTGAATCGGCGCTGGTTCCTCACACTCACGGCGGGGCTGGCGGGGGCATCGGTGCTTCCGAGCCGCTCGGCAGCCGCAGAGCGACCGACAAGCGCGACGGGGCCGAACGGACCGGTTCGCAATGTCATCTTCATCGTGGCCGACGGCATGTCCAACGGCGCGTTGGGCATCGCGGACCACTACAGCCGCATCGTGCTTGGAAAACCGGGAATCTGGAACGCGCTGGCGGCGCGAACGGGAACGCGTCGCTGTCTGGTCTCAACGCACAGCGCCAACTCGATCGTGACTGATTCGGCGGCGGCGTCTTCGGCATGGTCGACGGGCGTGAAGCACGATCAAGGTTCGCTGTGTATTGATCCATCGGGCAAGGCTCTCACACCGATTCTGCTTCGCGCCAAGCAGAATGGTCGAGCCGTGGGCGTGGTGACCACAACGACGGTGACGCATGCGACGCCAGCGGGGTTTTACTGTAACGTCCAAAAACGCGGTGACGAGAGCGACATTGCCCGCCAGCTGGTTGAGCGGCCGATCGATATCGCCCTTGGCGGCGGCACCGAGTTTGTCTCCGATGATCTGGTGCAGGGCCGCAAGGATATGGTTGTGGTTCGCACTCGCGAGCAGTTGCTCGCGTCGGCACTGAATGCGACGCACAAGGGAAAGCGGCTTGTCGGCACGTTCAACAAGTCACACATTTCGTACGCCCTTGAGCGCAATGAAACCGAGCCATCGCTCCTCGACATGTCGAAAGTCGCGCTTGATCGGCTGGCGGAGAGCCCGAGCGGGTTCTTCCTGCAGATTGAGGGCGGGCGCATTGATCATGCGGCGCACAACAACGATGCGTTTGCGCTTCTTCATGACCAGCTCGATTTTGAGGCAGCGCTGGCCTTCGCGGCAGAGTTTGCCTCGTCTCGAAACGACACATTGCTGATCGCCACAACCGACCACGCGACGGCCAATCCTGGCCTGACGCTTTATGGCAAGCAGGGGCTGGCCGGGCTTCGGCTGCTTGGCGGGGGCAAGCACTCGTTCGACTGGATCGGCGCGCAACTGGCGGGTCTTGCGAAGCACGCATCGACGGCGCAACGGACAGAGGTACTCGTGTCGTCGGTCAAAGCCGCGACGAATGTGGAGCTCTCAAGTGAGGAACGGACGTACTTGGTGAGGAGTCTTGAGGGGAACCGAACAGATGCTTTTTTCCCACGGACCTCGCTGGTCTGTCAGCTCGGCGCTTTGCTCGCCAACCACACCGGCGTCTCGTTTGTGAGCCCGAACCACACGGCCGACCTGGTCGAAATGCTCGCGCTTGGACGCGGGGCCGACACGCTTCCCGCTTTCCTTGACAACACCGCTGTTCACGACTGGGTGACGGCAGCGCTGGACCTTGCTCCGGCCAAGCCGGCCTGATCGATCGACTCATCTCAGCCCAGCTCAGCGCGGCTCGAGTCGAATCAGGACAAGTCAGGTCACCAGGGCCGAAGACTGATGGCAGCGCGACCGCTTTCGATTTGCCAGGGTGTCATCATGCGCGGCCATGCGGAGTGTGTGCCACGGGAATCGGTGCGTTCGAGGCCGATGCGAACGATGTTGCCCGCCTCGATTGCGGCCAAGGGGAGCGGGACGAACGCGACCCAGCGGCCGGGCTCGCGGATGGTTTTGATGGCCCGAGTGGCGGCGAAGACGCCGGAGAACTCGCGCTGCACCGCGCCGGCTTCATCGAAGGCGATGACGCCTCGCGATTTGCCGAAACCGCCAAGTGAAAGACGGACGGTCTCAGGAACTCGCGCTCCATCGGGTTCGAGCGTGGCCGGGCGACGGCACTCAATAAAGAGGGTCCACGCACTTCGTTTTGCGGGGGGGCCGAGCGAATCGGCGGTTGTCGGGGCATCGCTCGAATAGAGCAGCGTCGCACCTGTGATCCATGGGGTGTCGGTCGTCAGGGGGGCGCTCATTACGCCGGTAGCCCCCGGGCGCGCGATGCCGAGCAGCGTGGTCATCGTCCAATCGGATTTGAGCGGACCGAGGGCGAGGGTTGGCTCGGCGGGTGTCACGGGCGCCGAAACGCCTCGCTGGGCCCGTCGCTGGCCAAGCGAGACAGTGAGTTCACTCGACAGCACCGCGCGGGCGGGATCGGCCATCGGCACTTTCAGCAGGCCGGATCGGGCTTGGCGGGCAGGAACGGCGAGCAAGTCTTCACCGACGCCTCGGACAACGCTATCTGCCATGGCGTCTCTAGCGCCCACGACTGTCGGGGCGGCGCCCGGGTTGATACAGGCGAGAACGACCGAGCGGACGGATGGGTCGAGCGCCCCGGCCCCGGCATCGTCGACTACCCAAGCGAGTGGAACACCGTCGTACTCGGCCAGCCAGGCACGCGCGATCTCGACCGCCGCGCCGCCCCCCACACCGCCCGCCACGCTCGCCCTCCCCGCCGGCCCCACTGGCCTGCTTTCCAAGAGACGCATTTGCAGGTCGGCAAGCCCGCTCTCAGCGCCGGGCCAAAGCGGGACCACGGTGAGGGACGAACTACCAGCAGCGCCGACGTTGCCCACATCGGGAACGGCGACCAATCTCAGAAGTGCCGCGGCCAGAGCCTCAGCCACCACGCGATCTGTTTGGCCGACTCGACCGAGCGCGGCGTGCCAGCGAGTCGCCACGTGACGACCGATCAGCCCGGCCGGTCCGGCGCTGGCTCGGAGGTCGGGATCGATACGAACCTCGCCGATTTTTCGAGGTGCCGGCGCGGCTGGCGCGTTCTCGCGCGACTCGGTGGCAGCAGGGCCGTCGAGGGCGCGAAGCATCGCCCTCACACGCCACTGATCAACTGGTACGCGGGCGCGCTCGAGCATGGCGCGGAGCATGCCCAGATCAGCACCCCGCAGGGCGGGAGAGCGCAGTTGCTGCAGCGCGGCGTCCTGCAACAGTCGTTCACCAAGGGCGAGCACGATCGGCTCATCCTCGATCGGAACCACGGTCGCCCGGTGGACGTTTTCCGCCGAATCACCCGTGTCTGATGTCGCCCCGAGCGTTGCGACCCTCGCTCCGGCGGGAATCTCGACTTGAATGGCCCAGAGGCCGGAAGCAGCATCGGGGAGATCGGAGGAGGAGGGCGTGACTTCGCACCGCCAGTCGAGCTGATCGCCGAGCCACTGGAGGACGCGGCGGTTTGGCTCAGTCATGCTGAGCGACTCTCGGGAAACGCGGATGTAGATGGGGTCGATGACAGCCGGTTCACCGTCGAATGACAACTGCCAGTCTGAGGGCGAGAGTTTGGCCTTTGGCGAGCGTGCCGGCACGGCGACAAAGATGATCGCGGGCTCACCGGGTCGGACGAAGATCCGTTGCTCGAGCAGCCGCGGAGTTTGATCGGGGGGGGCCGATTCCGGCTCGGTTCCGCTCAGGCCGTCAAGGCGTTGCGACCCTTCGGGCCCGGCCGGATTGGCCGGTTTTTGCGCATCCTGGCAACCGGAGGCGGCTAGAAGCAGGGCGAACACGGAGCCCAAAGCGCCCGCGACCGGCCGAAACCGCTTGCATTGAGATTTTTTTGGTCGCAGAGTAAAGCCAGCCAAGTTCGTCATGTGGTTATCCGATACAACCAGCATAGCCGGTTGGTTCCAATCGGCATGGAGCAATACATGATCGCCACGCTTGACGACGGATCGGTCAGTTTCCGCGTCTATCTTCCGCACGCCGCCAAGGTCGAGCTGCTGGGCGATTTTACGGACTGGCGAGATCGCAAGATCTCCATGACCCGGACAAATCCGGGGTGGTGGGAAGTCACGGCCCGTGTCGGACCCGGCGAGCACACGTTTTGCTATCTGGTCGACAACTCGATCTGGCTGGCCGACTACTCGGCGCACGGGGTTCAGCTCAACGGCTATGGCGGCTGGACGAGTCGGCTGTGCATCAATCACGCGGCGGCGGTCACGGTGGAGAACCGGTCGACGCTGGCGGCGGCGTAATCACGAGGGGCCTGCCGGGCTCATGACGGGCCGGCACCATCGCGAACGCAGGCGTGCGAGCGTCGCAGGATGGCCGAGTTCGAACCCCACGGCATCGTGGATATCGGCGAGAGCAAACTGAAAACCCGATTCAAGAAGACGAGTCGGCGCGACGGCCCGGCTGGGGAGGACTTCGTCGCTCATCTCTCCGGCAAGGAGTCTGACGGCCCACTGCGGGACGGGAATCAGGGCCGGTCTGCCGATGGCAGTGCCGATCGCGCTCAGAATCTCGCGATTGGTTGCAAGCCCTGGGGACACCGCGTTCACTGGTCCGCGCAGGCTCGGGGTCATCATGACATGCTCGATGAGGCGCAGCGCATCATCCATCGCCAGCCACGGGACAACCTGCATGCCGGTGCCAAGACGGCCGAGCAGTGCCCAACGCACGAGGCGGGCCATTGCCGAAAGAAACCCGCCTTGGGCACACAAAACCGGGCCAAGCCGAAGCGAAACCACGCGAGTAGAAGGCGCGGTGGGATTGGCCGCGTCTTCCCAGTCGCGACAGACGCCGGCCAGAAAAGAATCGTCCTGGGGAGCGGATTCGCTCACGGGGGTTGTGCTCGGCGCGTAGATCGCGGTTCCGGACGCGACAATGAAGACCGACGGCGGACGGCGCAGGCTGGCAACTGTCGCGGCGAGCAGCGCCGTCGAGACGGTTCGGCTGCGGAGGATCTCGGTTTTTCGATGGGCCGTCCATCGCTTGTCGGCAACGCCCACACCGCCGAGGTGCACGATGGCGTCATAGCCCTCGAGGTGCGAGGGTTCGATGCGTGCGGCGCGTGGGTCCCACTCAATCTCTTTGCCGGGGAGGCCCGGGGTTGCGTCGCCGGTCTGGCGCGGAGCGCGGCGGACGAGGCGATCGACGGTGTGACCAGCGCTCGCGAGGAACGCCACGAGCCGCTGGCCAATGAGCCCTGATGCTCCTGAGAGCAGAACGCGGATCGGCCCACGCTGGGCCCAGGGCCGGTGAGCGGCAAGATCGATGGCGGTGCGGGCGTGGCGGAAGTCGAACATGCGCTGCAGGTCGCGCCGGACGAACCCGCCGGCAATGGCCTGCGAGAGGGGGCTGAGCGGCAAGGAATACTCAACTTCATCGCTGAGCAGCGCTCCAGATGCCGCGCCGGTGATTGTGGTCGCGGGCGTGACTCGATGCTGGTGGACCCAACGTTTCATGGGCCCGTACACGGCCCGGTCAACAAACTGCTCGCCGTCTATGAACTGCTCATGGCGCGCGAGCCACCGAACGCGTCCCGGCCCAGCCGGGACCGACATGAGCACCTCGGCACCGTTGGCAATACCTTCAGATTGTCGCTCCAGCCGCACATCAATCCACGGCGGCGCGAGGCGCTGGAACGCGCCGGGGCGGGCGTGAAATCGCCAAAGCTCTGCGGGCGTGCAATCGAAGACCGACTGCGTGAGGAGTTGGGGCATGGGTCGAAAGCACCTTGGTTGCCGGGCCCGCAAGAGCCGCGCGGGTGATCGTACGGATGGATGGACGACCTTGCGGCGACCAAGTTCACGCGATTGGTTGGCCAGGCGTTCACATATTTTGAGAAGCGGGAAAGAAGGTCGAGTTATTGGCAGCTCGCCCGGGCGTCCAGCGCGGGCGAAAGACCGGCGAGGAGCCGATCAAGCGGCTATGTCGGCGGCGACTGGAGCGCCGATCTGGCCAGCCGGGAGCGCGGTTTCAACCTCATCGGAGGGCGCATCGGCGGCACCGAGCGCGGCGACACGGGTCCGCACATCGCCAATGAACGCGATGCGGATACCGAAGTTTTCGCCCACTTTGACGGCGCTGCCGGTGCCGACCACCTTGTTGTTGACCATCAGTTCAAGCTCATCGTCGGCCCGCTTGGGAAGCTCGATGATGGCGCCGGTCATGAGCGAGGTCACTTCTTTGACCGATAGCCGCTTGGTTCCGAGCAGAACAATGACAGGAACATCAAGTTTCAGGAGCGATTTGAGGTCCGAAGCCATGCCTGTTGTATCGGCCACCGGGGCCCCCGCTGACCAGCAGGAACCGGGTCATTCGTACCGGCCGATCACGATCGTGACGTTGTGGCCGCCGAAGCCGAAGGTGTTATTCATGGCATACTTCACGGCCCGCTCGCGGGCGTGGTTGGGCACAAGGTCGATATCGAAGGCGGGGAGGGGGTTTTTGTTCTCGTCGTACCCCGGGGAAGGACGCTCAAGATTCATGGTCGGGGCGATAATGCCGTCACGAACGGCGTGAATGCAGGCGATGGTCTCGATGGCTCCGGAGGCGCCAAGGCAATGGCCGTGGACCGACTTGGTCGAGCTCATCAGAAGCTTGCCGCCGGTGCTCTTGCGGGCGTGCTCGCCGAAGATGGTAGTAACGGCGGCCACTTCGGCCTTGTCGCCAAGTGGCGTGCTGGTGCCGTGGGCGTTGACGTAGCCGATCTGATCGGCGCTCAGACGGGCATCACGAAGGGCCCAGCGCATGGAGCGGGCCGCGCCGCTTCCGGCAGCATCGGGAGCCGTAATGTGCGAGGCATCGCACGAGTTGGCAACGCCGACGACCTCGGCATAGATCTTGGCGCCGCGGGCGAGGGCGTGGCGCTCGGTCTCGAGGACGAACATCGCCGAGCCTTCGGAAAGCACGAAGCCGTCACGATCAATATCGAATGGTCGGGAGGCGTGGGTCGGATCGTTGTTGCGGGTGGAGAGAGCCCGCATGGACGCGAAGGCGGCGACGCAGATGGGCGAGACTGCGGCTTCAGCGCCGCCAACGAGCATGACCTCGGCCTCGTCGCGCCGCATGTAGTGCACCGCATCACCGAACGCATGCCCGCTGCTGGCGCAGGCCGTGGCGTGCGTGCTGGCGGGGCCTTTGAGCCCGAACCGAATCGAAATGTTCCCGGCGGTGGCATTGGCCATGAGCCGGGGCACGGTGAAGGGTCCCACGCGGCCCGGGCCTTTTTCTCGAAGGATGCCGTCGCCCTCCTCGATGGTGCGGATTCCACCAATACCGGAGCCGATGACCACGCCGCAGCGCTCGCCATCGAGCTTTGCAAAATCGAGGCCTGAATCAGCCACGGCCTCAACGGCGGCACCCATGCCAAGGTGGGTACACCGATCGAGGCGACGGGCCTCGCGGGCGTCCATGACCAGAGTCGGATCCCAGTTCTTGACCTGACCGCCGAAGGTCACGTCCCATTTGCCCTCGTGGGCCTTGAACTCATCACCCTCGATAGAAGAGATTCCACTTCGCCCCTCGCGCATGCCCGCCCAGGTTGAGCGGGCATCGTGCCCGAGGTTGGTGATCGCTCCCATACCGGTAATGACAATGCGGGTGGATGGCATATAAAAAGCCGTCAGACCGGTTCAAAAACGCGTGCGGTGCCGGTCGGAGAGCTGAAAATCAGTCTTTCTTGTTGGCGGAAATGTAATCGATCGCCTGGCCGACGGTGGTGATTTTCTCGGCCTGGTCGTCGGGGATGTCGGTGCCGAACTCGTCCTCAAGGGCCATCACGAGCTCGACGGTATCGAGCGAGTCGGCCTGAAGGTCCTTCTCGAAGGATGTGGTCTTGGTGATGGAGGACTTGTCCGCAACGCCCATCTGCTTGGCGACGATGTCGATGACCTTGGCTTCGATCTCTTGCTGAGTCATGGGCAGGGGCTCCAAAGAACGGAAAATACAGTGAGCGGTTCAGGAAATGGTCGGGCGATCATCCCACGAGATGTCGAACAGGCGCCCGCCGATACAACCGAAATATAGCGAGGGAGTCGCCGGATTGCCAAGCAGACCTTCACCCGAACTGCCGAATCGGCTCCGGCGGTCCGATTGTCAGACTGCGGGGGTCGGCCCGGGCGATACCATCCAACCTCCGAACCGCCTGGCCTGTCGCATTGATGCCGCGACAAGCGCGAAGCCGACGACCACCATGGCGACACTGAGCCATTGGCCGCGCGAAAGGCCCATCGGCCGAGCCGCCGCACCGATAAACTGGGCGTCGGGAAGGCGCCAGAACTCGGTCAGCACACGCAGAATGCCATAGGCGATGAACCAAACACCGGCGATAAGACCCGGACGGCGCGGCTTGGCCCAGAGCGCCCAGATAACGACCCCGACCACGAGGCCCTCGGCGACGGCCTGATAGATCTGTGACGGATGGCGGGCCGTGAGGATGCGGGTGAGGGCATCGCGATGCTGGCCCGCGTGCTCGACGATTTTGCGCAGGCCGGCGATGATCGGCTCGCCCGGCTGGCGGGCCGAGTCGGCGAGGGCCCAGAGTTCGGTAGCCTGCTCTGGCGTGAGGTCGGGCGTGTGCGATGCGGAGTCGCGATGGCCGGGCGCGATCCAGCCGAGAAGTTCCTGGGGGTATCGCACGGCCCACCACGGTGCGGGCTGGCCGCCTTTGGCCACAATCGCGCCGAGCAACTCGCCATTGATAAAGTTGGCAATGCGGCCGAGAAAAACACCGCAGGGTGAGAGGAGCGCGAGAACATCGAGCACGTGAAGGAATGGGCTGGAAGCAATGCGCTCGCCGAGCTCGGTCTTGAAGCCGCGGGAGACCCACCACGCGGCCATGACGAGCCCGACTATCGCTCCGTGACTGGCCATGCCGCCCTTGTTGATGGCAAGGACCCCCCACCAAGGGGCTGAAGAATCCCACTGAGTCAGCAGCGACGGCTCATAGACGAAGACATATCCGAGCCGACCACCGAGGATGGTGCCCAGGACGACGGCAAAGAGTGCATCGCCGGCCCGCGAGGGGGGTATGGGGGTGAGCTGGCGCTTGCCCATCCACCGGAGGGTGTAAAAGGCAATGACAAACCCGGCGACGTAGGAAAGCCCGTACCAGCGGATGCCGAGCGTCTCGCTGAACTTCACCAGGAACGGCGAGAGCGTGTGGAGGTATTCGGCGATCGTCATGGGCGGAGGGTAACCACCCAACGCTTCGCCTGATCCCGCTTCCGTGAGGCGTCACGAATCCTGATATGCTCCTGCCATGAACACCGCCGTTCGCCGGGTCGCCGCATTTCTCATTTTGGCCAATACCGCGTGGGCGATCCAGCCGCCCGCCCCGAAGGCCCCGGCAGCGGTGCCCACTGCCGCTGCGAGTCAGGCCGCGTCGGGGCGTGAACCGGGGCTCACACTGCGGATCTTCCAGTTAGACGGGACGATAAAGAAGATTGCGGTTCTGGCCGACAACCAAACGCCCAATGTTGATCAGCCAATCAAGCACGTTGATCTTCGCTCGGCGGATTTTTCGCTTCCCGCGCCGATCCTGACCCATGTCGTCGGCTGGGTTGCGGTGACCACTCAGGGCGAATATCGCTTTCGGTTGACCTCAGACGACGGCGCACGGCTGACGATAGACGGAACGCAGGTCATTGATCATGACGGCACGCACGGGGTGACTGGAAAAGAAAGCGGCGACGTGCGGCTCTCAGCGGGCGATCACGCGATGTTGATTGAGCATTTTGATGCCGGCGGCGGGCGGTCCCTGAAGCTTGAGTGGCGAGCGCCCGGCACGCCGGACTTCGTCGTGGTTCCGGAGCACTCGCTCTTGCGCGAGCTTGACAATGCACGTGTGGTTGCCCCCGGAGTGAAGCAACTTCGCGATGCGCGCCGGCCCGGCGATGGGGTGCCGATCACGGGCGTGCACCCGAGTTATTCTCTGAGCACGATCAACATCGAAGGCTTCAAGCCGATGGTTTCGTCGATGACGTTCGTACCCGATGGCCGGCTGATCGTCGGCACGTTTGACCCGCTGCAGCGTGACGACACGTCGCTGCCGGATATTGAATCGAAGGTGCCAGACAAGCTGTACGCACTCTCGGACCTTACCGGCGATGCGTCGCTGGTGACGTTCAAGGCGTGCGCCGACGGGCTCTTTGAGCCGCTTGGGCTGTGCGCCGTGGGCGATGACCTCTATGTGTCGCACCGGCGGGCGATCACACGTCTGACGGACAAGGACCGCGACGGGTTCTACGAGACCCACGAGGACATTGCGTCGGGCTGGGCAGCGTGGAACTACCACCAGTTCACGTTCGGGCTGGCCCACAAGGATGGCCGGCTCTATGCGGCGCTCTCAACTGCGATGGCACCGCCGGGCTGGGAAGGAATGGGTACCAACGCGGCACCGAACGACCCGCTGCGCGGCAGCGTGATCGAAGCGGATATCGCCAGCAGAACGTTCCGTGCGATCGCCGGCGGCGTTCGCACGCCAAACGGGATCGGGTTCGGCCCCGGCGGTTCACTGTACTATGCCGACAATCAGGGCACCTGGATGCCGAGCAATCAGGTGGGCGAGGTCGTCCCCGGCCGGTTCTTCGGGCACTACAACAACACGAAGTTTGTGCCCAAACTGGCGGAGCGATTTCCGCGCGGCGGCATCGCGAGTCTGTGGCCTGAGCGCCTTCGCGCGCCTGCCGCGCTCGACCTGGTGCATAACGATTTTTGCAACTCTCCGACTCAGCCAACGCTCATTGAGCGAGGGCTGTTTGCGGGGCAGATGCTCATTGGTGAGTTGACGGCGGGAGGTATCCGACGCGGGTTCATCGAGACAATCAACGGACAGCAGCAAGGCGCGGCATTTCAGTTCTCGCAGGGGTTCACCAGCGGGATCAATCGGCTGGCTTGGGGGCCCGGCGACATTCTGATGGCGGGCGGCATTGGCGCGGGTGGAAACTGGAACTGGAAGAACACGCGATCCGGGCTGGACCGACTCACGCCCACGGGGGTGACGGCGTTTGAGATGCTGGCGATTCGTGCCCGGCACAATGGCTTTGAGATCGAGTTCACAAAGCCGGTAAACACCGCGTGGCTTGGCAACACGGCCAACTACACGCTGCGACAATGGCACTATGCGCCCGACGACAAGTACGGCGGTCCGCGCGTCGGCGAGAAGGCGCTGAAGGTCGTATCAGCGACCCCCAGCGCCGATGGCACCCGAGTTACGCTTGAGGTCGCAGGCCTGTCAGCAGGCAACACGGTATCGATCCGGACGGATCCGCGCTCCACGGCGGATGAACAGATTTGGTCTACGACGGCCTACTACACGCTCAACGTGATTCCCTTCGCCCCACTGTCTCGGACACTCCCGCCGTCGATCGGGCTGGCCGCGCAGCCGCCTGCTGACGGTGTGGTTCTGCTGGGGCGCTCGGCGCTTACGGGGTTCAGCACTCCGGGGGAGAAGGCGGAGACAATCGCCCACGGCCGCTCACAGGCGGAGATTCTGGCGGCGCCGGAGTATGCCGATGTTGGGGGAGGCGATCTCGTATCGCGTGCCTCCTTTGGTGACTGCCGCCTGCATGTTGAGTGGTTCAGCCCCAAGGGGGGCGAGGGGCAAATGGCTGGCAACAGCGGGGTGTACATGCAGGACCGTTACGAGATTCAGGTTCTGGGCACGCTCGCGATGGAGGCGGGGTCGCCGCCGATCGCCGCCAACGAGGCGGGCGCCATTTACAACGTGAAGGCCGCGGGAGTGAACGCATCGACGGGGCCGGGAACGTGGCAGGCGTACGACCTTTTCTTCACGGCCGCGCGATTTGACGCGACGGATCCGAAGAAGAAAACCAGCGATGCCAGGCTCACAGCCTATTGGAACGGCATTCTTATTCACGAGAACGTAGAGATTCCGGGGCCGACCGGGTCGGCTGCGCTTAAGGGTGAGCAGGCGGGTTCGGGCGGAGTGCAGGTCGGCCCGGTGCGTTTGCAGGCGCACGCGACGGCTGCCGAAGGCCCGGTGCGATACCGCAATATCTGGATTGCGCCGCTGAACACCGCGATGGTCAGTCGTACGGAGGTTTTGCCCACGACCAACCCGGCCGGGCCATGGCGCGACCTGCTGGCCGACAAGACTCTCGGAGCATTTGTGATCCGCGGCGGGAACGCGACGTATGCCGTTGACACGAAGGCCGAGCCGCCGGAAGTCGTAGGGACTTCGGCGGCGGGCTCGCCCAATACCTTCTTGATGACCACCGAACGCTTCGGTGACTTTGAACTTCTGGCAGAGGCGAAGCTTGATCCGGCGCTCAACTCGGGCATTCAGATTCGCAGCAGCATCGATCCTGCGAGCGGCGATCTAAACACCCGCGCGGGCCGTGTACGCGGATATCAAGTCGAGCTGGACCCCTCGGCCCGAGCGTTCTCGGCAGGCATCTACGACGAAGGCCGGCGCGGCTGG
>Ga0105047_10002411_pt1 | contig 33347 bp, 20 predicted proteins | sample MAT04_FD_78384 | JGI IMG/M metagenome (GOLD analysis project Ga0105047, IMG submission 78384) | Freshwater microbial communities from Lake Fryxell liftoff mats and glacier meltwater in Antarctica - MAT-04 (megahit assembly) | ecosystem: Environmental > Aquatic > Freshwater > Ice > Liftoff... | reverse complement strand
TCCTCAAGGCGCGGTGATTTCACCGTTGCTGGCGAACGTGTATCTGCACTACGTCTTCGATCTGTGGATTCAGTGGTGGCGTAAGAGCTGTCGCGGCGATGTCGTGATAGTGCGTTACGCAGATGACTTTGTGATTGGCTTCGAAAACCACAACGAGGCGACCGCGTGTTTGGAAGCACTCCACACACGGTTTGCCAGGTTTGGCCTGAAGCTGCACAAGGCCAAGACTCGACTGATCGAATTTGGGAAGTACGCCATCGAACGGCGAGAGCGGCATAGCGAGAGCCGGCCCGAGACTTTCAACTTTCTGGGTTTCACTCACAAGTGTGCTCAGACGAAGGAGCACGGCTGGTTCACGATCCATCGTCACTCGATCGCCAAACGTGTGCGTGCGACCCTTCAGAAGATCAAAGAGCAACTGCGGAAACGTATGCATCGTCCGATCGGCGAAACGGGTCGCTGGCTGCGGAGTGTTGTGCAGGGCTGGCTGAACTATCACGCCGTCCCGAGCAACAGTCACTGCTTGTGTCGCTTCGTTGACGAGGTCACTCGGCTCTGGCTGGCGGTGATCCGTCGGCGGAGTCAGCGTGGCCGCAGCAAGTGGACATGGGAACGCATGCATCGGCTTGTCCGTCTGCATTTGCCCCGTCCCCGCATCACTCATCCTTATCCCAATCAACGTTTTCACGCCCGACTCAAGGCAGGAGCCGTATGAGGGAATCCTTCAAGTACGGATCTGTGCGGGGGGCGGCTGGAAACAGCCGTCCCTACCGCGATCTACTTATCTGGGCATTTTGGTCTGCCACGCGGTCGGAGCGATGCCGCGTCGCTGGTGCCAGCCACCTCAACGATAGTTTTTTCCGGTTCTTTGCGGAACTGGCGCGCGAGGGCGGGAAGCGCAGAGTATAGACCGGTTTCGGGGTCATAAATCAAGCTGTGTTGATGCAAGCGGTCGATTCATGACGCTTCATTGTCTATCGGCTCGATTGACTGGCCGTTGTCGATTTCCATTCTGCACTTTGGCAGACTTGCGATAAACAGTCGTCCATAGGGCTTTGTCAGAACTCGAGGATCAAGGATCACGACACGACCGGTATCGTTTCTATGACGAATCAAACGACCAAAGCCCTGTTTCAGTTTGATGATCGCTTCCGGTGTCTGAAAATCCCGAAACGGATTGCCACCGCGCGCACGGATGGTTTCGAGTCGCGCTTCCAGCAGCGGGTGATCGGGAACGCTGAATGGAAGTCGGGGAATGATCACGTTCTGCAGAGCATCACCCGGCACGTTGACACCCTGCCAGAAGCTGTCGGTGCCAAACAGGACGGCTCGTTCGTCGGCTCGAAATCGTTCGAGCATTGCCGAACGCGGCAGTCCTTTGCCCTGACAAAACAGTAACAAGTCATGCTGGGCCAGCCATCCGGTCAATCGATCTGCACACGACTGCAACATGGAATAACTTGTGAACAGCACAAACGCGCGACCTTTCGTTTCCAGCAGATGACGTTGAATTCTTTCGCAGCATTGTTGTTCAAAGCGATTGAAATCGACGGACGGGTCGGCCATATTGGTCGAGAGAATCAGCCGTGTCTGAGTTTCGTAGTTGAACGGGCTTCCGAGGCGAATATCACGGCCTTCTGTCAGACCGATGCGTGAACGAAAGAAGCTGAAGTCATTTTTTCCCGTCGCCAGTGTCGCACTGGTCATGATGACAGTCGGGACGGCATTGTACAGATGTTCGCGAAGAATCGGCCCGACTTCCACGGGCGCGCTCATCAGAGCCAATCGCTGTTTTTGCGTTCCGGATCGCTCAACCCAATAGACGGAATTCTCCATTGACTGTCGTGTCCACGACTGGATGTTATCCGCAAGAATCTTTGTACGATCGCTGGCAGATTTGAGTTCCACCTGATCGGCTTCAGTTTTGGCAGCCGCAGCGGCCTCTCCGATCATGATTGTCAGGCGGCTGAGTTCCGGCGTTAGTTCATTTCTCACATCGATCGGGCTCATCAGGCGTCCATTTTTCCTGCAGAAGCGATCGGCCCACTCGGTCGTGTCAGAAAAATACTGCGTCGCGGCGTTGCGAATTTTCACAACCTGCTTCTGAGCGTCTGTCAGATTGTGAGTCATCAGAAGTCCGCGGTTTGCCTGTTGGTTGTACAGCTTGTTCAGCAGATAATCGACCTGTCCTTCCGTCACGGATAGTCCGAGATGATCGGCTGCGACGCTTTCAATCGTGTGGGCTTCGTCAAAAATGACGGTGTCGTATTCCGGAAGAATGCTGGCATCGTCACGTCTCAGTGACAGGTCAGAAAAAAACAATGCGTGATTGACGATCAGTAAGTCAGCATTCCAGACGCGGCGACGGGCGGCATAGTAAAAGCACTCAGCATGGTTTGGACATTTTTTCCGCAGGCAGTCACCATGATCGCTGAGGACTTCGTCCCAGACCTCGGGTTTGGGCTGAAACACAAGATCGGATCGACTGCCGTCCGTAGTTTTGGAAGCCCACTGTCGAATTTTTGCCAGTTGCTGCAGACCGTCAGGTGCGAACAACGATTTTTGTGTGGAACGCTGAACGGCTTTGTCCAGCCGCCGCAGGCTGATGTAGTTGCCGCGTCCTTTGACGAGCACTGCCGAAAACTCCACCGGCAACACGGATTGCAGAAATGGAATATCATGCTGAATCAACTGTTCCTGCAGACTGATCGTATGCGTGGACACGATAATGCGTCGCTTCTTGCTTTCCGGGCCTCGTTCCGCCTGAGCGGCCAGAATTGCAGGGATCAGATAGGCAAAGCTTTTTCCGACGCCGGTTCCCGCTTCTGCGATGAGATGATGACGTTTGTTCAGCGCGGATTCGACTGCCAGTGCCATTTCCATTTGTTCGGGACGTGGTTCATAGTCCGGCAGTCTGCGAGCGATCGCACCATTCGCACCGAGAACGTCTGCAACGGTTTGAACAGCGTCGGTCATGCGAGGTGCCGGAATCCCGGAAGCGTGGCTCCCAGAACGTGAGAAAGAACTGCAAGACGTTGAAGGTCGGGTTCCGTAAACGGACGACCGGGATCATTCGCCTGCAGTTGAATGGCCCCCTGACAAGTTCGACCAGGAAATGTTCGCGCTGGACCGGGAATCGGTACACAGAGCAGCGATTGTCGATTCAGATCTGTAAGTTTTGGTTTCGCGGTTTGTTCCGTGCGCCAGTGATCGGTCACCAGCAGTCCTTCACAGTCCGTAACCGCGCGCCGAACAAGTGGGTGACAGAGATAAACCACATCGCCTTCCAGGCGTGAGACCGCACCGATAATCCGAAAGCCGTCGGCCGTTTCCCCCTCGATCGCAACCAGTGCATGTGAGGCGGCTGGGAATAACTCCAGCAGGATTTCGAGGATATCGTTGATTCGGCGATGTTCGTGAAAGGCAATGATCGCCTGCGTCAGCCGCAGAATGTGCGTGACTTTTCGAGTCGAATCGCTCTGACTCCAGCTTGCCAACGGCAGATCATGCATATTGATCGCCGCAATCACCCGTGGACCTTCGATGCCGGGATGTTCGCGCAGATCATTGGGGCTGACGACATCCCCTTCACACACGATCTTGCGGTGAATCGATTCTTCCGGATCAAAGTTTTCCGGATGGGGCGTTTGAACCTTCAGCAGAACGGGCAATTCGCCACTCAAATCACCGGACGACTCATCGTCAATCTCCAGCGCGGCATTCCGGTAGACGAAGACCGCTCCCGCGAAATCCAGTTCGTCCCCATGCCGAAGGAGATAACCGCCTTCGATGCGGTTCCCGTTGACCATTGTGCCATTGCGACTCTCGAGATCTGTCAATCTGCACTGATCGTCGATGCACTCAATCTCCGCATGATACTTGCTGGAGGCCGAAGGACTCAGAAGGATATCGTTGCCGGCGCTGCGACCGATCTTGATTTTTCCGTGCGGCAACTGAACAGCATCCTTCGCTTTACCATGTACGATTCTTTGCAGGACGGCCATTGCAACGGGATATCTGTTGTGAGATTAAGAATAAGCCAGAGTGAAAATATGAGCACCGGGCGGTATGCTACTCATTCCGTGACCGTTCACTCAACTGTGCGGGCATGACACAAATTGCCCTTAGGCGAGTGGACTAAAAAACTCGGGCCCAAAAATTCGGGCACTGCCACGTTCCGGTTGACTTCATCTGGCGCTGGCACCTGGTTCCATGGGGACGACATTGCTGAGTTCCTTTGGGGGAACTTTGCTGACTGCCGTTCGCCTTATCTATCGTTTCCCGTCAGGTATTCCCATGACAATTGCTCCAGGGTCTCTTGTTCATCTGAAAATTCCACTTCCTCGCGTGTTCATCGTGATTGCAGCCGGCGTAAGCATTTGCCAGGCGAGCTGCGCGGAAACGCCAAAAGAACTACCGGCAACAGCATCCACTGTTTCAGGCCTGACGCTCCCGAATCTGGAAGTCTTTCGGGATAAAAATCAATTGTACTTTGTATTGCCCGAAGGAAAACCACTGCCGATTTCGATTCCGCTGCCACGCCTGGCGAACGTCGTCAAGAGTATCCACTGGATCTCAGAAGACAAAGCAACCATGCAGGTCAAGCCCGAGCCAACCGAATGGGCGATTGAATTGTCCCAGCCTCCTCCGGCCTCGAAATGGATTGTCGTCGCAGAACTTGACGCTCCTGTGGAATTGTTTCACAAGGACCTGTTGGTACGGCCTGACAAAGATTCTGGTGTGATTCTGCTTCCTGCAAAGTATGCTGCGACACTTGGCAGCAAACTGCGATTCGAGCCGCAGCCTCACAAGAACACGGTTGGCTACTGGAGTGACGAGCACGACACGGCGGAATGGTCGTTTCAGTATTCTGAAGCTGGAATCTATGAGATTGATATCCTGCAGGGATGCGGCAAGGGACATGGTGGCAGTAAAGTGACTTTGCAGGTTTCCGATCAGTCACTTGATTTTGTCGTCGAGGAGACTGGTCACTTTCAGAATTTCATCTGGCGGACGCTAGGCAGTGTGTCCCTGCAAAATAGCAATCCCGATCGACCATCATGGCTGAAACTGATCCCACAGTCTAAACCAGGCGGTGCCGTAATGGACGTACGGGCCGTTCGACTGTGTCCGACAGGCAGCCGCCGGACTTTCGAACCGGAACTTGTGGAACCGAAATCACTGCCAACCCACCTTAAGAACTGAAAGCTTCTCCTGTGATTGTGCTGGGACTGGATATTGGCGGTGCAAATATCAAGGCTGCGACATCAGACGGTGCCTGCGTTTCTCGGGCCTTCCCGATCTGGCAGAACAGGGCGGGATTGCTCAATGAACTGAAGCAACTGCCGCGTTTGTCAGATTCCCACTACGACGTAATTGCGTTGACGATGACGGCGGAGCTTGCAGACTGTTTCGAAAGTAAAGCAGAAGGTGTCGAGTTTATCGTACGCACGGTTGCAGACGCTTTTCCCGATTCCGTGCTGAGAGTCTGGACGACGTCGGGAGAATTCTTTGAACCGGACGATGCCATTGATTTGTCGCAATTTGTGGCGGCGGCCAACTGGCATTGTCTGGCAACCTGGGCAGGGCGAGCGGTACCGGTCGGGCCTGCATTGTTGATCGATATCGGTTCGACAACAACCGATCTCATTCCTTTGCTCGATGGTATGCCGCATTCACAGGGCTTGACAGATTTACAGCGACTGGCTCACTCAGAATTGATCTACACAGGAGTTCGCCGCACGCCCGTCTGTGCGATTGTATCCAGCGTGCCTTTGATGTCTGAAAACAATCTGGAGACAGGCGATCCGGCAGAAACATGGACAGTGCCGGTTGCGGCAGAATTGTTTGCGACGTCACTCGATGTGCATCTCGTAACCGGTGATATTCCCGACGACCCGAAGGATCACAACACGGCTGACAACCGACCCGCAACGCGTGATGCAGCACTGAATCGACTGGCACATCTTGTCTGTTGTGATCGCAATGAGATTTCAGACAATCAACTGGAACAGGTTGCACATTACGTCAGTGGTGAGCAATCAACACTAATTGCCACGGCAATCCAAAACCGACTGCATTACATCAGCGAGTCTGCAGGAACAACGCCAGACACCGTGCAGCTACTTCTCAGCGGCAGCGGTGACTGGCTGGCCATTCGCGCTCTGGAAAACCTTGACTTGAATTTCCGGAATCCGCCAATTCGCCTCAAGACAATGTTTATCCACAACGTCAGCGAAGCCGCCTGCGCCTTTGCCATTGCCCGCCTGGCCGCAGAACGTTGCGTGAGCGATCTACTTGCCACCGCCAGGTAAGCGGTGCTTCTGGAATCCCAAGGCGCATTCTCCAGGAGTGTCGATATCTCCCCGGATAGACGTTGACAAGAACTCGTCGAACGCCCACGATATAAAAGTATTATTACGTTACTGCGGCGCGGGCTTTGGTAGAAACTTGTCTTTAGGGGAGGGACTGACAAATGTCCATACGTGTTTCGCACCGTGGCTTTACGCTCATTGAATTGCTGGTGGTGATCGCAATTATCGCGGTCCTGGTCGCGTTGCTGCTCCCTGCAGTACAGCAAGCTCGGGAATCTGCGCGACGCACCCAGTGTAAGAACAACCTGAAGCAGTTGGGTCTTGCGTTACACAATTATCATGGCGCGTTTACGCGCTTTCCACCGGGGGCCATTTATGATTTCGAAAAGCCGGCTGGCAATGACGCAACGTGGATTTCGATGATTCTGCCGTACATTGACCAGCTTCCCTTGTTCAATCGTGCCAATTGGAGTGCTTCGTTTTCAGCCACAGTGGCACCAGGAAATCCTCCGGAGGAAATCGTATCTGCGGCCATCCCGAACATGAGTTGCCCTTCCGATCCCGTCCACGGCAAGTTGGCGCTCGGAGTGTTTCGCCGAGGGAACTATGCCGCCAACAGTGGCATCGGACCCTTCCACAGTGTGTCGAATCCGAACGATCCGACGCGAACTTATTCCGGACCATTTACAATGAACAGCAGCCGCAGCCTGAAGGATTTTACGGACAGCACCAGCAGTACGATCATCGTTGCCGAACTGCTGAATTCCATCCTCAATGACTTTCGTGGTGTCATGCACTATACGGAAGGACCGCTCTACCAACATGATCGTGTGCCGAATTCCAGCATCCCTGATGAATCTCGCAACGTGTATTGTCTGAGCGGACGGAATGTTCCCTGCACCGGGACGTCAACCACCGCCAGCGACCGCGCTTTGGTTTACACGGCTCGAAGTGCGCACAGCGGGGGTGTTCAAGTCACGCTCGCCGACGGGTCAGTTCGCTTCATTAGCGAGAACATCGACCAGACAATCTGGACGGCACTGGCAACCCAGGGTGGCGGCGAGATTGTAGGCCAGTTCTGAACTGTCCACTCTTTCCAGACCGCGTACAGTTTAGCCTGAGCTAAAGCGGCCAGATCATAGGAATCAGAATTACGCACATTACCCACATGATAAGATTGAGCGGCACACCGACTTTCACGAAGTCCATGAACCGATAACCGCCCGGACCAAAGACCATCATGTGCGTCTGATAACCAACGGGTGACGCAAAGGCAAAAGATGCCGCAAGCGCTACGGCCATGACGAATGGTCGTGGATTACAGTGCGTCAGTCGGGCGGCTTCGATGCAAAACGGAAATGCCAGCGCCGCCGCACCGTTGTTGGTAATCAATTCGTTGAGCACCATGGTTACAAAATAGATTGCCGCCAGCGTCGCGTACGGACCAAACGGCTGAGTCAACTGAACCAATTGCGTGGAGAGAAACTTGGCCGCTCCGGATTCTTCCAGGGCAGTGCCGAGTCCGAATGACGCACCAATGGCGATGAGAATCTGCCAGTCGATCGCCTGGCGACCATCAGCAGCCGACATACAACGTGTCACAATCATCAGTCCGCCGGCGATAAATGCTCCCAGCATGGCTGTTTGTCCTTTGCCAAGGAACATCACGCCCAGCAGGCCTGCAAAGATCAGCAATGACATCTGCCATCGTTCGTGACGCAACGGCTGTGATCCTTCTACGTCACTCACCAGGTAAAAGTCAGGGTTGTTTCTGTGAGCCTGGACAAAATTGGGACCGGTCTGCATCAGCAGAGTATCACCAGATTCCAGTTTCACATCACCGATTTTCGTCGCCAGACGCGCACCGTTGCGATGAATGGCGACGATCGCAGCATTGTAGTGCGATCGAAACTGGGCTTCCCGTACAGTCTGGCCGACAAGAGGTGAAGACCGACTGACCACGACTTCGCACAGCCGTCGTCGACGTTGTTCCTGAGCGGACTGATCTGTAGTTTCTGCGGCAGGTTCCAGCCCCTGAATTTTTTTCAGATCGACAATCGTCTCCACAATCCCGGTGAACACCAGTCGGTCGTTTGCCTCCAGCACCGTGTCCGGACTGACGGGAGCAATGATTGCGCCGCGACGATCGACTTCGATCAGAAACAATCCGGGCAAGCGACGCAATCCAGCAGCTTCGATGCTCTGGCCGACAAGACGACACGCCGGTGTGACGACCATTTCTACCAGGTATTCGCGTCGAGCGTCGCCCAATTGTTCCAGCAGTTCCTTGCGTTCCGGCAGCAGTGAACGTCCTATTGTCAGCATATAAACCAGCCCGATCACGGCGCAGGGAATGCCCGCCCAGGCGATTTCGAAGAACCCCATTTCCACCATGCCCTCTTTGATCATCAATCCATCGACGACCAGATTCGTACTGGTGCCGATGCGCGAGCAGCAACCTCCCAGAATGGTCATAAATGACAATGGGATCAGCAATTTGGATGGAGCCACATGTTGTCGACGACACCAGGCCAGCACGACCGGAATCAACATCGCCACGATCGGGGTATTGTTCAGAAAGGCCGACGTTACAACGGCAAACGTTGCCAGCATGATCAGCCCGCCAAGTTCCGATCGAGCCGGTCCGAGAACTTTCGCTCCAATCAAATCCACGACACCCGTTTCTTTCAAACCAGCCGTGACCAGAAACAACGCCGCAACCATCAGCAGCGAACTGCTCACAAATCCGCTGAACGCCTGTTCGGCGGTGATAACGCCGCACAGCGACAGAAACACAATGGCCCCTGCGAACACCATGTCCGCCGGTTTTTCTTTTCCCAATGCGAACAGCACAAGCAGAGTCACGATGATCGTCAACCACATTGGATACCGTGCTTTGACTTTCTCCCACGTCGTATAAATCGGAAGTGCCGGGATGTTGTCAGCGGAGATCAGATGCACGTCAAGACAACGGGGCTTCAGCGTGTCGTTTGCTTTTGCATGCACGGCAATAACGTTCTTCCCTTTGCTCAACGCGGCAAGCACTTCCGGTGACAATGGAATGGTCGTATGCTGTTCAGTGGGGCCATCAATCCTCGTAGCGAGTCGCCCGTTGATAAAGACTTCCGTCTCTCCCGGCGATTGAATATGCAGCGCCGCGTTCGGCGGAATGGAGGTCAGTCTTACAATCTGCCGTGTCCAGATCTCGGGGGAATTCCATTCTGTGAAGACTCGTAAGCTGGAATGATCCAGCGTCCCAAAGCCGCCCTGAGCTATCTTCCAGTTGACGTCATCGTACGATTCTTCAAGCCAGCTTACAGGCTGATCAAGTGTATAACGCCACGGCGCATCGACAGCGTCAGCAGCTACTGCGGAACCCGACGCCAAAGCACACAACGCCAGACAAAACGTTGTGATTCGGATGAGTGATCCAGTGACAGACGGACGAACTTCAGGACAAAGCATTGAATTCATGATCAGGCTCCGCATTCGGATGCCCCCTTCAATTCTGACACTGATTAGACTGACACAAAAAAAGTCATGTTGCTGCGATTTTGCAGAAGAACATCTGTAAGGAGACTCACTTCATCAAAGCCGCAATTTCTTTTTGGGTAAAACGATTCTGCAGTCTCGCCCCCAATTGACCGACGATGCGTGCTGCGGCGTGTGACGCCAGATGCCCGGCTTGTTTCCAACTCATCCCGTTCGTAATTCCGTACAATAGCGCACCGGCATACATATCGCCAGCACCAGTCGTATCAATCGCATCCACCATAACACCTTCGATCGGAATGGCTGCTCCGTCGTGCATCAGAATGGATCCGTTTGCACCCAAAGTCATCGCGACGTTCTCTGCATGACGATGCAGTTCGGCCGCGCACTCAATCGGATCGGATTTCCCGGTCAGACTTTTCGCTTCTTCTTCGTTGCAGAAAAACAGATCCACCGGACCTTCGACCAATGCCCAGATTTCGTCGCGGCACATGTTGCACAGAAACGGATCCGATGCCGTGAAGGCCACTTTGCAGCCAAACGATTTTGCGGCATTCATGGCCTTATAAGCTGCAGCGCGCGTGCCGGGATTTGTGAGCAGATAACCTTCGACATAAACATAGGTCGCGCGTTTCAATTCTTCCTCATCGATATCGTTTTCGGTGAGTGTGGCTGACACGCCCAGATTCGTCAGCATCGTCCGTTGTGCGTCCTGAGTAATCAGCACCGCGCAAGTTCCAGTTTGGCCTGCAGTCGCCGATGCGACTTCGATCTTGACACCCATCTTTCGCATATCGCCGAGAAAGAACTCGCCGACTTCGTCACGGGCGACCTTGCCGGCATAGGCAGCCTTGCCTCCGAGGTCTGCAACACCCATGATGGTGTTTGCGGCAGAACCGCCCGCACAGCGGTTGAGCGAGATTCCATCCAGTCGTTTGAGCACATTTTGCTGTTGCTGATCATCGACCAGCGTCATGATGCCTTTTTCAAAACCAGTTTCTGCAACCCACTGATCCGAAACTCGCGCCTGAATATCCACCAGAGCATTGCCCACGCCAAAAACGTCATATTTCATGTTCAAAATGGTACTTGTCAAAAGTCTGTAAAGAGCGTCTTTCTCTTGCGAGAAAGTGGCACGCAGCCACCCGGCCCGATGTTCTCACACGGCGTGGCAGGAATTGAACTGTGTTTGACCGCCTCGTTGAGTTTATCTTAGGCGAAAAGCAGCATAACAAATTCACGGAAACCTTCGAATCTATGTGATCTGAAGGGGCTTTTCACGCCGCGAGTGAGAATCCTGCGATTCACTGGCCTGGCAACTGCCCAACGCATCCTGAAGAGATCGCGAATTTAGTCCGGGCTGGAATGGCTGTCTGTTTGCTGCGTAAATCGCTGAAGTTCGATCGACCGAAAGTCGAGATCCGTTGTCGGATCGTGTCCTTGAAGACTGATGTGGCCGGGTTCGACACGACGGCCTTCGCGAGGGTTGTCATTCGGCGTACGAGTGTCCTGCCAGTTGACGACTTGATAACCGTTGACCCACGATGCGAATCGATCGCCCTGAGCGACCAGAACCGCCGTCAGAAATTCGTGGTCATTTGCCACAACATAACGAGCGGCGACGCGGCGGAAAATGGCACCGGTGCCGGAATCGGCGGGTTTCGAGCGATCGCCCTCCTTGAAGCCGTTGTGAAGCTGAAGCTCGTAACCGTGCGACGGTGCCTGTTCGGTTCCCTGTTTCGCTCGAAAGAAGACGCCGCCGTTGAGGCCATCACCGTTCACTCGGGCTTCAATTTTCAGAATAAAATCTCCGAACGTTTCGGTCGTTTCCAGAAATCCTGGGCCGTTTGAAACATGCAGCAGGTCATCGGCAACTTTGAACTCGCTTTTTGAACCAGGCACGACGTTCCAGCCCGCCGCTGTTTTTCCGTCAAACAACGGTTTCAGCGAAAGTGGTCGAATAAAGACATTCCGAAATGCCGATCGCCCTTCATTCATCTGCAGACCGATACGACCCGTCAGGCGCACGGCATCGGATGTGTCAGTAAAATCGACGATTTGTTTTTCGTCGAGCCACACTTGAATGACTGGCCCGTTGCAGTGAACTCGAAAATCATGCCACGCACCCTCCACGGCTGGAACATTTTCAGCGACGTATCGTCCCACAAGGCTGCCGGTTTTGTGGGTTGGATGACTGTCGCAGATGTTGAGTTCATAAGTATCCTTCGCGGGGTCTGATGCGTTCAGTGCCGTCCGCAGAAAAATGCCGCTATTGCCACCTTCAGCCACGTGAAAACTGCATCGCAGTTCAAAGTCATCAAAATGAAAAGGAGTCAGCAGCAGACTTTTCGTACCGGTATCGGCGACGATCGCACCGCCCTCGACGTGCCAGTTTGATTCTGTCGGTACGTCCCAGCCGAATAACGACTTGCCATCGAAAAGACTCAGCCAGCCAGCCCGAATTTCGTCTGCCGTGAGCGCCGGAGCCACGAATTCCACCGCGCCAGCCGCACGGTCCATAGCGCTGTCCGCTGTCACTGCTACAGGTGGCAGTGAAGGAATTGCGTGGTCCGCTGATGGAACTCTGGTTTCACCGCCGCAACCGCCAGCCAGAAATATGACAAGACTGTATTTCAGCATTCGCTCAAGGAATCGCATTGTTGGTCTTTCGCAGGCGTCAACTCGGGGGAGTCTTACGATACATGAAAGGCGGAAGAATAAAAACTGAATGCTGAATCGCCTGCAAGGGTCCGTAGCGCTTTGCTCGCCGGGGTCAAGCGATATCTGAACGCTGCGATTCCCCAGATTTTTTTACGCGAATCCTGAGAAAACTGCCCTGAATTCACGCTGTCTTTGCGAAATACGAATGCTGTTCTGGCGGAAAAGGGTTCATTTCGGCTACTCTTCCCGACCCGGTGCGCTGAGAGCGTGAACGGGCTGGTGGGGACAGGATGTCTCTGGTCTGGCAGTGTTCACGAAAAACTCCGGCGCAAAGCTGAACGCGTTCCGCGGAGTATCTGCCGTCCGATGCGACGATACATTTCAATGAGACTGACGTCGGTGGCCTTTGCCGTCACCGCGTGATTTAATCGACTGACACGATCTATGACGCTCGCGGAGTTATTGCAAAATCGTTTTCGTGCGGACTTGAGACATCGTGGTGCGGCCTACATTGAGGCCGAACGGATCACTCTGGTTCGCGTGACTTCGGAAAACGTGTTTGGACTCGTCACAGACGGAGCGGAGTACCAAACGCAGCTTCGCTATCAGCCGGACGACGTCAGTTTGTTTTGCACGTGCGATCAGTTTGCCAAAAGTAAAGTCTGCAAGCACCTGTGGGCGACGATTCTGGCAACGGATTCGGGCGGCTACGTCAGTTCCTCCATGCGCCCGGGGCGCATGACACCGTTTGTTGCTCCGAGTGCCTATCAGCCGATCTCTGTGGATGATCTGGAGAACGGTCCTGATCCGGATGCTGGTACAAGTCTGCCTCGTGGAAAATCTCGCCCAAAGGCGCAGCCAGTGCAGCGGACGCTGCGTCCGTGGGAAGCGCGACTGATAGAACTTAAAGAGAACATGGATGGCCCCACAGACGGCCGCAAAAAATCGGATCCGGAAGAACGTCAGATCTTCTACGAAGTGGACCTGGAAGCCAGCAAAGAAGCCAGCAAGCTGGTAATTCAGGCGTCACAGCGACAGCGTCGCGCGGGCGGGCAATGGGGAAAAATCAAACCGCTTAAAGTGCGACCGGGAGAACTTGATCACATCGAACACGAAGACGATCGAACATTTCTGTCTTATCTTGCCGGAGCCATTCCTGAGCGTAACAACTGGACGACGCAGCAGGCGGAGCTGCGTACTTCCGCACATCGATTTTATGTGCCATTTGAACTTGGTCAGCTTGTGCTTCCGGATATGTGCCGCAGCGGTCGTCTGCGAATCCTTGGCAGCGACGAAGCGGGTGAGCAGTTACTGAGTTGGGACGATTCAGAAGCCTGGGAACTTACGGTTCGCGTGCGTCGGGATACAGAAGTCGAAGGCTGGAAAGTCGCCGGGCTGCTGATTCGAAACGATGAAGTCCTCGAGATTGGCGACGTCCCGCTGGTCGTACCGGGCGGATTTGTCGTGACCAATGATTCATTGGGACTGCTGCGTGACTTCGGTGCCTCCGAATGGATGAAGGCTCTGACCGACGGCGGTGCGCTGCATATCCCGGAAGCGGATCAGCACGATTTCGTAGATCGCCTGCTGGATATTCCATCACTGCCTCGACTCGATCTCCCGAAAGAACTGCAGCTCGAAGAAGTTCGCGTCAAACCATCTCCAATATTGCGCATTACGTCGCCGCCGATGAATCGCTGGCGAAACGATTCGCTGAGTGCAGAAGTTATTTTTGATTACCTTGGCACGCCGGTTTCCGGCAGCAGTGCGCGGTGGGCTGTCGTGCAACGCGAAAGCAATCGCTGCATTATTCGTGATCGCCACTTCGAAGGTTCGTGCTGGGAAAAACTGCGACAGGTAGGTTTTCGCAGGCGGCTGGGAGATCTGAAGCAGCACATCAATGTGGAAATTGCGAGGCGTGATCTGGGTCGTGCTGTCCGTGAACTGGTGGATGCAGATTGGGCGATCTTCGCCGACGGCAGCAAGGTTCGTCAGGCAGGCGGAATGCGGTTTCGCGTCACATCGGATCTTGACTGGTTCGACGTTCACACGGATGTGGATTTCGAAGGTCGAGGCGTCTCCTTCCCGGAACTGCTGCGAGCACTCGAGCGTGGCGATTCGACCGTGCGTCTGGACGATGGATCACTCGGGATTTTGCCGGAAGAATGGCTGGAACAAATCGGCCTGATTTCGGGGCTGGGTACGGCGACGGAAGAAGGACTGCGATTCTCGACGTCACAGGCAGCGTTGCTGGATGCGTTGCTGGCGACTCAGGACAACGTCGAAATCGATGAAGGCTTCGGTGCGATGCGGGAACGATTCCGCAACTTCAGCGGGATGGAGCAGGTCGAAGTTCCGGCCTCGTTCCAGGGCCAGCTTCGCGGATATCAGCAGGAAGGTCTGTCCTGGATGAAATTCCTGAGCGACTTCGGTTTTGGGGGGTGCCTTGCCGACGACATGGGTCTGGGAAAAACCGTGCAGTTTCTGGCAACGTTGCTGCGTCGGCTGGAGGACAAGAAAGATGCACCGCCGTCTCTTGTTGTCGTTCCGCGATCTCTGATGTTCAACTGGGCGAGCGAATGTGCTCGTTTTACACCGAACATCAAAGTCATGGAATATACGGGCATGGAACGTGCGAACCTGCGGGCCGAATTCAGCAAGCACAACCTGATCCTCACAACGTATGGCACCGTACGCCGGGATATCGCGGTATTGAAAGATGTGGAGTTCGACTACGTGGTACTCGACGAAGCTCAGACAATCAAAAATCCGTCGTCTCAGATTGCTCGGTCGTCACGATTGCTCAAGTCAAATTATCGACTGGCGCTGAGCGGAACTCCGATCGAAAACAACGCGGGCGATCTCTGGTCCATTTTCGAATTCCTCAATCCCGGCATGTTGGGCCGCAGTACGGCGTTTCGTTCACATATCGCCGACCCCGACAGTCGCGAAGCACGCGAAATGGTCGCGAAGGGTCTGCGTCCGTTTATTCTGCGGCGAACCAAAAAACAGGTCGCGGCGGAACTTCCGGATCGTCTGGAAGAAACCATCTATTGCGATATGGAAGACGAACAGCGTCGCCTGTACGACGAATTGCGAATCCATTACCGCGATTCGCTGCTGGGTCTTGTTCAGGAGCAGGGACTTGCGAAATCAAAGATGCATGTCCTGGAAGCACTGCTTCGGCTTCGTCAGGCAGCCTGCCATCCTGCACTACTCAAACGCGGCGACGAACAGGAACTGTATGCGAAGCTGGATTTCCTGATCCCGCATTTGCAGGAGCTGATTGCCGAGGGCCACAAGGCACTCGTCTTCTCGCAGTTCACCAGCATGTTGAGCATTGTGCGTGAGCACCTCGATAAGGAAAACATCACCTACGAATATCTCGACGGAAAAACCCGCGACCGCAAGGCGCGAGTCGAACGCTTTCAGGATGACGATGATTGTCAGGTCTTCCTGATCAGTCTGAAGGCGGGTGGGCTGGGTCTGAATCTGACGGCCGCCGACTATGTGTTCCTGCTTGATCCCTGGTGGAATCCTGCCGTCGAGGCGCAAGCCATTGACCGCGCACACCGCGTCGGGCAAACTCGTACGGTCTTCGCATACCGTCTGATCTGTCGCGACACGGTCGAGGAAAAAATCGCGGAATTGCAGAAGAAGAAACGATCGCTGGCGGACGCAATTCTTGCCGGAGACGACTCTGGAAGTATGTTGCAGGATCTATCCATGGAAGATCTGGAACTGCTGTTGTCATAAGCACCCCGTGCATCACTCAGGACTGCGAACGATCTGCCCATATCCAAAGTTGCTGGTATCGATGTCGTTGCTGCCGCGCCACACGATCCGTGAACGAGTTTCGTTGGGCTGATCAACATCGTTGACAACTGCCGAGATTTGAAATCCTCGCCAATCGACCGTTTGTGATTTCGTCAGCACATCGATCGGTATCGCCAGTTCAAACGTGTAACCCTTCGCCGATGGCCGCGCGGCGACGATGGTACCAGGCAGGTCCGAAGCCCCATTGACTTTTAGAGTTGCCGTCGCACCCTGTTGAAGTGAGCCGATTTGAAAGTGATACGTCCCTTTATCAATTCTCGTATTTGCCTTGCGAATCTCGATCGGGCGGGGATCCAGTCGGAACTCCAGAGTATCGTCCGCAATGACGGCATCGTCCGTTACTTCGCCGGCGAAGTACAGCATCTTGTCGTCATGTGCCAACGTGAATTCCAACGAAGCATCGCCAGGACCCTGCCACTGGCCGGTTGGTCCGATGATCAACGGCTGAAGTCCCGTCGTGAGTGGAAGACCTGACCACTCGTCGAGCTTTCCGTCCGGAACCACCGAAGCTGGAGCCGGGCGGCAGGGATAACTCTGATCGATGATCACGGGAATTGTGCGATCGGCCGTTAAGGGATTTTCCGGATCGATGGATCGAAGTTTTACACGCAGTAATGTTTCCGCAAGATGGGCGAACGATATGTTTTCTCCAAAACGAATTTTGACTCCCAGTTCAACGGTCTGCCCCGGTTCCGCGCGAAGATTGAGCGATTGTGGATCGACGGTCAGGCTGCGAAGCGGCAGTCCGTCGATCGCCCCGCTGACTTCGACAGGCGCGCTGAAGTTGTTGGTCAGACGGATGTCGATTCGGCCTGAAGAGAATTCACGATCTCCATCGATCAAAATGGGAGCTATGTTCAGTTGTGTTTTTTCCAGAAACTCACGAAAGCGAGCGATGCCTTTTTCCGTCACAGTATCCGGAGCCACAATCCCATCGAGCAGCAGATTTGAGACATGCGGCCCGTCCGGCTCCATCGTCAGCCACGTCACGTGGTCGAATTCGCCGTAAGGAACGCCACGCAACGGGGAACTGCCACCAGTCGTCGCGAGATGATAGTACTTCATGCCGTTGCGGTCGTATTGAACATAATGGTGAACGTGTCCGGAGAACACGGTGTGCTTGCGGGTGCCAAGCATCGTCTCGATTCTTTTCCAGTTCGTCGGATCAGGCGTTCCGGTGGTCATTGCCTTTTCAGCAACCAGCCAGAGTGGCTTATGCAGAAAGACCAGAGTCCAGCGTGCGTCCTGATGTTTTTCCAGGTCCTCCTTAACCCATGCAAGTTGTTCTTCGGCGATATTCGTGACAGGATCTTCGGTACACAGACACACGAAATGCACGCCTTTGTAATCAAAGGAATACCATTCGACGCCAAAGTGTTCACGCCAGATTGTGTGCATCAGCGGGTTCTTCAGATCATGATTTCCTGCCACGAAAAAGAACCGCATCTCCATTGCATCAACGAATCCCATGAATTCGTTCCATTGCTCTTCGATCACGGTTCGGTCTTCGGCATACCCTTCAATCAAATCTCCGATGGACATCACAAACGCGGGCCGCAGCAAATTGAGACGCTCCACGGCCTGCATCCAGACACCCGGACGATGACCACCGGTATTGTCGGTCATAATGGCAATACTAAACCGATTCGGGTCATCCAGAATGGGTTTGTCCGACCACGGTTTACCGTGCTCCAAAGCAGGCAGCATAATCGCCGACGGGAAAACCGGTGTTTGATCAGCAGGATGAGAATGATCCTGCCCATCATCCGGCTCGTACCCGGCCAGAAGTGCGGGATATGTCAACATGAACAACAGTGGGAGCGAGATGAGTGTTTTCATAGTGACTAATGCTAGTGCAGGGAATCGCCGCCGAAAAGGGTCAGAGCGAAATCGGGCTGCGGTGCATGTTCCTCGGTAAACCATAAGAGCGGCCAGTAAAAATTGCTTTGTGTAAGTCTCTGCAGTGGTTAGTATGTCGGGAGTTTATGAAATTGAGGGAGCTACTCATGTCGATTGCAGAAATTCCATTGACTCGTGCTGCCGTACTGCCGCTGGAACCAGGGGACCGGCTGAATCGTGTCGAGTTCGAACGCCGCTACCATGCGATGCCGAATTGCAAAAAAGCGGAATTGATTGAAGGAGTTGTCTACATGCCATCGCCCGCGCGTCTTCGTCACGGACAGCCTCATGCGTTTCTGATGGGTTGGATTTTGCAGTATTCGATCGCCACTCCCGGCACATCTTGCGCTGACAACACAACCAATCGCCTCGATCACGAAAATGAACCGCAGCCCGATGTTGCGATGTTTATTGAGCCAACCTGCGGCGGACAGACACACATCAGCGAAGACGGATACCTTACCGGTCCGGTTGAGTTTATCGCGGAAGTTTCCGTTTCGAGCGTCGCGCTGGATCGAGGCCCAAAGCTGCGAACGTATGAACGTCACGGCGTTCTGGAATATCTGATCTGGCGAATCGATGACAAACTGTTCGAATGGTACGTTCTGCGCGACAACGGGTTCGAACTGCAACCGCTTCCAAACGACGGTATCTATCGCAGTGAACTTTTCCCCGGACTATGGCTCAACGTTCCGGCGATGCTGCAACTCAATGGAAGCGATGTGATGACGACATTAAGCGAAGGTCTGGCACAACAGGAGCACAAAGACTTTGTCGCACTGCTTGAGCGGAAGCGGAAAAAATGACGTCGCCTCTACTGGTTGAATCCGGCCTGGCGAATTTGTGGTGATTTCCCGGAGTCGGACGTCCCAAGTGTGGTCGAGCCAGAAGGCATGGAACCCCTTGCCAAAACCGCAGCGCCCTGTGATTCGTTGGCGACAACCAGTTCTGGCGGGACATGTCCGGTGACGCGCCGATCAAGCCGCCACATCGCGCCTGAGACAGCGTCGATGGCAATGCCCGGTAAGCCGCCGATCACGATGTTGCCTGCGGTCCAGGGATCGATTTTGGCATTGAGTTCCCGAGTCTGGACGCCATTCCGGCCAGCGTAATCAATTTTGTACTTTGCGGGCATCAGCAATCCGGATTTTGCTTCGAGCGTCACCTGACGCGGAGTCACTCCGGATTCGACGACCTGATTCCTACGATCCCGTACAGTAAAGTACGTTGGTCCACCAGGATTATCAATTGTCACTTCATACTTTCGATCGCTCAAAATTGTCGCACAGCCGGACAGGCTGAGGACGAACGATGAACACACCAACCAAATGCCGACCGATCGATTCCAGGACATAATGAAGCTCACTGAATCTGAGTCAATGTTGAGTGGCGATTGTTCACAACCTGCGCGTGACCAACAGTCGAACGAACTGCGCGGAGTGTCGACAAAGGAGTGACTTCAGAGCAATGTCCGATCACGCAGGACTGACCAGGAATAGAACCTTGTCCACGAGCCACCTGGCGTCTTGCGGCACAATTGGCCGCAGATAAATCGACCATTTCTTACGCGATCGCGTTAAGGGCTGCTCGATATGATCTCTACGCGACAGAATCGCTGCTGGTTGGCTGATCCCAGGTATCGTCGAGAAGTTCGTCAGAATCCGAAATCACTCCAGCGCCTTCAACACGCGCAGTATCACCGGAGATCGTCGTCTCGGATTCGGGCTTCATGATATCGTAGGCAACCTTGTGACCGGGTAACCACAATGGTTCAATCTGCTTCTGCTGAAACAATTGAGCGATGTGTTCGTGGCAGGTAAAGAACAAAACCTGCTGACCTTCGCGAGCGACGTCCAGCAGACAATCAGCGGCCGCTTCAGTGCGTTCCTGATCGAAGTTGACAAACAGATCGTCCATCACCAGCGGTAACTCGACACCTCGTTTTGCAAACTCCCGCACCAGCGCGAAACGGATGGCAAGGAACAATTGTTCTCGCGTACCACCGCTGAGTTGTTCAACGCGAAATGTCTGGCCGTATTCATCGTCGATGCACAGATAGTCTTCGCCGAGCGGTGCCCAGATTCGATGATATCTGCCGGATGTCATGCGGTGCATGTAGTCTGAAGCTGTGACGAGCGTGCCCGAGATATTTTCCTGTTCAAAACGACGACGAATCTGCACGACAGCATCGTGTTCGATCTGCAATGCGAACCAGTCTTCGGTCGCGCGGTAGATATCGGAAGCGACCCGTGCTTTCTGAAAAAACTCGGCATGAGAATCGCGACTGCCTTCCAGCAGTCGGATTTCCTGTTTCAGACTTCCCAGTTCTTCGTGGTTTTTATTCAGACGCCGTTCGACATCAGACAGTTCCGAAGTTCGCAGTTGAATAGTTTCACGAGCGTGCATCGGATCGAAGCGAACCAGGTCGTCTTCGACGATCGCCAGTTCCTTTTCCGCCGATGACGCATCGATCAGCTCTTCATTGGCTTTCTTCAACTGCGATTCCACCTGGACTCGGCGAGCTTCTGATTCCTGCTGCTTCATCAGTTCTTCACGCGACGAGATGCCCGATCGTGCCAGCACCGCGCTGCGTCGCAGCTCAGCCGCTTCCATCTGATGTTGAGCGTGCGAACCGTCGCGCTGCCGAGATTCGGCGTCAGTCATCAATCGGGTTTTTTCTGTGCGGTCACGGTCGTGAGTTTTCAGTTCCAGTTGCCAGGACGTCAGAACATCCAGTGGCCGTGTAAAGTTCAGCTTCTTCGCGTTTGTCAGGCGGTTCCCCAATTGCTCGACACGCACTCGCATGGCTTCAAACATTCGCCGCAGACCTTCAACCTCCGGGGCAGAATTTCGCCACTGCGTCAGCATTTCCCGGACTTCCTGGATACGACGCCACCAGTCAAAAGCCTGCTCAACGCGTACCGTTTCGTCCATGCCGAGTGCCGTCAGTAATCGGCACCATTCCTGACGCTGTTCGTTGACGTTCTGCTGAGCCGATGTGTATCGCTCCCGCAACATCTGCAAGCGCATTCGCCGTGACGCCGTTCGAGTCTGCCTGTGTTGCAGAACTTCGAGATCCGCGATCCGGGCCGAACAATCGCCAATTCGGTCCACCATTTCCGCAGTGGATGAACGCCAGTTTTCGGCGTTGTCATGGCGACCTGAAAAACGGTCCACCAGTGACATTCTGGCGATGCGTTCCTGGAGCAGTCTGAGTTGGCGATCGGCCTGACGAGCTTCGTCCGCGATATCGTCGAGTTTGATCCCGACTTTCGCGTCGAAATTGTTTCGCAGGCCGTTCCGCACGCCCCACCACATGATGCCCGCGAAACCAAACGCCGCTGCTGCTAACGCACCACCCAGTGAACGGCGTGGTTCTCCGCCCAGAGAAAATGTGGCAATCCCGAACAGGCACAACGCGGCACCGATCCAGCCCATCGTGGTAATGGTTTTATCAATCCATGCCGGAATGGATTCATCCGTATCGACGCGATCAATCACACGCCGGACCGTCTGAATCTTCAATGCCAGTTGTTCTTCCTGCAGTCGCAGACGTCCGAGATTTTCGAGTTCCTTCAGCCGCGCCTGTTCGCGATCAATGGCTTCGGCAACCGGACTCCCGACGGCATCCAGTTGAATGTTAAGTTCGACAAGTTCCTTCTGGCTGCGCTTGGTCATGCTCCGCAACCATCGCCGCAGTTTGCCGCGTCGCTGTAGTGAATCCTGATAACGTCGGGCGGCTTCCAGCAGTCGATGATGCGCCGCAGGGGACGTGTCAATGGAATTCAGACGTTCCACAGACCAGCCGCTGCCAAGCTGAGTCATCTGATGATTGAGTTCACGCCGCAGTTCTGATGAACGATCTTCCGCGTTTCGAATCTGTTCTTCCATCTGGCGCAGCCAGTCGCCCTGATCGACCAGACTTTGAATGGCGTAGCGTTCTTTGTCGAACAACAGATCCGTCTGAAGTCGTTCAGCCTGCGTGCGAAACTGGGTGGCTTGTTCGTTGAGCTTATCGCGGCGATTGGCGGCTTCCTGAATATCTTTTTCCGCCGCTGTGAACAGTTTCAATGCCTCGGTTGGATTGGTGGGCACGACCGCAAGCCGCGCCAGCTCTTCCTGCAGTTCCTTAATTCGCTTCCAGGGTTTGTGGCAATTCTGAAGAAAACGGAGGCCGCGAAGTTCGTTGCGAACATTCCCTTCACGATGCTGAAGTTCGTCAATCTCCTGAGTCAATTCCTGCCGCCGTCGCGTGAGTCGGGCGTGCTGATCGCGTGCCGCTCCGGAATTTCGACGATTGCCGGACAGGTCGGCATATTTGTCGAACAGCTTCGGAATGCGCCCCGATTTCTGGTCTTCCCCGAACATCGACGTGCGACGTTCTTTCACGTCTGCCAGCGCATCCAGAATCTGACGCCCCTGTGGACCCAGCGACAACCCGTAGATATATTCGGCAACCTGATTGGTTCCCAGCGTAGCAAGCTGCTGCAGTTCGCGGACACCAACCGCAAAAATGTCGGTATAAACATCTTCACTGGTTTCCGACAGGATATTCTGCAACGCGATGTTTTTTTCGATTCCTTCCTGACCGCCGGAGATTCTCAATCGACCACGGCCGTCCAGTTCAGCGCGACGGTGAATGCGCCAGGTCCGTCCGCCGTGTTCACAGCGCAAGGCTCCGCGCCAGGGCTGCTCCGCATCGGGACGGTGATAAGCCGGTTCCGTGGCCAGCGGTTCATAACCGTACAGCGTTGAGCGAATGAAGCGCATCAGCGTCGTCTTACCGGCCTCGTTAGGACCGTAGATAACGTTCAGCCCTTTCGGATCCAGACGCAGCAAAAGATTGCGCCAGATGCGGAAGCGATCAATATCAATTTCAGTCAGCTTCATGCCAAATCCTGTGGTAGAACGCTTTTTCCGTCCGTCCGTGTTCAGTCATCTGATTCCTCCTCCATGTCGTCATCATTGAGGTATTCAGAATCGACTTTTGTCGTTTCATCGAGGTCGTCAGACAGCTCGCTGGTCTCATCATCCTGCTGTTCGGCATCCATGTCGTCCAGCAAATCAGAACCGTCAGAATCTTCGTGGAGGCTGTCAGCGAGGCCAAACTCAGGTGCAAACCACGTCGCTCCATTAGTTCTGAGCGTGGCCAGAATCTGTTCCGGATCGACCGACGGCAACAACGAAGCCAATCTCTGCTTCCAGCCAGTCGTGAGTTCCGGACTGGAGTCGATCAGGGTCTGCAGAGCCTCGTCGGTGAGGATTTTGGCCCGCCCGATTGTCAACTGATACTGGTCCGCCAGCGCGGTCGGTGGATCACCGAGCGGCCACGCATCCGGCAGCGACCGAATATCGTGCAACAGGCGAATGGTTCGACCGCCGTGTTTGAGTTCATCCAGTTCTACAGCAGCGGCGATGTCCAGATCGTTGCGTGCCAGCTCCTGAAGCACCGGCAACGCACCGCGAAGAGTCCACTGGACTGACCAGATGCGGTCTGCGGCTCCTGGTTTCTGTCCAATCAACAAAGTCTTCATCTGCTGCAGGATGGAAGACAGATTGGAATGCGAGGCAACGCGAACTTCGATCTGCTTCCAGTCCACACAACTGCAATCCACGGACGAAATTCGAACTTCGCCGGTGGCGGAAACTTCCACCAGAGAACACGCGCCGCCGGATGCTTCCATCTGGCTGCGTGGCTGCGTTGTTCCCGGACAATGAACGACACCATCGTCCCGCCATAATGTGGTGCGAGCAAATTCTCCGGTCAGGGCCAGAAAGTTCAGCTTGCCTTCGCGCAGCATCTCATCGACATAGCGAATGAACCCCGGATCCAGTGATGGATGTGCGTCCGACGGCCCGGATTCCAAAGTCTCCAGAGAACGTTTGATGCTTCGCTGTTTCTTTTCAATCCTGCGAGGTAGCTCGCCTTCTTCTCGATCGATCGAATGCCACACACGGGTCGATTCTTCGCCATCGTCATTGGTTTTCGCGGCGCTAAGCTGTTCGCCGGACGTCGGGTTCTGCAAAGACGCCGTAAGCGTTTCATCGGATGCCGAAGCGGCCATCGCGGCCATCCGTCGCGACTCTTCGTATTTGGCTTTGCTGACAACACCAATACGAAACGGCTGAATCCCATCACTGCCTTTTTGCAGCACGCGGATACCAAACGCATCCGCTTCGCCAAACCAGATCGAAGAAGAAATCGTCGTCGCCAGGTGATCTTTGACGTACAACTCTTCAGGCTCAGGATTTGAGCTGTAACAAACGACCACGTTGTCCGGCATCTCGGGAATCGCTCGCCATGCCTCGGGTGGATCAGAATCACCGGGCAACACATAAACCTGAATCTCGCGTTCCGCAAGTCGTCGGACACCCTTTAACAGTGTCAACCTCGCGCGCAGACTTCGATCGGCCTCGATAAACACATTTCCGGACAGCAGCAGGAAGTCCACATCAAGGCGAATTGAGGCATCGATGACTTCTTCAAAGGCATGCAGCGTGGCATCTTCAAACGCAAATCGCAGTTCGTCAGTCAGCGACTCCGCCGTCTGAACACTGACGGGAACATCCAGCCGGACATTCGCAGCATGAATAAATCGTTGCGGCTCAAACGCCATCACACAGACTCCATTCCGACAACATCGAACTGCCAACACCAGCAACCTGATCCGCACAGGATGGGCCGTCTGCCAGAAGACCTCCACGGACTTCCAGCAATCCATTCATGGCACGCCACGAAGATTCGGTAAGCTGCCGGTGACTACGGAGTCTAATGAACCTGCGAGTCTGGGGAAAGCCTTCTCGGCTGCCAGAATTATGACTTTTCTTGCGTAGATCCTTAAACGTTGCCGGAAACAACGTCACAACGACTGCCATTCGCTGGTGGACCAGCCACAGGTAATCCAGTTTTCATGTCGTTATCCTGCACGCGGCTCAGATTGAGGTTGAGAATCCTCGTTGAACCCGAGCCAACGGCGAGGCCTCCCCGTTGGCTCGGGTTAAACGGAGAAAGCCTCAATCCACGCAGTTTGCAGTTGCGAAGGCATCATTCCTCACCGCGTGACAGACCACTAGTTGTCAGTCGTAAAGTCCATCAGGCGGCAAAGAAAAACAGCAGCCTGATGAACAGGCTGCTGTCTGCAAGTCTAACGAATGCAACGATACGCCAATCGTTACTTGGCCTCAGCGTTTTCTTTTGGCTTGTCCTTGGCGTCACCGTCGGCAGGTTTGTCTTTGACTGCGACAAACGCTTTCTTGAAGGCTTTTTCAGCGAAGATCATTTCCAGTTTCGCGTCAGCCTCTGCAGCCTGAACTGCACCTTTGCATTTTTCGCAGCAGAAGCGAACGTTGACGTTGGCCACGCGGGCTGACTGCTCTTTCACGAAATCACCGCCCGAGATTGGACACTTCTTCTGCTTGAACTGTTTCGTCTGCACCAACTGGTGGTTGGCTTTGACCTCGAACTTCTTTGGTTCTGCTTCAAATGCTGCTTTGCACTTCTCGCAGCAGAAGTAAACCTGCTTGTCTTTGTAGGACGCAAATTGTTCCTGCTTGGCATCAGCTCCGGAAACCGGACATTTTGCCGTAAACTTCTTTTCTTCGTCCTTCTTTGATGCGTCTTTCTTTTCGCCAGCATCCGCCGTGGAATCGGCCTTCTCTTCCTTTGACTCTGCTTTTTCTTCTGCGGATGTTGCGGCGAGGCAGCAAACAGACGCAATTGACAACATCAGCAACATTGACCATCGAATCATCAGTGTATGTCTCCTTGAAAATGTTTTTTCGTACCCAAGTCTCAATTTGAAGCAACGGAATTCCGCATCTCCCCGAACCTCCCTGTAATGGACGGGTTTTCCTGCACTATGACTTTGCGCAATCCTTCTGCCGTTGTCAACCCTCGCAGTTGTCTCAGATTTTCGAATTCGGGTAAACATCAAACGAGTCCGGAACGCATTTTGCCTCTTGCGAACCGCAGATAACAAGCGGACAATGCATTTGGCAGGCGTTTTGCCGGAGGGTTGATTGAGAATTACGGCGTTCCTTATTCATCTTCCGTTGATTGTTCGAGAAGTGATTGCGCAGGAAAGAGGCTTTGCAATGACCAAATTTATCTCCTCGGTTTTCGCGTTCTTCGCGGTTCAACGCTCGCTCGTCCTGCAAGTGATCGTCTGTGTGCTGAGTTTTGGAACGACCTGCATGGCTCAGCATCACGGGCACCATCATTACAATCCTGGTTTTGGCGGCCCACCGGGTTTTGGTGGTGGAGCCTACAACAACCTGGGCATGTACAACGGGTCTGGAGCATACAGCGGTCCTTACAATTACAACTACGGTGGTTTCAACGCTAGCGCGCCGCTCGGTGGATTCAATGCCAACGCTCCATTGGGAGGCGTCTCATTTGGCAATGGTTTCGGAACGGCAACATACTCGCAAAGGAATTTTGGTACTGCGACATACGGAAATTTTGGTACTCAGACATACGGAAATTTTGGCGGTGGGTACGGAGGATATGGTGGGTACGGAGGATTTAACTATGGCATCGGGTACGGATATCCGGGGATCTGGTCTACACCGATCTATAACTATTCGCCTTCTGTGTTTGGCTACGGTACTGGAGTCTTCAGCCCAAATTTTCCTTCTGGAAACTATATCTCCAACGGCTATGTCGGATTCGTTCCGTCAGGAGCTTACGATCCGTGGTGCAATCCAGGCTGGCCATCTGCTGTCGGAATCAATTCGTACTTCCCCGGGACCGGGATCGCACCGACAGTGCTGATGCTGAACATGAATCTCAACATGCAGCCCGAGATACCGTCTGCAAGTTCTTATTCGTTAGTTGATCCTCGCGTGATTGATCAAATGGCCCCGGCCGTCAATCCGGATGACGTTGATCCCAATAACTTTGAGCAGGCACCCATCCCGCAGCCGCCCGCACCGGGCGACGAACCTGCTTTTCCGGATGCTCGGCCGTCTCCAATGCCAGCAGATGGCGACCCGATTCTGAATGAGTTCCAGGCCGTGCCGCGTGATCAGAAAGTTTCATCGCTCACCGAGAAAATTCACAGTCTGCGATATCAGGCAAGTGGCGACGATGCGTTTCACAAATCCGAGTACGCGACGGCTGATGTCTTCTACGCGACGGCAATCAAGACCGCACCGGATCGCCGTGCCCCTTATCTGCGGATGGCCATCGTTCGCATCGCACTGGCTGATTTTCCAAATGCTGCCAGATATCTGAAGACGGGACTGTTGATGGAAAGTGATGCCTCGCGACCGTGGTGTACCGCAGAAGAACTGTACGGCCAGAAAGTCGCCGAACGCGCGCGTTCGCATGGTGGGCCGCTGTGGAACTGGCTGGCCGAACGCCCGTTGTCTGCAGATCGCCTGCTGCTGGCCGGAACCTTTCAAAAGCTGCGGGGCCACAGCAAGACGGCCGATGAAATGCTGGCTCTGGCAAGCCATGACGGTGCTGAAGCATTGCTTGTTTCTGAAGTGTCGCACCTGGCGGCTACCGACATCGGTCGGCGAGCTGTTTCCCATGATCTGGATCGATTGATGGAACAGGCTTCGACTCGCAGTGAAACGTCCGCTGCATCGACAAATGAACCAGGTCAGAAGCGTGCCGTGGAACAGGCAGGCGGAATCTTTATGCGAGGCAGCCTGGCTGCCGCAGAGAAGGACAACCTTGTTGCAGCCCCACAATCCGTAACTCCAGGCACCGAGGCTGCCGAAAACGAAGCTCCCGTGCCGTTCGAGATCCCGATTTCTGATGAGAATTGATCGAACACGGTTGGAACAGAGTACGGAGAAGAATCATCTTGGGCAGGACGGAATCCGATTCTTTCAATCCCTACACGGCACCGCTGACCGAGCCGGAAACGTTTCATCCGTTTACGCAGGCCGATACGCCGATACGTCGGCAGTTTATTGACTGTGAATCAAATATCCGTTCGATCGCCAGCGTGCTGATTTTCGGCGGCATTATTCTGATGGTTTGCGGCGTAGCTTCGCTTTATTTTTTTGGTGCCACTGTTTCGAATCCTGATCTCGCATCAGCGTTAGTTTTCCTGGTACTAACGATGCTGGGATTTATCCAGCTCGTTGTCGGGCTTAGAGTCCTGCGTTTTCGCCCGGGAGCCAGAATCGGCGCGATCATTTTTAGTGTCCTTTGGCTGTTGTTTTTTCCTGTCGGAACAATCTTCGGCGGAGCGTGCCTTTGGTATCTGGTCCGCCCGGCTGCGGCTTACGTCTTCACAAAGGAATACAACGACGTCATCCTCAAAACACCGCATGTGCGTTTTCAAACGTCAGCAGTGTCCTGGGGAATTCTGGCACTGGTGCTGCTGAGCGTACTTGGGCTTGTTGTGTTGTCGACACTATGAAATCGATTTGCGGTCACTCGATCGTGGATTCACAAACACCCAGCATACCGCGCCGGCGAAATACACGCCCGCAAATAACAACAGCACGAGATCCCAGTTGGCCGTGAATTTGAACAAGTTGGCGACAACGACGGGACAGGCCGCAGCCGCAAAGTTGCCAACCATGTTCATCAATCCGAAAACCTGAGGCACGCGGGGACCTCCGATATCAATGACGGCCGCAAACGCAGCGGGGCCAGCCAGGGCAGCAAAGAATGAGCCAAGTGTCAGCAGGGCTACAGCCAGCTCCGGGCTTTTCACAAACCACGCCGCCAGGATCAGCAGAGAGCAGGCTCCGAGCGCCGCTGCACCCACGGCGCTGCGGCTGAGACGCGAACTGCCGGTTCTTTTCCAGATCCAGTCCGTCAGCATCCCGCCAAAAATACAACCAGCCAGAGTTCCTGCCAAAACCATTCCTTGCAGGTAGCCGGACTGCTCCACAGAAACGCCACGAGTTGTCTGCAGAAACGTGGGGAACCAAGTCGCAAAAAACATGTAGCCACTGGCTCGACAGATTTGCTGACCGCAAAGCCACCACATCACCGGGCTGCTTGCTATCGTCAACAAAGCGAACTGGTCGTCATTCGTGATTTGCTGAGTCCTGTTGTTCTGATGCCCATCGATCGTATCGCGACCTGCGCGAATCACCGCAAGTTCGTGCTCGTTCACTGCAGGAGTCTGCTTTGGCTGATCACGGAACCAGGAGATGAAGCCTGTAGCCCATAAAAATCCGGGGAGCGCAAATAGTGTAAAAACCCATCTCCATCCGAACTCGACGATCAGCCCGCCAGTGATCCAGCTCGCGGCGATCGCGCCAATTTGCATTCCCGCCGTGAGGACTCCGCAACCGAACGAGCGCTGCGACAGCGGCATCCAGTGACCAATCGAATTACACGATGCCGGAAAGATACCGGCCTGTGCGGCTCCCATGATCAACTGCGCGACGATCAACAACCAGAATCCGGGCGCGACGCCTATGCCGATCGTAGCGACCGACCAGCCGACAGCAAAAATGGTCAGAGAGATTCGCGTCCCGACTCGTTCCGAAAACCATCCGCACGGAATTTGAAAGATCGCATAGGTCCAGAAGAAAGCCCCCATGAACCAGCCCGACTGTTCCACTGTCAGACCCAGATCGCCTCGAATTGTGCTTTCCGCAACACCGACCGCGTTCCGACAAAGATAGGATAATGCCGCAGCCAGTGTGAGCCACGCAAGGACTCGGTAGCGAACCGTCGTCGGTTGGTCGGGCATTCAGGTGACCGCCTGAAGTCTGGCAAATAATCGATCGACTTCCGCCTGAGTTTCGGCGTCGAGTTGCCAGCGCACGGGCTGAATCTGATGCGTATTCGAAAAAATGCCACGTTTCTTCAGCAGGTATTTTTCGATCGCCAGAAATCCATCCAGTCCACCCTGAAGTTGCAACGCCACCAGAGCGCAGATGGGAAGTGATAACTCATAAATTCGTTCTTCGTTACCATCCTGCAGAGCTTTCCACAGTGCCACCATACTGTCGAGCAGATCCATTCCCGGCATGGTTCCGACAATTCCCCGGCGGTAACAATCCACAAGGTTGATTCCGCCCGATCCTTCCAGGACTCGCGCTTTTCCCTGAGTCGCATCACGCAGTCTGGACAGATTTGGTCCCAGCGGGCTGGCTTCAGGTTTGAAGCAGATCCGGTCCTCTCCAAATTCTTCAAGCAGATTCAGATATACGCTCAAGTCGATTGCTGCACCCACATAGCTGGACGCATCCTGCACGACGAGTGGTATAGAAACACTCCGAGCGATCGCCGCAAAGTATTCCTGCGTCGCCGAACTTCCCAGCGCCGTGGCCACCGGAGGAATCGCCATCAGAGCACTCGCCCCGTGCTCTTCTGCGTGCCCTGCCAGATCGATCGCTTCGACGATGCTTTCCGCGCCGACGCTGATGACACAGAAGCCTCGCCCTTTAGCAGCCTGACAAACCAATTCTGCAAGTTTCTTTCGGCCATTGTAACCCAGCCTCAGAATTTCGCTCACCATCGCAACGACAACGCCGTCCGCGCCGGTGTCGAATGCCCAGTCAATTTCGCGTTCCAGCACAGCACGATCAATCTTGCCATGTTCCGTAAACGGTGTCTGAAGAACGGGCAGAACTCCGTGAAGTAATCTGTCGGACGAAGTATTCATAGTTGATTGTATCTCCTGTATCCCGATTCCGGGTAAATATGGACATTCGGGAATTGTAACCTCATCGACCTATACTTTGCCCGGACGGCCGCTTTGTTTTCGCAGCTTTGAGGTCGTAGTTGTCCTCCCCCACAATTTCTGCCAGCGCTTGCAGGAATTCCGGGCCGATGTTGACTTTGCAGTCATTGCCTGTTGTCAGAATAAAACGCAGCCGAGTGACCGATGAGCCGTCTGATGCATCCTCCAGGTCATCGTGTTCACGGCCATTCTCATGAGCGTTGCCCTTTGCATGTCCGTTACCGTTGGTTGTTGTACTCGTCTGGAGATTTTCCCCAAAGGAATCGACGATCAAAATCATTTCTGTCGAACCGGGGAACCGGGATACAACATTCCGCACACGCTGGATGTCGTCACTTGAATGAAGACCTTTTTCAAACTTCACTGCTACCTGGGCGGTGAACTCCTTATCGGCCTGATCGAGCGTATAAATACGATTGACGATCAGATTTGGCTCGCGGCTGCGGCGATCAACTTTACCCGCAACAATGATCACGCTCTCCGGTTTGATCAACTCTTCATACCGCGCATAGTCCTCCGGCCAGGCAATGCAGCGCATGATTCCGGAGGAATCTTCCAGGTCGAAATTGGCATATCGATTGTGACCGTTGCGGCTGCTCTTTTTTGCTGTCGCCAGTTTGATTGACGAAATCATTCCACCCACGATCACCTGCACACCATCTTCCAGCTCAGCCAGTTCCGAATTGTGATTTGCCGCGTAGCGTTCGATCCGGCGAGCGTGCTGAGTCAGTGGATGCGATGTCAGGTAGAATCCAATTGTCTCCTTCTCCCATGCCAACTGCTGCGACGGTGTCCAGTCCGGCACGTCGGGCAAACTTATGGCCATTGGTTCGCCGTCCTCGTCGGTGTCGTCATCATCGCCACCGAACAAACTCTTCTGCCCGCGAGCCTTGTCCTTTTGCCGCGACAATGCCGACTGCACCGCACGCTCGACGATTGCCGATTGTTGAGCCCTGGTCCCCGGCAAACAATCTAGTGCACCGGCCTTGATCAGAGTTTCCAGCGTTCCTTTCGTCAGTATCTTCGGGTCAACGCGCTCCGTAAGATTGAAGATATCCTTGAACGGCCCGCCACTTGTCCGTTCTGCAACGATCGTCCGAACAACGTTCTCACCGACGCCTTTCAATGCAGCCAGACCAAACGTGATTTTGTCGCCATACACGCTGAAATCGACATCCGACTGATTGATGTTCGGCCCCAGGACTTCAATCTTCATCCGTCGAGCGTCATCGACGTGCTCACTGATCCGTTCCGTGCTTTCCATTTCGCAACTGAGCAGCGCGGCCATGAATTCGACCGGATAATGAGCTTTCAAATAGGCGGTTTCGTAGGCAATCAAACCGTAAGCAGTTGAATGTGACTTATTAAAGCCGTAACCAGCAAAGGCGACGATCAGATTCCACAGCTCCTCCGCCACTTTTTCGGAGATTCCGTTGGAGACCGCCCCCGCGATATATTCTTCGTGGAAGCTGTTGATAATTTCATGGCTCTTCTTACTGATCGCCTTGATGCATTTGTACGACTTTGACAACTCAATGTTGCCCACGCGATTCAAAATGCGCATCACCTGTTCCTGGTAGACCATCACGCCGTAGGTTTCCGCCAGAACTTCGTCAACCACCGGATGTACCTTGCGAGGTGGCTTGCGGCCATGCTTCACATCGACGTATTCCATCACCATCCCGCCTTCAAGCGGGCCAGGACGATACAGCGCCGACGTTGCGATAATATCGGCGAAGCAGTCCGGCTTCATCTTCGTCAGCAGGTCGCGCATCCCGCCGGATTCCAACTGAAACACGCCTTTGGTTTCGCCGCGTTGCAGCAGTGCGAACGTCTCTTTGTCATCCAGATGCGTTTTGACGTATTCAAAGTCGAATTCGGGATGATTGCGGGTCACGTTTTTGACGGCCTTGTCAAGAATCGTGAGGTTTCGCAGGCCCAGAAAGTCCATCTTCAGCAGGCCGACTTTTTCAACCGTCGGGCCGTCCCACTGCGTGATAATGTCTTCCTTGCCGGTAATCGTCTGCAGCGGCAGCACGGTATCCAGCGGAACGTCCGCGATCACGACACCGGCCGCGTGAGTTCCTGCACTGCGAGCCAGCCCTTCGACGGCAATCGCATAGTCCAGTACTTCCCGCGCCACCGGATCGGTATCGTAGGCAGCTTTCAGATCCGCACTTTCTTCGAGGGCAGTCTTGAGCTTGATGTTGAGCGTATCCGGGACCATTTTCGCAAGTTCGTTGACTCGCGCGATAGGAACATTGAGCGCACGGGAGACGTCGCGAATGGCGTTCTTGGCCTTCAACGTTCCGAATGTACCGATTTGCGCAACATTGCGTTCGCCGTATTTCTGTTTGGTATAATCAATCACCATTTGTCGCCGATCGCGACAGAAGTCGATGTCGATATCCGGTGGTTCGGTACGACTCGGGTCCAGAAAGCGTTCGAACAGCAGGTCATATTTGAGCGGACAGAC
>Ga0105047_10002410_pt1 | contig 33355 bp, 24 predicted proteins | sample MAT04_FD_78384 | JGI IMG/M metagenome (GOLD analysis project Ga0105047, IMG submission 78384) | Freshwater microbial communities from Lake Fryxell liftoff mats and glacier meltwater in Antarctica - MAT-04 (megahit assembly) | ecosystem: Environmental > Aquatic > Freshwater > Ice > Liftoff... | reverse complement strand
GGGCGGGCTGCGGGATACGACTCAGGCGGCTTGCCGAATTAAGGGTGTAAGAAAACTGTCACTCTGCGACGACAATTCGGCAGGAATCGGGGCAAAAGTGCGACCAGAGTGCAGCACGCAACACCAAAGGGATGAAGCAGGCGGGCTGCGCCACCTTCTTCGCCGGCAAATGGCATCTCGGTCCCGAGGGATTCTGGCCGGAAAATCAGGGCTTTGACATCAACCAAGGAGGCATCGACCGAGGCGGGCCGTACGGAGGCAAAAAGTACTTTTCCCCGTACGGCAACCCCCGCCTGAGCGACGGCCCCGAAGGAGAGCACCTGCAGGACCGGCTGGCCACCGAGACGGCGAAGTTTATCGAGGCGAACAAGGATCGGCCGTTCTTTGCCTATCTGTCCTTCTACTCGGTGCATACCCCGCTGATGGCGCGCGACGACTTGCGAAAAAAGGTATGAAGAAAAACGAAAGCGCCTGGGGCTGGTTGAGAAGTGGGGCCGCGAGCACGAGCGCGACGTGCGGCTTACGCAGGATCACGTCGTGTATGCCGGAATGGTCGAAGCCATGGATCTTGCCGTGGGCAAGGTGCTGGCCAAGCTCGATGAACTCAATCTGCGGAAGAACACGCTGGTTATTTTTACCAGCGACAACGGCGGACTTTCGACCAGCGAAGGCTGGCCTACCTCGAACTTGCCGCTGCGCGGAAGCAAGGGCTGGATGTACGAGGGGGGGTATTCGCGAGCCGCTGATTGTGCGCTGGCCGGCGGTCATCAAGGCGGGCAGCGTGGCGAACACGCCCGTCAGCAGTCCCGACATCTTCCCCACGCTGCTCGAAGCCGTCGGCACCCAACCGCAGCCCGGCCAGCTCCTCGACGGTGTGAGCCTGATGCCGAACCGCTAACCAAAAAAGGCGGCGCAATCGCGCTCACTGTCAACCAATCGCCATCGACGGAACTATGAACAGCCCGGTTCACAACTCGCGCGATGTCTCCCGACCTCAGCCGCCTATGTGACCAACTAAGCTGCCGTACCAGCGGGTGGTTCTCTCCTCTCTAAGGTTGTAAACCAACCGTGCAGCTTCGAACGATGGCGCGGAGGACAAACATTCGGACGACGAGCTTCCGCCGCGAATGTGGCGAGACATGTCGCACCATCCAGGGCGAGGAGCCCTGACAAACAGACACGCAGCGAAGGTGATGGCATAAAGAGGTTCGTGAGATCGAGGATGTCCTGTTGCCGAAGGGCGGATGGGTTTCCAGTCTTTCGCGGTGCAAGATAGGCTTTAGGATAGCCCCGACGCGGCTGAGAGAATAAAGCTACTTTGACGTGCATCCTCTCATTGGTCCCTCCGTCCGGATTGGAGATCCTCTATGCGACTCGTGTGCATGTTGTCGTGCTTTGCCATCTTCGCTGCGCCACTGGCGGGAGCCGAACCTGCTGGCGATTTGACGCCCGTGATGACGAAGCGCGGCAAGTTGCTCCTTTCCGAGGATTTTGCCGGCGGTTCGATTCCTTCCGAATGGAAGGTCGGCAAGGGAACCTGGGAAGTGAAGGACGGCGCGCTCAAGGGGCGGGAAGTTGCGGCCGATCAGCATGCGGCCACGATTCGCAGGCCACTCGATCTGAAGAACGCCATCTTTCAATTCTCCTTCAAGTTTGATGGCGGCAAGACCACACACCTGAGCCTGAACGACTCCAAAGGGCATGTGTGTCGCGTGACCATCAGTGAGCAAGGTTTCCAGGTCCGCAAAGATAAGCCCTCCAAGGCGAGCGACGAAAAAGCGGAACTGCTGGCCTCGTCGCAGGTCCCCTTCAAGGCTGGCGAGTGGTACACGATGCTCATCGAACTCAGTGGCAATGAACTGCTCGCGCAGGTGAACGACGCGCATCATGCTTTCGGGTCGGCGCCAGGGCTCGAAAGACCCAAGACGAACTTTGGTTTCCCGGCGGCTGGCGACGGCATCTGGTTTGACAACGTGAAGGTCTGGGAGGCCGAGACGAATCCCGCCTGGCCGACTGCCAAGGCTAAGCTCGCCGCGAAGAAGCCGTGAGGCGCCGCAACTCCCGAGTCGTAGTAAATCCTGGCGTTCTCACGCCAACCGTCCAGCTCAGCCGAACAGGGTTCCATGAAGCCTTCTCTCCGTTCTCCGGCATCCTTCGCACTCCTGGTGTGCCTTCTCGGACAGGCGGTGCCAAGTGCTACACAGGCTGCCGAAGTTCCACCGAATATTGTCGTCTTCCTTGCCGATGATCTGGGCTACGGCGACCTGCATTGCTATGGCAACAAAGTGATCCAGACGCCGAATCTGGACGCGTTTGCTTCGCAAGGGGTCAAGTTCACGCAAGGCTACTCGGCATGCGCCGTCTGTTCGCCGTCGCGCTCCGCGATTCTGACGGGTCGCGCACCGTTGCGCAATGGAGTGGTGAATTGGATTGCAGAAGGACGCGAGATGCACCTGCGCGTCCAGGAGAATTCGATAGCTAAGCTCCTCAAGACTCAAGGCTACGCCACATGCCATGTCGGCAAGTGGCATCTTAACGGCAAGTTCAATTCGCCCGAGCAACCACAACCCAACGACCACGGCTTCGAGTGGTGGATGGCCACGCAGAACAATGCAGCCCCGAGCCATCAGAATCCCAAGAACTTTATTCGCAACGGGGAAGCTGTCGGGCCGATGACGGGATATTCCGCTCCACTTGTTGCCCAAGAGGCTGTGACGTGGCTCAAAGAGAAGCGAGACACTTCGAAGCCGTTCTACTTGCAGGTCTGGACCCATGAACCGCACTTGCCGATCGAATCGGATCCGAAGTTCATGGCGCTCTATCCCGATCTGGAACCCGAAGTGCGGCAGCACCACGGCAACGTGAGTCAAATGGACGCAGCGTTCGGCGTCTTGATGGCTGCCCTGGATGAACTGAAGCTTCGCGACAACACGCTCGTTCTCTTCACCTCCGACAATGGACCTGAAGGAAGGGGCGACAATGCTCGCACTCGCGGCGCAACGGGCGGATTACGGGGACGGAAACGTGATGTCTACGAGGGGGGCGTTCGCGTTCCCTTCCTGGTGCGCTGGCCCGGGAAAACTCCAATCGGCGTGACGCACGACACGCCCGTCATCGGCTCCGACATTTTTCACACGGCCTGCATGGCAGCCGGAGTGACGCCACCCGCCGACCGTCCCTACGACGGCGTCAGTCTTTTGCCGCTGTTCCGCAGCGAGCTGCTTGTGCGCCCCAAGCCGCTTTTCTTTCACTGCGCCATTGCGCCGGGATCGTATAAGTTCGGAATGAGGGTGGGCGACTTTAAGATCCTGGCGAACCGGGCGCTGGACCGGTTCGAGCTGTACGATCTGAAGAACGATCCACAAGAGCAAGCCGATCTGAGCGCCAAAGAACCCGCGCGGTTCAACGAGCTGAAAAAGCAGATTTCAGAACTCGTGGTGGAGATGGAAACGGAATCGCCTAACTGGTCGGCCGACAAAGACGATTTTGCAGTTCCCAAGAAGAAAGCCGGGGCCGAGGGAAAGTAACCGAAGCGAGCGGAATGCAGCGAGGGATTGAGCGGAATACCCTGCCGACCTATTTCATCCTTCCCGCCCGGAACTTAACCATGTCTCAGCCTTGCCCGCGTTCGATGCTCGTTCTTCTGATTGTGGTCTCGGCGTTTGCCGCTTACGACGGGCCGGCTTGCGCGGCCAATGCGCAGCCTAATCTCATCGTGATCATGGCCGATGACTTCGGCTACGAATGCCTGGGCTGTAACGGCAGCACCTCGTATAAGACACCGGCCCTCGACCAAATGGCCGCCAGCGGAGTGCGATTCACGAACTGCAACGTACAGCCCCTTTGCACGCCGACCCGCGTCCAGTTGATGACCGGCCTCTACAACATCCGCAACTACTCTTCGTTTGGCGAGATGGACCCGCGGGCCATGACGTTCGCCCATCCGCTCAAGGAGGCCGGCTACGCGACCTGCATGGCAGGCAAGTGGCAACTCGGCCGCGAGAGAGACCTGCCCAAGAAGTTTGGCTTCGACGAGTACTGCCTATGGCAACACCTGCGTCGGCCGGAACGCTACAAGAACCCGGGGCTGGAGATCAACGGCGTCGAGAAGGACTGGACCGGCGGAGAGTACGGGCCCGATCTAGTGAACGCCTTTGCCATCGACTTCATCCGCCGTAAGAAGGACGGTCCCTTCTTTCTCTATTATCCTATGATACTGACGCACGATCCCTTCACGGCCACGCCCGACAGCCCCGACTACACCGACGCTGGCAAGAAAGCGGGCAAAAAGGCGGGGCCGCGTCACTTTGCTGACATGGTCGCCTATGCGGACAAACTGGTCGGCAAGCTGTTGGCCGAGCTCGACGAGTTGAAGATCCGCGATAACACGCTGGTTATATTTCTGGGCGACAACGGCACGGGAAAGGGAATCCGCTCGCAGACCACGACGGGCGAGGTAGTCGGCGGCAAAGGGAAGCTGTCGCACACGGGGACCCATGTGCCGCTGGTGGTCCATTGGCCCGCGGGCATGAAGTCGGGCGGTCGCGTGGTCGAAGATATGATCGACAGCGTCGACGTGCTGCCGACTCTTTGCGAAGCCGCCGGCGTGAAGCTCCCCTCCGGCCTGAAGATCGACGGCCGCAGCTTCGCAGCTCAATTGCGGGGCGAGGCAGGCGAGCCGCGCAACTGGCGATACTCGTGGTACGCTCCCCACGGCAAGCTGGAGGGGGAGTTCGCCGCAAACCGGCATTTCAAGCTTTACCGGACGGGGGAGTTCTACGATCTCCAAGCGGATCGCGAGGAATCGCGCCCTTTGGCCATCGCTTCGCTCACGGGGGATGCGAAGCAAGCGGCCCTGCTCCTGCAAGGGGTTCTCGATTCTTTCCGCGACGCTCGCCCCCAAGAGCTCTTGAAGGTGGGAAAGAAGGCGAAGGCGCCGGAGTAGCAAGCCGGGCGCAGCACGCCATCCGATCGCTTGCGTTCTCCGCTCCTGGCAGACATGTCGCGAAGGTCGGGATCCCGGTCTTTCCACCACCGCTAGCAACTGGAGAAGAATCAGATGACTCGAACGTCTGTTGAGGGGAGGCATCGCCGTGAGTTTCTGGCTGGCGCTTCTCAGTTGGCCATCGGCTCGCTGTTGGCAACTGAGGTTGCCCTCCCAGCATGCGGAGCCGAGGAGCCGTCTCCCGCGACGCATCAAGCCACCGGCGTACGAGTGGGCGATGTCACGGATACGTCTGCGGTGGTCTGGACCAGGCTCACGCAGCACTCCGCTCGAAATTCACACGGTGTGACGTTCCCTAAGAAGAACGTAGCCAATGAGCCGCCCGCCGCGACGAACGGTCCCGTGGATCAGTTTGAAGGGGCCTGTCCCGGCATCTCTGGTCGGGTGCGGCTGCGGTACGGCCGCCAGGTGGATCTCAGCGACGCGACCACTACGGACTGGGCCGAATGCATCGCGGCAGGGGACTTCATTCATCCGTTCCGCCTCGCCGGCCTGTCGCCTGGCTCGGTGTACCACTACGAGAGCCAGACGGCGGGACCCGGCGGCGCGCCGCTGCATGGTGTGTTGCGGGGCAAGTTCAGCACATCGCCGCGGGCGGACGCGCCCAGCGAACTCACATTCTGCGTGATGACCTGCCAGGGATACCCGGATCGCGGGCACGTGGACGGGCACGACATTTACCCGGCCATGCAAGCCCTACAGCCAAAGTTCGCCTGCCTTACGGGCGATCTGGTGTACTACGACAACGACGCCCCGAAAGCCGTCACCGCTCGGCTAGCTCGCTACCACTGGGAGCGGATGTTCAGCCTGCCCCGGCTGCTGGAATTCACGCGGAACGTGGGCAGCTACTGGCTCAAGGACGATCACGACACGCTGAACAACGACTCCTGGCCAGGCGCCAAGATGGGCGAGCTTACATTCGTTGAAGGACAGAAGATCTTTCGCGAGCAGGCGCCCCTGTCGGGCGGACCGGCTTATCGCACATTCCGCTGGGGTCGCGATCTGCAACTCTGGTTCACCGATGGCCGCGACTTCCGCTCGCCGAACAAGACGCCCGATGGACCGGACAAAAGCATCTGGGGCCGCGAGCAGAAGGCCTGGTTCCAGCGGACAGTGCAGGAGAGCACAGCCAGGTGGAAAGTACTGGTGAGTCCCACGCCGCTGGTGGGACCGGATCGACAGGGCAAGAACGACAACCACGCCAACGCGGGCTTCCGTCACGAAGGAGACGAGCTGCGCGCCTGGCTGCAGGCCCATGTTCCAGAGAACTTCTTCATCATCTGCGGCGACCGCCACTGGCAGTACCACTCGGTCCATCCGCAAACCGGCGTGCAGGAGTTCTCCGCCGGCGCTGCAAGCAACGAACATGCCGGCGGCACGCCGGGCGTGGACAAGGCCTACCACAAGTTCCATCGCGCCAAAGGGGGCTTCTTGTCGGTGACCGTGCAGCCCACCGCAGCCGGGAGCTCGATCCATTTCCGTCATCACGACGTGTACGGGAACGTGGTGTATGAGTATGAGAAATAGGACTTCGGCGCAATGTCTCGCGCCCATCCCGCCACTCGTCGTACTCTGGAAACCGCCAGATTGTTCTTGAGCTCTCGGCCTTGTCGCGTGTCAACATTTCACTGGATCGCTACTAGCGTTTCGCCGGGGGCACGCCTGGCGGGAACTGTTGGTGCAACACGGCACGGGCCTCCTTCAACGGCTCGGCGACTCGCGCATCCTGCACGCGATTGGTCAGTTCAGTCGGGTCGGATGCGTGGTCATAGTATTCCGCGCCAATCAGCCGCGCCGTTGACCAATCACGCCATTCGGTGTAGCGACCGCTCGCGGTTCGAACGCTGTAGCCCATGGCATCAGGTACGCCCGTCGGCGTGCGGTCTGCGTAGGCGGGACGTGGATGTTCCGTGAAGGCCGCGTGCTTGACCTTGGCGGTCGGATCGATCAAGACCGGTACGAGGCTCACGCCTTCCAGTCCCGTCGGGAGCTTGAGCCCCGCCAACTCAGTGAGCGTTGGAAACAGATCGACGAGTTCGACCAGCGCTGGCGTCCCCTTTCCCCTCGTTTTCATGGCGGGCGTCGAAACGATGAGCGGCACTCGGGCGTCGTACTCGAAGCACGAGGTCTTGGCCCACAGCGTGTGTTCGCCGAGATGGTAGCCGTGGTCCGAGAGGAACACGATGATCGTTCGTTCTGTCAGGCGGTGATCATCGAGCGCCTTCAGCACCTTCCCGATCTGGGCGTCCATATAGCTGACGTTGGCGAGATACCCGTGTCGCATTTCGGCAATCTGGGCGGGGTTCAGCGTGATCTGCTGGGGCGGCACGCCAAGAATCTCGCGGCTGTCATGGAAAGCGACCTCTGGCGCGTCCTTCGGGCGGGCGGGATCAACGGGCGGAATCCGCTTGGCATCGTAGAGATCCCAGTACTTCGCCGGCGCATTGAACGGGGCGTGAGGCTTCCAGAAGCCAACGGCGAGGAAGAACGGCTTGTCTTTCACCTGGCCAAGAACCTTCACGGCCTCGGCCGCAACACGACCATCGTAGTAGGCCTCGTCAGGAACGTCGCGCCGCTCGCACAACGGTACGTTCCCGTAATCCCGTCCAATGTCCAGAGCGAGGTTCGGCGGCAGATCGCCCTTAACCTCGGGCTTGTCGTCGCCGTGAGTGGCATAGTGCAGAAACTCGTCCGCACTCCACGACCGACGATCTCCCTTCTCCTTCGTGTGCCAGTTGTGGAAGATCTTGCCGATGCCGCGAGTTTCGTAGCCGTGCTGCAGGAACCACTGCGGCAGCGTCGTGACCTCCGGATTGTGGGTGCGGAAGTGCGTGCCATTCACCCATAGGTGCAGCGTGTCGGGACGTTTGCCCGTGAGGAACGACGACCGCGAAGGATTGCAAACGGCCTGCTGGCAATACGCGCGATCGAATCGCATCCCACGAGCCGCCAACGCATCAAGGTTCGGAGTCTTCGCGAAGGAGCCATAGCAGCCGAGGTCTGCGCGGAGATCGTCGCCAACAAGGAACAAAACGTTTGGCTTTTCCGCCGCATGTGCCGGGTGCGCGAAATGCGCCGTCGCGATCAGGATCACTGCCAGAGTGACGAAGGAGCGGATCACAGGCGGATTCCTCCAGGTAAGGGGTTTTGAATCCCAAACTGTCGAGTCATGGCTTTGGGGTGGTCTCTTCACGTCCGACAGCTCGCAGTCCGCTCCCTTGGATGTTCGTGAGCGGGTCGCCCACATCGCGGCGGAAGTCGTCCGCCAGCGATGTCAACTCTTTCACGATCTCTGGGTGCTCGGCCGCCACATTCTTCGCTTCGCCGGGGTCGTTCGCCAGATCGAAGAGCGACAATCCCAGATTCTCCACCCGGTAACCGTGACGGCTGGCGATGCCCCGAATGCCCGACTCCTCGATGGCATTGGGTTTCATGTGCTCGTAGTTCGCGGGCTTTCCGTCTTTGCCAGGAGTTCCGTTCACGACCAGGTAGTCGTGGGGAAAGTGCAGTTTCCACCGGGCACGCCGCACCGCGTGCAGTTCGGACCCCGAGAAGTAGGCGAACGAGGTCCGTCCGCTGGCGGTTTTCTCTCCGAGCAGCAGCGGCGCAAGGTCGACCCCGTCGATCTTTGCCTTCGGCAGGTCGGCGCCCGTCAGCTTGGCAATCGTTGGCAGCAGATCGAGACCCGTAACGAGTTCGCCGCAAACACGACCTTCCGGCACTTTGCCGGGCCAACGCACCAGGAAGGGAACCCGCACCCCACCCTCGAATACCGTCAGTTTCCCTTCACGCAGCGGGGCCGATCGCCCGGCGTGCTCGCCATAGCTAAGGAACGGTCCGTTGTCGGAAAGGAACAGCACCAGCGTGTTCTTGTCGACGCCTTCATCTTTCAGGGCCGCCAGAATCTGGCCCACGCCCCAATCGAGTTCCTCGATCACATCGCCGTATCGTCCGCGGGCGGATTTTCCCCGGAAAGCATCCGAAGCGAAGATCGGCACGTGGGGCATGACGTGCGGTACATAGAGGAAGAACGGCTTGTCCTTATTCGTCTTGATGAACCCGACGGCTTTCTCCGTGAACAGCCTGGTAAACTGGGATTGGTCCGGGTCCAACTCGATGACCCGGCTGTTTTCGTATACCGGCAGCGCCGGGATGCCCTTGATTGTTGGGTGGAGCGGGCCGTTGTCGTTCGAGTAGGGTAAACCCACCCACTCGTCGAATCCGTGGCGCGTGGGAAAGAATGCGGGCCGCGTGCCAAGGTGCCACTTTCCATAATGCGCGGTGGAGTAACCCTTCGCGCGAAGGAGCTCCGGCAGCAGCATTTCATCCGGGTGAATCCCGACCGTACTTGTGTGGTTGAGTGCTCCCGAGAGGCCGATCCGATTGGGATAGCAGCCACTCATAATTGCGGCCCGCGAGGCAGTGCAGACAGGTTGCGCGACGCAAAAATCAAGGAATCGCGTTCCTTCCTTCGCAAGCCTGTCCAGATTCGGGGTCCGGATATCATTGGCGCCGTAGCATCCGATGTCGGCGAAGCCCATGTCGTCGGCCACGATGAGCACCACGTTTGGACCTCGCGTTGGGTCCGCGGCATAGGCCGGAGAAACGGCAGCGACGAGGGCAAGCACACCCAGCAAGTATCTAGGCACGGGGACATCTCCAGGCGGGGGTGGCTCTCGGGAGCGGTCGCTCAAAGATCGACCAACCCATTTGGCCGGTCGTTCTTGTTTACTGCCTTACGCGGGCAGTTCACGCTGCTGCGCTTCACGACCTGCCGGAGCTTCACCGGGCATTTTGGCCTCTTCGGTCGGACTCGCGTCCCGATCCGCGCGCCGTAACTCGAATTGTTCGACGAGCACCGAAGGGCAAACCTCTTCTCGATCACACTGTTTGCAAACAATGTGGATAAGGTCCGAACTCGACAACTTGAGCTGGCTTGTCTGACAGAGATGAAAGAGTTGTTGGAGGTGTTCGCAGGTCATGGAATACTTTCGACTCGTCAGTTGAGGTTCATCGATCGACTGAGGAAGGACGCTCTGAACAGAATCTTCGTACACAATCATCACCCAACTCTCAGTTCGTTGGGTTCGTCTTTTCAGACTTCCCCCATTGTTTCATGGTCGCGATGTTCTTCTCAACCACTGAGTTGCCCTTGCCGAGATAGACAGTCATGTCGCTGTCGTACATCGCGTCGGATTCCGGGCCGCGGTCGTGAGTGTCGATCATCCACTGATCGAGCCTCGCCCGAAGCTGCTCCAACGTCGCGCGATGCGCAGGATCAGCCGCGAGGTTTGTCACTTGCCAACGGTCGGTCTTCCATTCATAGAGTTCTTCAGCAGGCCGAGTCGGACTGAACAACAGCGACTCCGCGAGCGGATCGAGTTGGGACTTGTCGTGCAACGATCGTAAGGTCTTCACGATGCTCTTGGCGTCCTTATAAGCGTTGGGCTGCAAGTGAGGACGTTGCGGATAGAAGTTGCGAATGTAGAGGAAACGATCGGTGCGGATGCTGCGAAGGCGTTCCACGGTCTCGTCGCAGCGGTCGCGCGCCGCGAAGACAGCCGTGCGTGGCGCATAGTCTTTCGCGAACACATCGCGGCCATGCATTGCAGGCGGTACGGCGATCCCGGCGGCAGCCAGTGAAATGGCGGCCATGTCGATGTGCTCGATAAGGTCCTCGCGCACCAGTCCCGACTTTATTTCCGGGCCGCGCACCACGAACGGAATGTGCGTCCCTTCGTTGTAGAGAAACTGTTTCCCGCGTGCGTGGCTGATGCCGTGATCGGTCATGAAGATGATCAGCGTGTTGTCGAGGATCCCTTCTTGTTCGAGTCGCGCGATGACATCGCCGACATGCTTGTCCGTGAAACGCACCGCATCAAGATACGCGGCCCAGTCGCGCAGCAACACTGGATCGCGCGGGTAATACGGCGGCAACGTGACCGCATCGGGATCGGTCGCGTTTCCAAGCTCCCTTTTCGCCTTGGCCGAAAATTGCTTGGCGCTGTCGTCCGTTCCGCCCCGCAGCTTTCCACCTGCAAGCTGCACCTGCATGAAGAAAGGTTGCCCAGCCTGGCGCCCCGACCAATCCGAAGAGTCGTAGATGCTCGCGTCCCATTCGAAGTTGTAGTCTGTCTTGCCTAAGCCGGGGCCGACCCGCTTTCCCTGCTTGCCTGCGGAGCCGGCCGCCACGGGCAGCCCGCTGCCGATGCAGGTGTAGTACCCTGCCTGTTGAAACAGCTTCGGTACCGGCACGGCGCCCTTGGTCAGATGAATCTTTAATTCGCCGCGTCCACTACGATGATGATGCGCCCCGATGCTGGTCTGGTACATGCCCGTGATGAAGGCCGACCTGCATGCCGAGCAAACCGGCGCGGTGACAAAGGCATTCGAAAAACGAGTCCCTTCCCGCGCGAGCCGATCCACGTGTGCCGTCTGAATCAGCTTCTCACCATAGCATGAGAAGTTCGCCGACATATCGTCAACAACGAACCAGAGGATGTTCGGTTTCTTGGCCGGGACCTCGGCGGCATGGAGCGTCGTCCACGGAATCACCAGCAGCGAGATAAAAAACCGGATTGCGAGTTTCATCGGGTCAGAATCCTGATCGTGTGAGTTTGCCGGCCGGTTTCGATTCGATCTCAATCCCGTCGATTTCGATGGCCAACCGTTCGAGTTTGGGCGGCGTTGGGTTGGATTGCTCAGCCGCATTCAAGACAACGGGTGAAGTGAGCTTGACGGCTACTTCACGCGATCGGATTTTGGATTCGGCGTCGGCATCAAAGCGCCGACTTCCTTGCGCCATGCGATGAGCTTCTCGTGGAGCGACTTCGCTCGATCGGGATGTCGTGCGGCAAGGTTGTCTTTCTCGCTGATGTCCTGAGAGAGGTCGTAGAGTTCGAGGGCGCCGTCTTCATACCACTCGATAAGCTTCCAATCGCCGTCGCGGATCACCCCATTGGGTGCGCCACCCTGATTGGCGTAATGCGGATAGTGCCAGAACAGTGGCTTACCGCGCTGCATTACTTCACCTTGAAGCAGCGGTACGAAACTCACGCCATCGAGATGCTGCTCCGGCTTCAACGGCAGGCTCGCGAGTTGGAGTAGCGTGGGATAGAAGTCGGTGCTCATCACGGGCGAATCGCAAGTGCTGCCAGGCTTCGTCATCCCGGGCACGACGACAATCATCGGCTCGCGCACGCCGCCTTCGTAGGGCCAGCCTTTGCCGGCACGCAGGGGCAGATTGGATGTAGGATGGCCTTCGGCCGTGGCGAGCCCGCCGTTGTCCGACATGAACACGACAATCGTTCTCTCCGTGAGGCCATGTTTCTCCAATGCGGAGAGTACACGGCCGATGCCCGCATCGAATTGCTCCAACATCGCAGCGTACACCGCGTTGTTCTGCACAAGGCGCACCTGACTCCTGCCCTCTTGACCCCATGAGTCCGCAGGCGCCTGCTTCGCCTTCTCCTGCCATTTCGCCACCAAATCGGCTCGTGCGCCGATGGGCACGTGCGGGGCGTTGAAGGGCAGGTAGGCGAAGAAGGGATTGCCTTTATTTCGTTCGATGAACTTCACAGCCTCTTCGGCAATGCGATCCGTGCTCTTCGGATCATCCTTTCGATCCGTCGAACTGCGGTCGCCTTTGCCGGCTTGTGTCTTTGGTCCGGTATCGCTGCCGGAATCAACGGAGAAGCCCTGATCGCCAGGCAGAAAGCCCACGTTACCGAGATGCCATTTCCCCGCAAAAAAGGCCGTATACCCTGCGTCCCGCAGTGACTCCGCGATGGTCACTTCTTCGAGAGGCAATTGACCTGCATTCGGCGCAGGCAAGAGCTTGCCCGCGCGTCCACCTGGGATGAAGTTGGTGATTCCGAAGCGTGGCGGATACTTTCCCGTCATGATGCTTCCGCGCGTGGGTGAGCACACGCAGCATGCAGCGTAGCCCTGAGTGAACCGCATTCCGCGCTTTGCAAGTCCGTCGATATTCGGAGTCTCGTAGAACGTCTTCGGGTTGAACGCGCCGATGTCCATCTGGCCGAGATCGTCGGCGAGAATAAAGATGATGTTTGGCTTGCGTTCGGCCGCCTGCAACGTGGTAAACCACACGCAGAGGACAGAAAAGAAGAGAGAGGTCAATTTCATGGCGAGGTGACTTCATTCAGGTTTGTGACGCTGCATGAACGGACGTATGCTGGATGCGTCGCTGAGGGTGATGGTGCGGGGGGGAAACGCCGCGGGTGCTAAAGGCGGGTTCAATTTGCGCCAAGTCTACTGAAACGAGATGCGCGGAAGCCCGATCTTATTTGGATGCTTGGACTTCCGGTGCATGGCCAGAAGCGTTTGCCCGCAGGATACTTTTCTCGCATTTTTCATTCACTCCGCCGCATCCGAACCTATTGTTGTACAACAGTTTCGGCACAGCATCGGCATCCCTGGATCTCGCTGTCTGGCGATCGAGTCTGCATGTTTTGCGCGAGATTCTCCCGCTTCTTCCGTTGTTGTCAACCAACACTGAAGGCTCCTCGTATCCAATGTTGGAATGAAATATTCCGAGGCTTGCCCCACTCATTGCTCATCCAGACTGCTCTCGGACGCCCGCCCTGAGGAAGCTCCATGAAACACTTTGCCGTCGCCTTCTCGATCGCGGCTTTTTTCCATTCGACCCTGCACGCGGCGGATCCGGGGGGCGCCAGGCCTGCTCGGCCGAACATTGTCTTCATTCTCGCGGACGACCTCGGCTATTCAGACCTTGGGTGTTACGGCGGCGAGATCGCAACGCCACACCTGGACGGCTTAGCGAAGAACGGGCTGCGATTTACCCAGTTCTATAACACGGCGCGTTGCTGGCCGTCGCGTGGAGCATTGCTGTCGGGATACTACGCGCAGCAGATTCATCGCGATGCTCTGCCCGGATTGCCCGGCGGCAGTCAGGGTGTGCGACAGCAGTGGGCAAGACTGCTGCCCGACTTTCTGAAGCCGGCGGGCTATCGGAGCTATCACAGTGGCAAGTGGCATATTGACGGCAAGGTTTTGGCGGCGGGATTTGACCGCTCGCTCGACATGAGGAACCAGGGCAATTTCTTCACGTCCGCAGGCAACACGATTGACGACGTGCCCGTGAAAACCGCGGCCGACGAGAAGGGGTACTACGCCACCATCGCCACCGCGGATCACGCCATCGAATGTCTCAAGGATCACGCGGCGAATCATGTGGACAAACCCTTCTTCCACTACATTGCGTTCATCGCCCCACATTTCCCGCTACATGCGCTGCCGGAAGACATCGCCAGGTATCGCGATAAATACCTGGCTGGATGGGAAGAAATGCGCGAATCCCGCTTTGCCCGACAAAAGGGGATGGGCGTAAGCAGCACCACGCTATCGGCATTGGAGCGCGAAGTCGGTCCGCCCTACGCCTTTCCGGATGCCCTGGCGAAGCTCGGCCCCGGCGAAGTGAACCGCCCTCTTCCTTGGAGCGAATTGACCGAGGAACAGCGCCGCTTCCAAGCGACAAAGATGGCCATCCATGCCGCCATGGTGGACCGAATGGATCAGGAGATCGGGCGCGTCCTCGCACAACTCAAGGCGATGGACGCCTATGACAACACGCTCATCCTGTTCGCCTCGGACAATGGCGCGAGCGCCGAAATGATGGTCCGCAACGGCGGTCATGATCCGCAAGCCGCGCCTGGCAGCGCTGCAACCTATCTCTGTCTCGGCCCGGGTTTCTCGAGCGCGTGCAACACGCCCCATCGGCGTCACAAGACTTGGGTGCACGAAGGAGGCATCAGCACCCCATTGATCGCGCATTGGCCCAAGGGCATTACCGCATCCAATGAGCTGCGCCGCACTCCCGCCCATGTGGTAGACATCGTCCCTACCTTGCTGGAACTCGCCGGCATTACAAAGCCAAAGGAATGGGAGGGACAGCCGATCCCTGCCGCTCCTGGCAAGAGTCTCGTTCCAGCGTTTGCCAAGGACGAAGTCATTCCCCGCGAGAGCCTCTGGTGGCTGCACGAAGGGAATCGTGCCGTGCGTGTGGGGGATTGGAAGCTCGTTGCCGCCGCCCGCGCCCCCTGGGAACTCTATGACCTTAAGACCGATCGCGCGGAGAGCCTCAATCTTGCCGCGCAGATGCCCGAGAAGGTCAAGGAACTGGAAATGGTCTGGCAGCGACAGGCCGACGAATTTGCCGGCCTCGTAAAGCAAACGCTCACCGAGCATCCCCAAGGCAAAGGCAAGTCCAAGAAGTGATCCTCAAATGCTGGGGGCTCTCGGTAACGAGCCGCGCATCCGAACTCGTGCAGGAAACTCAGGCAATCGCGGGTAGCCGAACTTGCCGTTTGTCACTGCCCTCCCCGTTCGGAACCCCCTTCTTGCGATGAGGCTTACGAGAACTGGCCGCTGAGATGCGCGCCGAGAGGACGCCGAACATGTGCGAGAACGCGATACGTTGCTTCAGGACATTGGCCACGGCCGGGTCCTCGAGCCTGGGCATCCGCTCGCACGACTCCCCGAACGTCACACCTGTTTGGGCACCACTGATTACACGGTTGGGGCCGATTTCTTCTATCAGCGCAGTACCGAGGTCGTGTCCACGGGGGAACGCTGTTCGCGCAGATTCCCGCGGAACCTCGCATGTAGCGACTCCCAGTCGATTGTCACCTCCCCGCGGGGCAGGCCAACTTTGGCGCGGAGCGTGGAGGTACTGAGGGGTCCCTCGCGCTGGAGCAGTTCCGAGACAGAATTCGGCGATCGCTTCCATGCTATTCTTGCCAAGGATCGCGGATGGATTTATCGGAAGGAGGAAAGCTCGGCTAGGCTAGGAACTGTCGGATCGCTCCTTCTTGATCCAGTTTCTTCCGCGACATTTCGACATCAAGGTCTCCGTAGTGTTCGACCGGGTTGCCGTGCGCGTTGAGCAACGTTGTGTACCAGTTGCCGAGGGTTTTATGCCCTTTCGTGCCGTGATAAGGCAGGCGAATGTAACGACCCGAGATGTTCAGCCTGCAGTTGTCCCCGGCCATGATCACAAACGGCGCCTCGACGCCGGTGCCATGGTGGGTTTCGCCGTTCTCCGGGAAGTACATAATCATCGTGTTGTCGAACATTGTCCCCTTCCCTTCGGGGACCTGCTTGAGCCGAGTGACGATCGTTTCCATCTGCTTAACGTGACTAATCCGAATCTGCTCTCTTGTTTTCCAAGCGGGCACCCCGCCAAAGGCCTCGTCATGTCCCAGCGGATGGATCCCCACCCGATCCGTCTCGTTGCCCGGCAAACCAGTGATGGGAGTGCCGAGGTCGTCAATCGTATAGGTCACGACGTTGGTCAAGCCTGATACGAGGGCCGCCACTAGGACATCGGTCATGGCGGCCTGCTTCTCGGGTGTGCTCGCATCGGGGCCGCCCTTGGCATGCACCGCCGCAAGTTGCGGCACATGCTTCGCCAGAGAACCGGCCATCTCCACCAGTTTCTTGTTGCGGGCGCGGATGGCCTCGATCGAATCGACGTGCATCGCCTGCCGTTTCAGTTCATGCCCTTTGATGCCCACGGCCTCCTGCCCCTCTCGGGTGCGCAAGAAAGACAGCATGTCGTTGTCTGAGGTGACTGCTTCTGGATTCACAGCGGATTTGAACAGCTCCGCGCGGGCCGTCTCCGGATCGGCATAGCAGTAGTTCCGCGTCTGGGGTGCCGGAGCGGAATAGCCGTCCACAATGCCAGTCCGACCGCCGGCAAACGACAGTTCGACATGACCGAATGGCGATGGAAACAGCTTGGCCAGCTCAAAGTCGATCGTGGTGCGTTTGATGGCGCTGAGTGTGTTGCGGTTCGACTTGAAGCAGCCCATGACCGACGAGAAGGACCAGTGAACATTCTCGCTCATCTTGGATGAGAGCCCTTGCAGAATCGTCATGTGCTGCTTGTGCGCATCCAATCCGCGCAGCCACTTGGGCAGTTCGTGCTTCGCCAAGTCGACTTCAAGCGGCTCCTTCTTCTCGTCGAGCGCCTTGTCGCGGTCTGAAAAGTCGACCAGGGCTGCTTCCTGCGGACGGATGCCGCTGGACTTGCGGATGAAGACGAAGCGACGAGGCCCCATCTCGCTGGCCATCGCCGCGACAAGCGGGTCCAGCGCAGGGGTTAGCGTCAGCACGCCGGCGCCCAGCGCCGTCGTATGCAGAAACTGTCGTCGGTTGACAGACATGATCACTCCTCGGGAGCTTTGCGATACACGAATGAATCGGAAGTCAGCAGCGAGACGATGACGGCGTCGAAACTCCCCCCGTTGTCGACGTAGGCTTTCTCCGCGTCGATCAGCGTCTTCGAATCTGAAAGGGACTCGTTGCGGCCCACGAAGTAGCGGAAGACATGGCGAATGATCGACTGTCGCACCAGGCGCGACTTGCCAAGTCGGTCAATCAGGTCCGCCGAATTCTTGACATCTCCATCCAGTGACTCGTCGCCTGTGCCGTCTAGATGTCCCGTCGCATTGACAGGCCGCGTTTTGTAGATGTCGCGCCTATCCGTCAGATGATCGCCCTCATCTGGGCCCTTCTTGACGAGGTTCGCTGGGTACTCCAGGGACTCGTCCCGGCGAAAGCGACCAAAATCGTCGTATTCCTCGAAGGCGTAGCCCAGCGGGTTCATTTTCTGGTGGCACTTCCAGCAATACTGGGTTTCCGTCGCACGGGTGAGCCGTTCGCGCAGGGTCTGGCTGTGGTCTTCTGGAATCACTGCATCGACCGTAATGGGCACCTCGGGAATCGTGCCCGCCAGCAGCTTTTCACGGATCCACTTGCCGCGGATCACCGGATCCGTCTCGGTATTCTTGGCGTGCGCGATCAGCCAGGCGGGGTGGGTCAGCATGCCTTTGCGATTGGCCACTTGGGCTGGCTGCGTTGTGTGGTAGTCCCAGTTGTCCAGGCTGTAGTTAAAAAACTTGGCAACGTTGCATCCGGCCATGAAGTCGTTGCCGTAGCCTCGGTACAGATCGAATGGCGCCGCTTCCTTTTGCCCCTTGTCCAAGCGCGCCGTGATCGTTGTCATCGACATTTTGAACAGTTGAATCGTCGTGCCCTGCCGGTTTCGCGCATCCAGGTTGTCCGGGTCGACGCTGCGCATCTTGACTTCTTTCAAGAAGTCCCTGTGTTCGAGCAGGTCTTCTTTCTTGAATTTCTTCCAATCAAGATCCTTGAAGTGTTCGTAAATCCGCTTGATGCGGTCGGAGGCCGCCTGCATTCGCTCGTTGTCGCCATCGTGGTAGACGTAAAACTTGTCGGTGGTCAGCAGCTCCTCAAAGACGTTCTGATCCTTTTCCAGGATGTAAGCGACCATCCGATCCGCTTCGCTCAGCAGTCGCGACGTGGCGTCCCCCAGCCTGTCCGCACCGAATCGTTTCTCATCCTTGAAGATTGTTATCGCCTCGGGATATCCGAAGAACTCGCGAAAGAACCGCAGCTTCCGGATCGCCGTGTCCGTGGTGTTTTCCTGAAAGTTGTGGTCTGCAAGGATCTTGTCGACGAGATAGTAAGCATCTCGCTTCTTCAGGATGCGGGTGACTTCCCGCTTGTAGTCGTCTTTGGTGCTGAGCCTGCCACTTGCCGCAGCTTCAGCCAGTTCTTTATCGGGGCTCTGGTCCGTCAGGGCATAAGCAATGGCGTAACTCGCGTCTCGCGGGGAGAGCATTCTCCGCCCGTACTGGTCGGCTGCTCCCACTCCTAGTTCCTGGCGGTAGACAAACTCGCTCCTCAAGATCAGCGTTTGAATGAGTTTCTGAATCGCCTTGAGATTGCCGAGCCTGTTGACGTAGGTCTTGGATAGCGCCAGATACTGCGCGGCTTCCGGGGCATCGGGTGAGCGCTCGAGAATCTGGACAAACAACTGATCGATCAACTCGGAGAGATGCTTGTCCGAAGGCGGCCCCGCTTCCATCCTTGCCTGCTGAAACTCCTCTGCCCAGCTTGCCAGGCACTTGTCGATGAGATTCTGGTAGTGATCGCCAACCTGGCGATGCTTCTCAAGCGAGGCACGGACGACCTGCATCTCGGCGTCACTAAGCGGCTTGTACTCCAGCACCTTGAGCTTGCTGCTGTTGTCTTTGACGTGCTGGCGAATCTCGGGCAGATAGTCACGGAGGATCGTCATACGCCCTTGAATGGTGCGTTCGTGGTCTCCGAAGTAGAACCAGGCGCGCTCGCACGAAGCACGAAGCTCCTCATCGGTCTTGTTCTTGTTCTGGGGATTAAGCAGAGCCTGGTAGACGACATCCTCACCGTCCAGGCTTTTCAGCATGTTCTGGGCGACGTGAAAAGGCGCCTTCTTGTACGTCTCCCCGGCTTGCAGCGTCTGGACTTCTTTCAGCTGCACGGGTGTGAACTTAGGCAGCAGTGATTCGTTCTTGCTGCCGTAGTACTCGTCGCACAACCTGGCGATAAAACTCTTCAGAAACTGCCGACGCGAGGCCAGCGTGGCTTGGTGGGCATCTTCCATCGCCATGATCTGACTGATGGCTGGAACATATCCCTTGTTCCGCTTCGCGAGATTGACGGTGATGTGCTCGGAGACCTTCAGGGCGTTCGTCAACATGCTCGAGAGATGCCCGCCCGTGAGATCCGTGTCGGCGTAGTACCTCACCCCCGAACGTGCGGGCAGCAAAAAGGGATTTGTCAGACTAAGTTGTGCGAATTTGTGGCTTCCGAGCACGGGGACGTTTTTCCCCTGCACGCGGGCCGTCGTACGATCCTGCAGAATCCGTTGAAACTTCGCAGCGAAGATATACTCGCTGATCAACCAACGCCTGTCGTACGTGAAACCTGGCAGGTCGGCGTACTCGCCGGAAAAGAGCTTGGAGTGGTCGACATAGTTGCCATACTCGGGCTTGCGGAGCTTGTCCTCCAGTCTCGTCTGGCCAACCCTGTGCAACTCTTTGGAGAGCCAGTCGGCCAGCAGTTTGAGCTCCGCGGAGCTCGGCTTCCCGGCATCCTCGGGCGGCATGCGTCGAAAGAAGATCTGCTCTTGGGCCTTGTTCAACAACTCGCTGCGTTCGTCCTTGTTGAGCTTCGCCAGCATGTCGAAGCGGATATTGCCTTCAGCCACATCAACGCCGTGGCACTCGATGCAGTGTTGCTGCAGAATACTTGCAACATTGCCTGGCACGACAAAGGAATCGTCGGCCTGCAGCGAGGCGGACGGCCACGAGAGCATGATGGCCAGCAAGGTGCACGCGGACGCGCTGGCGCTTCGCGTCGATTTCATCGTTGGCGTTGCTTCGGAAGAATGCATGACGGTCACCAGCTTTCAGGATCCCGAAGGAGAGACCGACGGATCGGTGCCCCCCAGTCGCTTCTTGAGGGCCGCCGCTGCCTGTGCTTTGAGAATCTTGATCGCCTTGGCATTCTTCTGAGGTCCGTCCGGGTCCATGTGCGACACCTCGGCGGAAAAGTCGGCGTTATCGGTGCGGAAGCTATGCAGCGGTTGCCATGGATTGCCGTCAACTTTCAGATTGCCCATCGGGCCGCGGGCCCAGGAGTACCGCACAGAGACCGGTTCGACCACCAACCGGCTGGAGACAACAATCTGGCGGTTAGCCAGGGCCTTGTCCTTGGCCGGCCGGATCGACGCCTCGGCCATGAAATAGGTCCCCGAGCGGTCCGCGATCGAAAACCCTTCGATCAGCGGACTCTTGTCGTCGGGATACACCGCACGGTCAAAGGTCAGCACCATCGTCTGGCCTTCGGGGACGGCGGAAACGAGGTTCGCAGCGTCCCATGTGATTTTAGCGCCATACGCGGTCTTCAGCGCCCAGCGCGCGGCGCGCAGGCCGAGTTCCTTCTTCTTCTGCGTATGCAACTGCGGAATGCGTTGGTCATCCGAGGGGATGTAGCCGGTGTGCTCGGCGTCTCCAGCGTCCGCCAGACCAAGTCTCTGTGACTCGCGGATGTACGACGCGGTCGACAGGCCTTCTTCCTCGAAGTTCAGAGGAGTTTGCGCTTCCCCCCCTGCGCAGAGCCCGATGACGGCCACTGGCAAATGCGGGTCCTGGAAGTCCTCTCGCCAGCCTTGGACCATGAGCTTCATCAGCAAACGATAGAAGTTCGGTTTGCAGGATGTGTTCATCATGGCATTGTTGAAGCCTTGATGAAACACAACCCCCTTGATGTTCAGCCCCTTGAACACACCGAACATGCCGTTGTAGCAGGCGGCTGCATCGCTCGGACTGCGTCCTGGGACCGACCAGGTCCGGATACTGCCCTCGGGCTTGTTGGGCTTGCGCCGGTTGGCGGTGCGTCCCTTGGCCTTGTCCTCGGCCACCTGCTTTTCGTATTGGGCCAATGACTGCTCGTACTTGCGCATCTGCTCGGTGAGAAACTCTTCCTCATTGAAGGCTGCGCGTCGCTCATCGACCCAGGCCAGGTACGCGGCCGCATCGGGATGCGAGGCGAATTGATGCCGGGGGACCAGGCTTTCCAGGGACGCCCCGCCCCGCGCGTTGTCGATGATGCCGATTGGAATCTGCAACGCCTGCTGCACGCGCGAGCCGAACACGTACCCGATCGCACCCATCTCCAACGCTGCCTCTGGCGTGACGACTCTCCAGTTCTTATCTGCGTTGTTACCGTTGAGAAACTCGTCCTTGATGTCGGTCTCAACGTATTCAGACTCGGCGCCTGAATTGATTCGCAGGTGGCGCAGCAACGGCAAATGGGCTGTGGCAGATTCGAGATCTGCCTCGAACACGCCGCGTAGCGCGAAAGCCATGTTGCTCTGACCATTCATCACCCAAATATCGCCGATCAAGATGTCGTCCATCCGCACGGTCTGGTCGCCCGCTCGCACAATGAGCGACTGGCCCTTGGCGTTCGCGGGCTGTGGATCGAAGGCGACTTCCCACCTGCCGCTGTCGGCAGCGGCCCTTGCGACACCCTTGTGTTCACCCAGAGAGACCGTCACTTCCTGGCCGGAAGGCGCCCAACCCCAGATCGTGATCGGCTTGTCGCGCTGGAGCACCATGTGGCTCCGAAAGATTCCGTGGACCTTGAGGGCCGTCGGGGCCTTGAGCGCCTTCGTGTGTGCTTGCGATGCCTTTGGACTTGGCTCAGCTGAGGCTGAAGCACCGCAAGACAACACAAGCAACGAGGAGACAATGGCGAAGTTGCGGTAGCGAACGAGTAAACGATCCGCCATGGCTAAGGAGCCTCTACTGGTGACAGGATGACGCGCTTGTTCACTGAAGATAGCGCTTGGCATCCGTGGTTTTGGGACAATTGCCAACGTTTCTGAGACAACACTCGCCCTCAATGTTCGGATACGATGTCCGAACAGAAAGAAAATGGAGAGCGCTCTCTTTGGCGCGCACTCTTTGAGGCGTCTCCGGGCGAGCGCGGGCAGTGGGAGAACTTCACCCCCCTCCTTCGTCAGTCGACGGGCGTTTTTCTCCGGCTATCCTGGCACCCTGTGGCGGTGTTCGGAAATGCCGTCTTTCACCTCGTGGGGTCGCGATGTATCTCCAGGTCCAGTCGATCAAGCGGACCTACGTGCTGCGCGACGGCGATAAGAAGTTCACCGCTGTATTCTGCTCGGTGCTTGAGTCTGAGGGCCTGGAGGTGAAGCGTGTCGGTCCACGGGCGCCGAACATGAATGCCTTCGCGGAACGCTGGGGGCAGACCCTCAAGACCGAATGCCTGGATCACTTTGCGGTGCTTGGGGCGCATCTGCGGCACATCGTTTCTGAATTCGTGATTCATTCTCAACAGGAAAGTCGGCACCAAGCGAAGGGAAATCTACCGCTGGTGGGCAAGAGTCCGCGCGAGACGGCGGACAGCGTGCGGTGCAAAGAGCTCGAGTGCCGAAAGAGGCTCGGCGGGCTTTTGAAAAGCTACTCAACAAAAACCGCTTGAAACTAGCTCTTTTTGTTTGAACTAGACTAGACGGTCGCATCGAGTTAGTAAGAGGTTTTCGACTCGCGAGGCGGCGGTGGTGGGGTAACGCCGCGGGCGAGCATCACCTTCTTGATCGCTTCGACGGTCTCGAAGCTGGGTTTGAAGTTGCCCGGGCGATAGCCCTGAGCAATCGACAACGGCGTGCGGCCTTGTTTCGACTTGACGGCCCAAACCTTGATGTCTGCACCACGTTCGTCGAGCAGCTTGATAACCTCAGGCAGTGACTTGTACGCCGCGGCGTGCATGACGGTCTGGCCGTTCTTATCCACAGCGTTGATGTCGTTGACGCCCAGGCCGAGGACAAAGACGACCGCGGCCTGGTGCTCCTCGGGAGTACCAGGACCATCGCCTTCTGGCTTTTCGTCGATGCCGGCCGCCAGCATCAGAGCGTTTTGCTTGAGGCCATTGACGGCCTTTGGGTCGGCGCCGAGTTCGATCAGGAGCTTCATGTACTCCACATCGGCCGTCGAGGCGGCGCACAAGAATGGCGTCGTGCCTGCCGTTGAGATGCGGAGGCGGCCGCCCCCGCCTGACTTCTTGGGGTAGTTGATGTTGGCCCCATGCTCGACCAGCTTGCGAACCAAGTCGAGGCTGGTCAGCCGGCCTGAGCCGCGCGGCGGCGGCGTGCCCGTCTCACCGTCTCCGTGCTCTGGCTTGCGAATCCAAGACAGCGCGTGCAGCGGGGCGAATCCAGTGCGATCGTCGTTGGGGTCGGCTCCGGCGGCCAGCAGCAGAGCGGCGAGCTCGAAGTGGCCGTTCTCCATCGCCAGCAGCAGAGGCGAGGTATTCGCGTCAGGCAGGTCGCGTCCGCCGCGTGCCTCCTGCATGGCTCGATTGACGTCCGCGCCGGCGGCGAGCAGGCGCTTCGTTACGCCCACGTGCCCGTTGCGGACCGCAAAACACAACGGCGTGAAGCCAGATTTCAGAGGTTCGCGGAACTCAGCCTTGACCTCGAGCAGGGCATTGACGACGTCGGCGTGTCCTTCGGCCGCGGCCCACATGAGGGCGGTCTGGCCCCGGCGTTCCCGGGCATTGACCTCGGCGCCCGCGCCAATCAGCGCCTCCACAGCCTCCAGCTTCCCCGTGCGCGACGCGGTCATCAGCACGGTCTCGCCGCCGTCGCGCTTGGTGTTCGGATCGGCGCCAGCGCTGAGCAGCCGTTGGACAATCTTTCCGTGGCCGTTGTTGCACGCGATCCACAGCGCAGAGATCCCGTATCGATTGGTCGCCTTGACGTCCGCCCCGGCGTCGAGGAGCCGTTGCACCATGTCGGCGTCATCGTGATGGGCGGCCCAGAGGAGCCCCGTCATACCATCCGCCTGTTGGGCGTTCACGTTGACGCCCTGCGAGAGGAGGCGGGCAACCACGGCGGCGGCTCGCTCCTCGACGGCGTCGGCCAGCGGAGCCGTGGAAGCCTCGTCGCCCCAGCCCATGGCGCAACAGACAACAGCGACGGCGAAGCATGCCGGAGTCAGCAGCGGTGCGTGGCGAATAGTCTGCATCGTCACACTCTTTCAGAGTTTTGCGGGCTCGAACAACTCGGTCGTCGTGCCGCTGGAGTCGGCGAAGCGTTCAAGATCGACGCCTGCTTTCTGCAGCAGCGTCAAGTGGAGGTTCGCAAGCGGGGTGGCCTTGGGATAGCGGATGTGCCGGCCCCCTCTGAGGCCCGCCGCCGCCCCACCCGCCACAAGGGTCGGCAGGTCGGTGTGGTCGTGCTGGTCGGGGTTGCCCATGCCGCTTCCCAAAAGGCATAACGTGTGATCGAGCAGCGTGCCGCCTGCTTCGGGGGTCGCAGCGAGCTTCTGCAAGAAGTACGAGAACAGCGAGACGTGGAAGCGGGTGATCTTGGCCAGGCGGGCGATCTTGGCCGGATCATTTCCGTGGTGGCTCAATGGGTGGTGCGAGTCCGGAACGCCGATCTCTGGATAACTGCGTTTGGACGTTTCACGGGCAAGCTGGAACGTCGTCACGCGGGTAACGTCACCTTGCAAGGCGAGCACTTGCAAGTCGAACATTAGCTTTGCGTGTTCCTCGTAGGAGGCGGGCACACCCAATGGCCGCTCAAGGTCGCGCAACTTGCCCTGGTTGACGTCTGAGTCGGCCTTGGCGATCCGCCGCTCGACCTCGCGGATGGACTCCAGATACTGGTCGACCTTGCGGCGGTCGGCCTCGCCCACCGCGCGCTTCAGGCTGCTGATCTCTTCGGCCATCGCATCCAGCAGACTGGCTTGTCGCCGCAGCGAAGCCCGGCGTTCGTCGACGCCGCCTCCCTCGCCGAACATCAACTCGAAGACCAGGCGGGGGTGAGCTTCGGACGGGAGCGGCGTGGTCGGCGAAGACCACGACAGGTTGTTCTGATAGACGCACGCATAGCCGTTGTCGCACTGGCCCACCATCTGGGCCAGGTCCATTGAAAGCTCCAGCGATGGCAGCCTGGCCCCCTGCCCAATTTGCTTGGCGGCAACCTGATCGGCGGTGACGCCCAGGTAGTAGTCGGTTGACTCCGTGTGCTTGGCCCTGGCACAACTGAGAAACGCAGAATTGGACGTCGCGTGGGATCCCGGGTACGCGTTGGCCAGTTCGAGATTGCCAATGACGTTCAGTTGCCCGCGCACCGGCGCCAACGGCTCGAGGATGAACGGCAGGTCATCCAGCGTCTCCCCCTTGGGCGTCCAGCGGGAGTGGTCGCAGCCCATCGGCATGTAGACGTAGTGCAGTCGCTTGACGGTCTTGACCGCGGCGGACCTGGCTAGCGCCGGCCCTGCCGGGAACATGGCATCCAGCAACGGCAGGGCGATGGCAACGCCCGCACCGCGAAGCATGGCGCGTCGCGAGATAGACGTGCCGGTGATGATGTTCATCGTGCGGTCCTCATTTGGAACGGCGGGCTACGGACGACGCCGAGTACAAGCGTCGAGAATCGGTAGTCTTGCTGTGCGGCCTGTTGCACGATCGCGCGAATCGCTGGGCCGTCGTCCAACTCTACGACGCGGCCGAGCGCAAACACCAGGAGTTTCTCGGTGGCCGCAGTGACAAACAGTTCGGGTCTTTTCAAAATAGCCGCTTCGAGCCCCGCCACGCCCGCGAAGCGGCTGCCATCAGGCAGGCCACCGCTCATATCGATGGGCTTGCCTCCCTCCTGCTCCCGCCAGCCGCCCACCGCATCAAAGCCCTCGAGCGCGAAGCCGACGGGGTCCATCAGGTTGTGGCAACTGGCACAGGCGACGTTCTCGCGATGCTTACGAAGACGCTCGCGGATAGCCAGCGCCTCGAAAACGACCTGCTGGCCGTCGAGCGACGGCACGTTGGGGGGAGGGGGCGGGGCAGGTGCGGCGAGGATGTTCTCCAGCACCCAGTTGCCGCGGATTACCGGCGAAGTACGGGTGGCATAGGAAGTTACCGTGAGGATGCTGCCGTGGCGGAGCAGTCCTCCTCGCTGGCTGTCGGCGGGCAGCTCGACGCGCCGAAAGTGACTGCCGTAAATGTGCGGAACGCCGTAGTGCTTAGCGAGACGCTCATTGAGATACGTGTGGTCGGCGCGAATCAGGTTGAGCAGGCTGCCGTTCTGGGCAACCATGGCGCGGACATGCGACTCCGTCTCGCAGTGCATTGCCTTGCGGAGGTTGTCGTCGAAATCGGGGTACAGCCGCCCGTCCGGCGTGATCGCATCGAGATTGCGCAGGTGCAACCACTGGCTGGCGAAATTGGTCGCCAGGTTCGACGCCCGGTCATCGGACAACATCCGCATGACCTGCCCCTCCAGGACCTGCGGTTTGCGCAACTCGCCGCGCTCAGCCAGGTCGAGCAGCGTGTCGTCTGGCAAGGAACTCCACAAGAAGAAGGCCAGCCGCGAGGCCAGTTCGAGATCGGTGACCGGGTATCCTTCGCCAGGGGCGACCCCGGCCGGAGTTCGTTCGATCTTGAGCAGGAAGTGGGGGCTGGTCAGCAGGGCCGCCAGCGCCGACTCAATGCCTGCCTCGAACCCAGCCCCCTTATAACCTTCGCGAAAGAACTCCAGCAGGCGATTGAGGTCTGCGTCTTCGACTGGCCGGCGGTAGGCTCGCCGCGCCAGCGCGCTAAGCGTCTTGCGGGCGGAAGACTCGACCTCGCCATTCTCTTTCGGCCAGGCAATGAAGATCCGCCTTCGGCTGGGGGTGTCGCCTGGCAGTGTGGGTGCCTCATGGCCGGTGAATGGTCCCGTAATCGACGCTTCGTAGATCGCCGGGTTCAATCGCGGGTGGCGATGGAGGTTAAAGTGGACGTTCAGCGGCTGACGCTTCGTCTCTTCCAGCGATGCGCCTTGGCGGACGAACGTCACTCCCAAGTCGTGCGGACCGGCCGGAACCTTGATTCGAGCGAGCAACTTCGAGTCGTCAAAGTCCGCAAGATTGCCGCTCTTGGGGGGCCGGACTACGAACTCTGCCAACCTCTTGCCGTCAAGCAGGATCTCTAACTGGTGCGCTTCGTGCAACCCTTCGACATCGTCGTTGCGGTCGCGCGTCAGGCGGACCTGAACCTCATACTCGCCAGCTCGCTGGAAGTTGTGGCGGAACAACCCGCCCCCCCGGGTCCCCAGCGGCAACCCGGGCACATGGTGCTCTTGCGTCACGTCCGCTGCGATCCGATAGCTCTTGCCATCGGGGCGTTTCAAAGGCGAACCAACGGCAAGGCGGGCAATCTTCTGCGCCGCTTGTACGTACCGCGTCAACAACGCTGGCGGCAGATCGCCGACGGTGATGTGATCGAATCCGCGGCTAGACTCATCCGCGGGGAGCAGTTCGGCTGCGTCGATCTCCACGGCCAGCAGGTCGCGGATCGCGTTCTGGTATTCCGTGCGATTGAGACGCCGGAACGTATCGACGGAGCCAGGGCGTGGTCGCTTAGCCGCCGCCTCATCCAGCCGCGTAACGAGGTAGTGCGACAGGGCTTCGTAGTCGGCCGCGCCGGGCCGATCCTCGCCGACCGGGGGCATCTGCCGACTCTCGATCTTTCGGACCACCTTCTCCCAAGTGAGGTTGTTCGCGGCCACCGACTGCGTCACGAGGCCGGCCAGATCAAGTCGCCCCTCTTTGGCAGACGGACTGTGACAATCGCCACAGTAGCGTTCAACCAATCGTTTGAAATTGGAATCGGAGAGAGGGTCAGCCCAGGCAGCACTGCTTAGCACCATGCACGCCATAAGTAAGGCTGGCCGCGAGCGATGCATCGTGACGATCCACGAGGGTCAGAGATCAAGAAACGATACACCAATTGAGGGAGAGCCCGACCGCTCTATTCTCTTTGGTGCCGAACATCGCGCCCCACCGCATTCGCCGAACCGTCTCCGGCGTGTGAGCAGGCCAAATAGAACGTCAGTATCGCTCTCAGGAGAGTTGGGGGCAAGAATACCTTGTGGATTCTGCCAGGTCTGCAGAAGTGACCAGCCCGACCGCCGCGTCTGCAGGCGGGGCATACGCGATAGGCCCGACATTCTTACACGAAAGTTTGCGCGATTGCGGATTCCAGCCCTCACTGTTCGCTCTTCGTCGAGGCCAGGTTCGAGATATTTCCACCCCGGGGGGAAGCAGCTTTTCCTCCACGTCTTCAAGCGTCAGCCCTAGAGGTGCATTCAAACCTATTCTCGCTGTGCTCGCCGATCCATTCGATCCTTAGTTCGGCAAAGCCAGTCAACCCGAAGGAGCCAGGGCACGAAAGAGCAGCAGCGAATAGCGGTCAGTCAATCGTCTGGCTGGCATATCCAGGGCCATCCTGCGAGGGAAGCTGCCCAAGGTGGTCCAGATCAGGCCGCGGGCTCCATCAATTCGTTGTAGGTGGCGACGGCAACCTCGTAGCACTCGCACGCGGTTAGTTGCAGACGCGAACGGTCGAGGATCTGCAAGTGGCGCCGACGGTAGCTGATTAACGCCTGCATCTGCAGCGATTGAATGACAGCGCTCACGCTTTGCCGGCTGATACCGAGCATCACGCCGAGGTAGTCCTGAGTGAAGTCGAACTCGTCGCGACCGGCGCGGTCGGCGCAGGCGAGCAGCCAGCGCGAAAGCCGTTGCTCACTATCGTGACGTGCATTGCATGCGGCGTTCTGCGCGCATTGTCGCAATAGAATCAGCGCGTAACGCTCGACCACATTTCGCAGTTGCGGACTCTCACGCAGCATATTTCGGAAGTTGACTGCCGGCACCCTCAGACACTCTCCCTCAACTTGCTGAACGAGCGAATAGGAACTTAGACGCTCGCCAATCAACAGTCCGACACCCGCGACCCCTTCGTTGCCGATCGCCGCAGCCTCGACTGCCGAGCCGTCACGCAGCACGACAATCGTCGACAAGACGTTGGTCACGGGAAAATAGGCGTACTGTAGCGGTGCTCGAGGCGCAAGGAGTGTTTCGCGAAGCGGCAACACCTGGTGTTCCATCTGCTGAGATAGGCGTTCCAGCTCCTCCGGAGGAAGCTGGTCCAATAAGCGATTACCAGTCTGATATTTATCAATCATGGATTCCTATCTCCTCGGCGCCCGCCAAAGCCATTTGACGATGCTCGTATTGACGGCTGGGGGCCGCCTCAACTGTACCAAAAATCGGCCGAAATACTGCTAGCTTTCAAGCCCTTTCGGCAATCCGTCAAGTACTTGACGGTCGGCGCACGCGTCATTAGCATTCGACTTCTCGACATACTGACCTGCCGTTCCGCATGAAATCTGTTGGCTCGGCACGGGGGGACAGGTGCGGTACGACCATCGAGGCTCGGGGAAGAGACCGGGAACGTTGCGATAAGCGGATCGGCTGGAGGGACTTCCAGATGACTGAGAGGCGCAAACAACACCTGCGTAACGGGCTCCCTCACTCTCAGGCGGGACGCAAACGGTTCGAAGCGATTGTGGCAGATGCCGATGAAGGGTTCGTCATCCTCGAGCCCGGTGCTGTAATCGGCTACGCCAATGCCGCAGCCGAGTTCTTGTTGGGGCATGGAACGACGGAATTGGTCGGCGAGGTGTTCGATCTCCCCTCCGTTCCCAGCGACGAGCCGATTCACGTGAACGTCATCTCTCATGACGACACGCTCCGGCTGGTCGAACTGCGGATCGAACCGTTGGTAGATGGCCCCGAGGGGACGCTCCTCCTACGGCTTAAGGATGTCACCGCGTACCACCGGAGCGTCTCAGAGGCGCGAAACGAAACCCGACAACGGGATGAGTTTCTGGCGATGCTCTCGCACGAACTGCGCAATCCGCTGGCGGCGATCCAGAGTTCGGCCGTACTGTTGGCCAAAGACAATCTTGGTTCGCAATCCCGTCGCGAAGCTTCTGCGGTACTCAGCCGTCAGTTCGGCCACCTGACTCGCATTCTTGACGATTTGCTGGACGTTACCCGCGTCCTGCGTGGAAAGCTTTCGATCGTCTCGGAACGAGTCGCGTTGCACCGTGTGCTGACCGATGCGGTGGAAGCGGTCGCACCCCTGGTCGCGCAACGAGGGCACCGGTTCAAGGCCGACTTGCCCCAACAGGAGCTCTGGGTCTGGGGCAATCCGACACGGCTGGAGCAAATCGTTGTCAACCTGCTCGTCAACGCGATCAAGTTCACTCCCCACGGTGGTGAGATCGTCTTAAGCGCCGCGCCGCGCGCGACAGAGGTTGAGATCAGCGTCCGCGACAATGGTCCTGGAATCCCCGAGGAACTATTGCCCAGCATCTTTGACCCCTTTGTGCAGGGCGCACAGACGCTGGCCCGCAGTGACGGCGGGCTAGGCATTGGACTGATGCTGGTTCGTTCATTCGTTCACTTGCACGGTGGCTCGACAAACGTTTGCCCCAACGACGACGGTCGGGGAGTTACGTTTTTAGTCCGACTGCCGCTGGTCGCCTGCGAATCGCTGCCGTCGGGTCAGACTTCCAAGGACGCTGCCGACGACACGCTCAAGATCCTGCTGGTGGAAGATAGCGATGACGCCCGACGGATGCTCCGAATGCTGTTGGAGGATGACGGGCATCATGTCATCGAAGCGGCCGATGGCCTGTCGGGTCTGAACGCGGTATTGGAGCGAAACCCGGACGTAGCGTTGGTGGATATCGGTCTTCCGGCGATGGACGGCTACGAGCTGGCGCGGCGTGTCCGGCGTGAAGCCCAGGGAAATCCTCCGCGATTGATCGCCTTAACCGGATACGGAACACCCGAAGATGTTAAGGCGGCGATTGACGCGGGTTTTGATGATCACCTGATTAAGCCGGTGCATCTTCCCGAGTTGTTCCGGATCCTTGAAGCGTGCCGGATAGAGCGTGCGGGCAAAAGGCCAGGCAGTGGCGCTTAGCGCAATAAGGTCGCGAAGTGTGACACACGACCAATGGTAAGATCTATGGAAAAGCACGTGTATACGTTCTTCATCGCCGGAGGCGGCGAACTTGCCATTCGTGCTCTGGCAAACTTCGATCGACTCATTCGCCCACGTCTGGAGGGCGGATGCACATTAACTGTCGTGGATATTCTCAAGGAACCTCGCCAAGCGCGCGAACATCGGGTGGTCGCCACGCCCATGCTGGTTCGAGAACAACCGCTTCCGATGATCAGGATTCTGGGTGACCTGTCTCAGAGCGCGAAGGTGCTCGATCAGTTGGGGCTCACCGGAAACGATGGCGATTCCGTCCTTTCCAGTGCACGCAGCGCGGAGGAATCGCGATGAACCAACTACTGGATGTCGCGCCGATTCGCCGTATGCCGTCGGGGATTCGCGGCTTTGAGCACATCAGCCTGGGCGGCCTGGTTGAGGGCCGGAACACCCTGCTCGTCGGCACGTCGGGGTCCGGGAAGACGTTGTTTGCCACCGAACTGCTGTATCGCGCCATGACCGACTTCGGACGCCAGGCGGTCTTCGTCACATTCGAAGAGAAACCGGCAGACATTGTCCGGAATGTCCAGCGTCTGAATTGGGACCTGCCGACGTTGGTCCTCGAAAAGAAACTCGTCATTCTCGACGCGTCGCTGGACCGGACTGTTGTCGAGGCAGGCGGCTATGATCTCTCGGGCATCATCAGCCAGATCACGGATGCGGTGAAGGAAATCGACGCAAAACTGGTCGTGCTTGATTCTCTGGGAGCGCTCTTTTATCAGTTCGAGAACCCCGGCATCCTGCGGCGCGAGATTCTGCGGCTTACCGATCACTTGCAGGAAATGGGTGTCACCTCGGTGATGACGGCCGAGCGGTTGGAAGAATACGGCCCAGTCACACGGTATGGGATCGAGGAGTTCGTCTCGGACTGCGTCGTTGTCCTGCGGCACCAGCTCATCGAAGAGAAGGTGCGGCGGACGATTCAGATCTACAAGCTCCGCGGCGATCGGCACTATAAGGACGAGTTCCCGTTTACGATCGAATCCGAAGGCTTCTGCATTTTGCCCCTGTCGGCGGCGGAACTCGAGCTGACCCAGGCGTCCACAGCCGATCGCATCAGCTTCGGCAACGCCAAGTTCGATGCGATGGCCGGGGGAGGACTTTTCCAGGATTCGGTCATCCTGTTCAGCGGTCCGACGGGCTGCGGCAAGACATTAATGGCGACCACGTTTGCGTCCGAGGCATGTCGACGGGGCGAGCGAGTGCTGTACCTGGGCTATGAGGAGTCGCGACCGCAGCTTGTGCGCAATGCTGGCTCCTGGGGCCGCGATTTCATGAAATGGGAACGTGCCGGCCTTCTGAAAATGGTCTGCCAGTATCCCGAAGCGCAAGGCTTCGAGGGGCACGTCTATGCGATTCAGCGCGAGATTGAGCAGTTCCGCCCCTCGCGACTGGTGCTTGACAGCATTTCCGCGCTGGAACGGATCGGAAGTGTTCGCCACTTCCGCGAGTTTGTGATCGGGCTGACAGGGTTCGTAAAGCAACAACAGGTTTGTAGCTTGTTCACCAGTTCATCGCCCAGTTTGTCGGGTGGCATTTCGATCACAGACGCCCACATCTCCACGATCACTGATGCAATCGTCCTGCTCCGCTACGTCGAGCAAAACGGCAAACTGAGTCGGGGCGTGATTATCATCAAGATGCGCGGATCGGAACACGACAAACAGTTCCACGAATACAGCATCAATAACCAGGGGCTGGAAATCGGTAAGCCGTTCGTTCACGTCCCCACAGCGCTGCTGGGAATCGCCTCGGTGTCGTGATTTGAAATGGGCGACCGGGGTTACACTTTCGACCGTATGGATCCAGCTGCCGGCAGCTTTGCTGGCAGTAGCACCGATATCAGGGAAAAAGCTGAAACTGCTCTTGTCAGTTTCTTCTGATTTCAACAGATTGCACAACGAAGGATTGAGGTAGTTGTTTACCGCCCATTTGGGCTGGCGCTATCGGTTTGTAGTGGGTAGTGTAACGCCATCATGGATGGCGAAGCGACGAACTCCGATCAGCCCGAGTGCCCCGGCTGCCGCGAACTCC
>Ga0105047_10002406_pt1 | contig 33361 bp, 35 predicted proteins | sample MAT04_FD_78384 | JGI IMG/M metagenome (GOLD analysis project Ga0105047, IMG submission 78384) | Freshwater microbial communities from Lake Fryxell liftoff mats and glacier meltwater in Antarctica - MAT-04 (megahit assembly) | ecosystem: Environmental > Aquatic > Freshwater > Ice > Liftoff... | reverse complement strand
TCCAGGGGCTCCCTTCGTGATTCCAGGGGCTCCCTTCGTGATTCCAGGGGCTCCCTTCGGGTCCGCCCCGTCCTTGACTCGTCTGTGTCGGATCATATCCGTCGTGTTCCCGGCGGGCGGGATCGGGATCGAGCACGGCCGACGGGGCGAGCCCCGGTTCCCCGCTCGCCATGTGCCCCCATAGGCGGCATCCCTTGCGGGAATGCCGCCCTTCTTCGTCCCCAGGCCGACCCCGACCAGACCGGCCCGCACCCCTCCTCCCGGACGCCGACCCCCTCGGTCCCGTCCGGTCCATACCGTCCTATCAGTCATAGCCCTTTCGTCATCTCGTCCGACCGGTCCCGGCTTCATACAGTCGGAGTGCCTGTCACCGCAATGTGGAGACCATCTCTTGAAGCGCTCGAACCGCCTGATGCTCCTGGTGGGCGTCCTCTTGGCCGTGGTGGCCTTTGGAGGCGTCCTGATGTTCGGCTCGAAGTCCGGCACGAATGGGCCGGCCGCGCCGCAGACCGTATCGGTGGTCACCGCGCTGCAGGACGTGGCGCTGGGCTCGACCCTGACCCCCGAAGCACTGACCACGATCGATCTTCCGACCGGAGATGCGATCGACACCTTCCGCGATCCCGTTCAGTTGCAGGGGCTGGTCGTTCGACGGACCGTGCGCGCCGGGACACCCTTCACCTCTGCCGACTTCCAGAGCGGCTCCGTCAGCGCCATCGATGTGACCTCCGGACTGAAGCCAGGGCAGCGCGCCATGGCCATCCCGGTCAACTCGCTGTCGGGCGTGGGTTCGCTCATCCAGGCAGGTGACTACGTCGATGTGATGCTCGCCATCACCGACCAGCCTGATCCCAACAAGGCGCCCGTCGTCGGCGAGTTCCGGGACGAGAGCGGCCTGCCCGCGACCAAGATCCTCGATGAGTGGCTGAACAACACCACGATCAAGGTGCTGGTCCAGAACGTGCAGATCCTGGGGACGCTGCTGCCGACTGCCGGCACAGACTCCACCCAGATCGACCCCAACACCGGCCAGCCGGCCACGGGCGGCTCGATCGCGATCCTGAGCGTCACGCCCGACCAGGCGGAGATGGTCCGCTTCGCACAGCTGGACGGGAACCTGTACCTGCTGCTGCGCGCGCCCGACGACGTCGATGCACCGGACGTCCAGACCACGGGCATCACGCTCCGTGAGCTGGTCGACCAGCACGGCGTGCTGCCGCCGCGCGTGATCATCACCAAGCTGCCCTGATCATCGAGGTACCGAGCACCGTGATGACCATCAGGAGGCTCCGGCGTGGCTGACACCATCAGGGTCATCGTCGTCGACGACATCCCCGAGACGCGTGAGCATCTCGCCAAGCTGCTGTCATTCGAGACCGATATCGAGGTGGTCGCGGTCGCAGCCTCAGGCCTGGAGGCCATCGAGGCAGCGACCCGGCTCTCGCCCGATGTCGTCCTGATGGACATCAACATGCCGGGCATGGACGGCATCGCTACCACCGAGGAGCTCGGTCGCGCGGTGCCTGCCACCTCGGTCGTGATGATGAGCGTCCAGGGCGAGGCCGATTACCTCCGTCGCTCGATGCTCGCCGGTGCCCGCGAGTTCCTGGTCAAGCCGTTCAGCTCCGATGAGCTGTGCGCGGCCATCAGGGGCGTGCATGCCCGCGAACGCGAGAAGATGGACCGGTTCGCGGCGCAGCCCAAGACCACCAGCGCGTTGTCCATCCCGGTCCAGCGAGAGGCCGGTCGCGTCATCACCCTCTTCTCGCCCAAGGGTGGGGTCGGGCGTACGACGCTGGCCGTCAACCTGGCGGTGGCCATGGCCTCCGACATGGGCCGCTCGGTGGCACTCATGGACGCCAGCTTCCAGTTCGGCGACGTGGGCGTGCTGCTCAACCTGAACCCACGCAACAAGTCCATCGTGGACATCCTCGGTGACGCCGAAGGCGGCAACGAGGTCATCGACAACGCGCTCATCAGCCACAGCACCGGCATCCGGGTGCTTCTCGCACCGCCCAGCCCCGAGATGGCCGAGCTGGTGACCGTGGAGCACATCCGGCGGATCATCGACCGGCTCCGGGCGACCCATGACGTGGTCATCGTCGACTGTTGGCCGATGATCCAGGACTCCACCCTGGCGCTCCTGGACATGTCCGACCTGGTCCTGGGGTTGCTGACCCTGGAGATCACCAACATCAAGAACATCCGCCTGTTCCTCGAGGTCGCGGACCAGCTTGGCTACAACAACGACAAGCTGCGTCTGGTCCTCAATCGCGCGGACTCGGCATACGGCATCCGTATCGCGGATGTCGAGAACTCCATCGGCCGCAAGGTCGATCACACGGTGGTGTCCGATGGTCGGACCGTGGTCTACGCCCTTAATCGGGGCGTGCCCTTCGTGTGGAGCAACAAGCAGGCACAGGTCAGCCAGGACGTCCTGAGCATCGCTCGGGCCGTCGCCGGTGACGCCGCGGTCGTGGCGACTCCGGAGCGGGCCCCTGCCCCCCGAAAGCTGTTCGCATGGCGCTGACGATGACCGACCACCGTCGCAGCCCGTACCAGGGGAGATGACCCGATGTCCCTGTTGAGGCGCATCGAGAGCGCTCGTCCAGGCGCTGAAGGAGCGCTACCGGTCCCGCCGGGCCAGCCCGGGGGATCGCAGACCCCGCCGCCGGGTGGCCCGCAAGGTCCGATGCTCCCGGCGGCTCCCAGCCGGATGCTGTCCCAGGTGCCCGTGCGGGAGTCCTTCCGCGACACCAAGTTCCGCATCCAGCAGCGGGTCATCCAGGACTTGGATCCCAAGCTCGACCTGGCCAACCAGATCGAGGTCCGGCGTCAGATCGAGGAGATCTTCGGCCTGTCGGTCGAGGAGGAGGGTCTCGCCCTCACCCGCGCCGAACGAGTCCGGATGCTGGAGCAGATCACCGATGAGATCATCGGCCTGGGTCCGCTCGAGCCCCTCCTGCGTGACGAGAGCGTCACCGAGATCATGGTCAACGGCCCCCGCCAGGTGTACATCGAGCGCGGCGGCAAGCTGGAGCTGACGAACGTCACGTTCCAGAACGATGACCACGTCATGCGCATCATCGACCGCATCATCGCGCCCATCGGCCGTCGCGTGGACGAGTCCAGCCCGATGGTCGACGCGCGACTCGTCGACGGCTCCCGTGTCAACGCCATCATCCCGCCCATCAGCCTCGTGGGACCGGTCATCACGGTCCGCAAGTTCGCGGCTTCGCCGTTCACGGTGGATGACCTCATCCGCTTCGGTACCGCGACACCCGAGATGTTCGACTTCCTGAAGGCATGCGTGGAAGCGCGCCTGAACATATTCGTGGCCGGTGGTACCGGCTCGGGCAAGACCACGATGCTCAACATCCTCTCGTCCTTCATCCCCAGCGACGAGCGGATCGTGACCATCGAGGACGCCGCCGAGCTCCAGCTTCGCCAGGAGCACGTCATCACGCTCGAGTCCCGCCCGGCCAACATCGAGGGCAAGGGCGCCATCCCCATCCGTGAGCTGGTCAAGAACGCCCTGCGCATGCGGCCCGACCGGATCATCGTCGGGGAGTGCCGCGGCGGCGAGGCGCTGGACATGCTCCAGGCCATGAACACGGGCCACGACGGCTCGATGTCCACGGGCCACGCGAACACCCCGCGCGACATGCTCTCGCGTCTCGAGACCATGGTGCTCATGGGTGGCGTGGAGCTGCCCCTGCGGGCGATCCGGGAGCAGGTCTCCTCGGCCGTGGACCTCATCGTCCACCAGAACCGGCTCAAGGACGGCCAGCGCAAGATCACCAACATCACCGAGGTCCAGGGCATGGAAGGTGACGTCATCGTGATGCAGGACGTGTTCGCGTTCGAGCAGACCGGTGTCGTGGACGGCAAGATCCAGGGCCACCTCAAGCCCACGGGCATCCGGCCCAAGTTCGCCGAGAAGTTCGAGCAGCAGGGCATCAGCCTGCCGCCCGGCCTGTTCGGCTTCCGGTACTAGGTGCTGCCATGAACCCCATCGTCCTGGCCGCCGCACTCATCGGTGCGGGCGCCGTCCTGCTCATCTTCTGGGGCCTGTTCGGGGCCCGCCGCGACGAGGTCCAGGATCGCCTGGAGCGCTACGCCTCCCCGGGCGGCGCCCTGACCGAGAAGAGCGAAGAGAAGAAGAAGGAGCAGCAGAACCTGCTCGTCCAGCTGGCCGGCTCACGTGCCTTCCTTGACCTCAACAAGATCGTCGAGAAGCGCGATTGGGGCGCCAACCTGGCCCGCGAGCTCGCGCGTGCGGACCTCGCCCTCAAGCCGTCCGAGTTCCTGGCCATCCGGTTGGGTGCCATCATCGGGCTGCCGGCCATCGCGTTCCTGCTGGGTGCCACGGTGGTGCCCCTGCTGGCCAATCCGCTGGCGTGGGTCGTGGCCCTGGTCGTCGGCTGGTGGCTCCCCCGCTTCTGGCTGAATCGGCGCAAGAGCGGCCGCCTCAAGGCGTTCAACTCCCGGCTGGCCGACACCATCACGCTCATCGCCAACTCGCTGCGTGCCGGTTCCTCGTTCCTGCAGTCCATCGAGATGGTGGTCCGGGAGACCGAGCCGCCCATCTCCACCGAGTTCAACCGCGTCATCCGCGAAGTGAACCTCGGCCTGCCCTTCGAGCAGGCGCTCAACAACATGGTCCGACGCGTCCGGTCGGACGACCTGGAGCTGATGACCACGGCCATCAACATCCAGCACCAGGTGGGTGGCAACCTGGCCGAGATCCTCGACTCCATCGCCTTCACCATCCGCGAGCGCGTCCGGATCAAGGGCGAGATCCGGACCCTCACCGCACAGGGACGCATGTCCGGCTACGTGGTCGGCTTCCTGCCCATCGGATTGTTCCTCATCATCTCCGTCATCGCGCCCCAGTTCGTGGGCCCCATGTTCGAGAAGCCGCCCGAGGCGTTCGGGCTGCCCCTCGGTGTGGTCCTGCTGGCGGCGGGCGGCCTGATGATGGGCATGGGCTTCCTGTTCATCCGACGCATCGTGAACATCGAGGTCTAGACGATGAGCCTGACCCTCTTCCTTGCGGTGCTCGCCGGTCTGAGTGTGCTGCTCATCATGTTCGCGCTCGTTGGTCGCGGCGGTGCCGACCCGGTCCAGGCTCGCCTGACCCAGCTGGGCACCATGCAGGCCAAGACGCTCGAGGACATCGAACTCCAGCAGCCCTTCTTCGACCGATCCATCCGGCCCCTGGCACTCAAGCTGTCGGGTATCGGCCAGCGGTTCACGAGCCCCAAGAAGGCACGCGGTACCGAACAGCGACTGGCCACCGCCGGTCACCCCTATGACATGCGCACGGTCGACTTCCTGGGCCTCAAGGTGGTCGTGGCGGGTGCCACGGCTGGGCTCATGTTCCTGCTCGTCGGCCTCATCGGTCGCAACCTGAGCATGGGCCTGATCGTCGCCCTGGCGGGTGGCGGCATCGGTTTCATCGCCCCTGAGATCTGGCTCAGCCGACGCATCAAGGCGCGCCGCAAGGCGATCCTGCTCAACATCCCGGATGCCCTGGACCTGCTGACCATCTCAGTGCGCGCCGGCCTCGGCTTCGATGCTGCCTTGGCCAAGGTCGTGGAGAAGATGACCGGTCCGCTCATCGATGAGTTCCAGCGGGCGCTCGCCGAACTGCGTGTCGGCAAGGCACGCAAGGATGCGCTGCGGGACATCGTCGCCCGGACCCAGGTGCCGGCCCTCACCAGCTTCATCGGCGCCATCATCCAGGCCGAGACCCTCGGCGTGTCCATCAGCAAGGTGCTCCAGATCCAGTCCGAGCAGCTGCGCATCGAGCGTCGTCAGCGGGCGGAGGAGCAGGCCGCCAAGGCGCCCATCAAGATGCTGTTCCCGCTCGTCGGCTGTATCTTCCCGTCGATCTTCATCGTCATCCTGGGCCCCGCCATCATCAGCATCATGGTCAACCTGGGCGACAAGATCTGATGCCTCCCACGGGCGTCGTCGGGCGAACGTGCGTGACCCCGTGACGGTGGCCACGGACCTGGCCGCCGCACGCGACGGCGTCATCGGGGTCAGGGCCGCGAACGGCACCCTGATCGCCGGGCAGGTCAGGCTCGCTACCAGCTTCTGGGCGCGCTTCCGGGGGCTCATGGGCACCCCCAGGCTCGATGCCGACGAGGGGCTGTTCCTGCCCGTGAACAGCATCCACATGCTGTTCATGCGATTTCCCATCGATGCCCTGTTCGTGGACGATCCCGATGCTGCAGGTGATCGACGCATCGTCGCCATCCGTGCCGACCTGCACGCGTGGCGCGGTCTCGTGATGCCGGTCCGCGGAGCGACCGGAGTCCTGGAGCTGCCCGCGGGTACGGCTGCGCGGTCAGCCCTGCGGACGGGCGATGTCGTGCGCCTGGCACCGAGCATCGGGTCCACCGCCCAGCCCACGGACTGACCGTGACTGGCGCTGCCGTCGTGCAGGCGTGCAGGCGTGCGATCGGACCATCCGACGTCTGCCCCGGTCGCTCGACCCATCAACTCCGGCCTGCTGCCCATGGCCAGACGCCCTGCGCATCCGGGACAGGTCGATCCTGCCGGAGACGCCGGTCGGGTAGCCACGTGACCAGTGCGGCCACCATGAGCACCAGCAGCGGATAGATGAGGTTCGCGCCAATGAAGAGCACCGGGATCCAGGTCATCGCGAACAGCAGCAGCACCGACCGGTAGCCGCGTTCCACGAGCAGTGCCAGAGGCACCAGCAGGCACAGCAGGTAGTGGCTCCACATCAGGGGCGACAGCAACAGGGATGCCGCGACTCCACCCGCGAACGCGCTCTGCGCATCGCGGCGCGCAGACGCCACCACGACTACCAGCGCGAAGAGGTAACTGGCCAGCTGCAGCCGGTCCGCCCACTCGGCGGGCATGCCCGCCTGCCATGCGCTTGATCCGATGCTGCTGTTGTGGTCGATTGCCAGGCCTACGGTCAGGTTTCGGAACATGGTCACGTACCCGCGGTACGCGTCCAAGCCGACGAACGGCAGCGTGATGGCGACCAGCACGAGGCCCGCCAGGACCGTCCAGACGATAGGTCGCCAGGTTCGGCGGAGCGCCCAGGTCATGAGCAGGATGCCCATGGTGGGGCGGAGGGTCATGCCCGCAGCAAGCGCGATGGACCCCAGCGGTCGCTCGAGCCAGCGCCACGCGAGCACGGTTGCCAGGAACACGAACGTGCTGATGTTGCCCAGGATCATGTCCGAGATGCCCGGATAGCAGAGCGCCGCGGCGAGCAAGGTCGCTGCTCGGACGTTCCGACGGACAGGCATGGCCGCGCACGCCAGCACCAGGGCGCCGATGTGGAGCACCGTCCAGACGGCCACCTGATCGCCCACTGCCTGCTCCGTCAGCGGCAGCAGCGCGACGGCCAGATGGGGCGCATAGAGATATAGGCCGAGTGGCCCTGGCTCGAAGGGACCCTCCTGGGTGATCGCCTGGTACAAGGGCAGGGACCGGGCCAGGCGGTCGGCAGCGTCGGTATATGCGCCAAGGTCATAGCCCCAGCCCAGACCTCCCTGTGTCCCGAGCGAGAACAGCGCCAGCACGACAACGGCGATGACGACCGCGAGTGGCCACACCAGGGCTGACGGCCGGAGGCGTCTCGAGCCGTCACCCGATCGGGTCATGGCCGCGTCACGAACGTGCTGCCGCGGCCGTGGTCGGGCCGGTCGATCCGGTCAGGCGCCGACGAGCCCACGGCGAGCGCTCGCCGGGACAACGGACCATGAAGGGCACCACCGTTGCGCCGATGGCCAGCAGTGGCAGCACCTCGGGTGGCAACCACGCCAGCAACGGCAGACCCAGTCCCCAGATCATGCCGCGCTGCGCCAGGAATGCGGCGGGCAGCAGGAGCGCCGCCAGGTAGTGATCCCAGAGCAGGGGCGCCAGCAGCAGCGTGGCGCCGATGGTGACCATGAAGCTGGTCTCGCGGTCATAGCGCAGGCTCACGATCATCGCCCCGAGCCCTAGCGCATAGCCGCCATACAGTGCCAGCGATGCAGCCAGGGGGCCGGCGCCCGTACGCAACACCGTGGATCCCAGGTCCAGGTTGTTGTCCTGGCCGGTCACGCCGGTCAGGTTGCGCAGGACGCTCACGAAGTCGAGGTATCCCTGGATGCCGGCGAACGGCAGGGTCAGGAGCACGATCACCACGCCCGCGATGAGCGTCCATAGGATCGGCCCCCAGCGCCTGCGCATGGCGTACCAGACCAGCAGCAGGCCCAGGGTCGGCCGGACACATATGTCGATGGCCAGCGCGATCGAACCCAGGGGCCGGTCCAGGCCCCGCCACACGAACGCCAGGATGCACGTCACGAACACGCTCACGTTGCCCAGGTTCATGTCGATGAGTACGGGCGAGGAGATGGCGGCGACCGCGAAGACCAGGCACTTGATGGTCGGGCGTACCGGCATCGCGGCGCAGGCGAAGACCAGCATCACTACCCGCAGCAGGTACCAGACGACCTCGGCGCTCGGGACCGAGAGTGCCGTGAAGGGCAGCGTCGCAACCGCGAACGGCGGCGCGTACAGGTACAGGCCGTAGGGTCCCGGTCGGTAGGGCATATCGATGGAGTACTGCTGGTAGATCGGGTCGCCACGGGCCAGCCTCTGGGCAGCCGCGAGGTACGCCTCGGCATCGAAGCCCCAGCCCCTGGACTGGGTGTATCCGTCCATGACCAGCAGGAGGAGGAGGAGACCCAGCAGGGCCAGCACGAAGGCGATGAGTCGGCCGTACCCGGCTCGCCGGTCGACCGATGCCTGTCCCACGCCGATCGGTCGGGCTGTGTCGTCGCTCCCCATCGTCCGGGATGATAACCGCGCGATATGGGGCCATGAGGATGATGCCCCGGTGCGCACCATCCTGGACCTGCTGCTGCCCCCGACCTGTGCCAGTTGCGGCTTGGAGGGCACACCCCTCTGCGAGCGATGCAGCCGGCCGCTCCGCCGCCGCCTTGACGAACCCCCGGGCGTGCCCATCGGCCTCGCGCTGGCACTCCCCGTCGGTCTGGTGCAGGTGGAGTGGTGTGCCGCTTTCACGGGTCCGGTGCGGGACGCCATCCACGTCCTCAAGTATCGAGGCGAGCGGCGCCTCGCCATGCCGCTGGGTGTCGCCATCGCGGACCGCTGGAGGCGGGTGGGTCGCGGCGGTGACCTGCTGGTGCCGGTGCCGGTCCACTCGGCCCGACTCCGGGAACGTGGCTTCGACCAGGCTGAGGACATCGCGAAGGCGTGCGGACTGCGCCTTGGCCTGCCGGTCGCGTCCGTGCTGGAGCGGCGCCACCGGACCATCGCCCAGCACTCGCTGGGACGTGCTGCGCGCGCGGAGAACCTGGCGGGCGCCTTCGCTGTCCGGGAGCGGGCCCGTGGATCGGTGGCCGGCCGCTGGATCGTGCTGGTCGATGACGTAGCCACGACCGGCGCCACCCTGTCCGGCTGTGCCGTGGCACTCCTCACGGCGGGAGCCCGGGCTGTCTCCGCACTGACCGTGGCACGGGAGCGATAGCGACCACGCGCGTATCATCGGTGCACCGCACTGAGGTTCCAACATGCGCACCGTGATCAAGGGTCGACACCTGGACGTCCCCGAGCCGGACCGGGAGTACATCGAGCGCAAGCTGGCGCGCCTGGAACGGTTGCTGGAAGACCGGGGCGAGGCCTCGGTGGAGCTGTCGCGCGAACAGCATCGCGACCAGGACCAGGCGGCCATCGTGGAGGTGCTGCTCGTGGTCGATGGCCGCCCGGTGCGCGCCGTCGGGCATGCCGCGACACATCGGGCCGCCGCGGACCAGGTGATCGATCGGCTGGAGCGTCAGGTCGTCGACCTGAAGGAGCGCCGGGACCGGGCCACGGATCGACGCCTTGCCGCGCTGCCGGAGTCTGGGGAGACCGGCGCAGCCGCCACGGGCCCGGACGGCGGTCCCCGGGTGGTGAAGCTCAAGCGCTTCGACATCGAGCCGATGTTCGAGGAGGACGCGGTCGCCCGGATGGAAGAGCTCGGCCACGACTTCTTCGTGTTCGTGAACGCGGAGGACGAGCGCATCGCGGTGCTGTACAAGCGCCGCGACGGTGATTACGGGCTCATCGAGCCGACGGTCGGCGGCTCCTACTCGTCCGGGCTGCGGTCCGCCATCGGCTGATCAGCACTCCCCTCGTCCGGGTCGACTGGCCAGTCGGACATGGGGCGACGACGATAGATGCCCGCTTCGCGAGCCACGTATCGGCTGTCCACAAGGTACCGCCGGAGCGCCGCCACGTCGCGATGCCGGAGCGCCAACCGCTGGTCCACCTCGCGCTCCGGGTAGTCCCGGCCCTCCTCGAAGTCGGTCGTGGCCAGGTAGCGCAGGATGACCTGTCGCTTGCGCTCCCGGGCGGGGATGATCGTCAGCCGGCCGTCCACGACGAAGGCGTGGAGGACCCGCTGGCTGAAGGAGTGGCGCTGCCGGACGGCCGGTGCGGCCGGCTCGGCGGGTGCAGCAGGTTCAGTGGGTGCGGCAGGTTCAGGGGGTACGGTGGCCATGCCGGCCATGGTCGGTCGGCACGCACGCCCGGTCAAGCGGCTGAGCGCGGGTCAGCGGCTGAGCGCGGGCCAGCGGCCGAGTGCGGGTCAGGCGACCGCAGGACTACCATCGACGACGATGGAGCCAGCGCGGGCCGCACCGGTCATCGACATCGAGCCGGATGCGGCCCGGGCAGGTATCCACGGACGGCTGGTGGGGCCGCATGTGCCCCTTGGGTCCGGCCTGCGACACGCCGCGGAGCGCGCCAGGGCCGTGGGCGCGAGCGCCATCCAGGTGTTCACGGACACGCCCACGGCGTGGCAGCCGCGCGCCGAGCCGCACGAGGGCGTGGCGGAGTTCCGGCGCGCGCTCGTGGCATCCGACATCGAGCTGTTCGTGCACGCGTCATACCTGGTCAACCTCGCCACCCCCGACCCAGTGACCTTCGAGCAAAGCATCCTGCGGATGGGTCACGAGCTGGATGCAGCACGCGCATTCGGCGCCCGTGCCCTGAACGTCCACATCGGCTCGCACAAGGGCAGCGGCGTGGAGGCGGGCATCGATCGGGTGGGGACAGCCCTGGCGCGTATCCTGGAGCTGCGGCACGCGGATCGCGTCGACCCGCGACTCGTGCTGGAGGACTCGGCGGGTCAGGGCGGCGGCGTTGGCGTGACCATCGAGGAGCTGGGCGCGATCCTGGATGCAGCCGAGCGTCACGGTGCTGACCGTTCCCGGCTCGGCATCTGCCTGGACACCGCCCACCTGTGGGGTGCCGGCTATGCGCTCGACGATCCGGATGCGATCGATGACCTGCTGGCGGGCGCCGATACGGCGCTCGGGCCGGGTGGCCTCGCCATGATCCACCTCAACGACTCACGGGTCCGGCGCGGCTCACGGGTCGATCGGCACGAGCACATCGGCGGGGGCGTCATCGGTATCAGCGGCCTGCGCCACCTGGTCCAGCATCCGCGACTCGCCCGGTTGCCCGTCATCCTCGAGACGCCCGGCATGGACACCGGCTGGGATGCCGTGAACATGGCACGCGTCCGGTCACTGCTGGCGGACGCGAGGCTCGACCCACTGCCGCCAGAGGCATTCCTGGCCCGTGGCCTCCGCACCTGAGTGGTGCGCGCGCGCATACCGACCGGTCCGCACCTCGTTGCACCGCTGGGTACCCGATCGTTCGTTTCCGCTACACCACTCGGCCCGTACCGACTGGTACCTCTCACCCATTTCGGGCACCACGTGCGCGACCGATGATGGCCATGCCGTCACCCCGATGCCCGGGTCTCGACGGCGGATCGTGCCCATCCGTCGCGCAGTGTCCTGTCAATCGGAGACCCATGAGCGTCCAGAACGGTAGAGCCTTCAACGATTGGCTTCGAGCCCAGCTGAAGGCCAAGAAGATGTCGCAACGGCAGCTGGCCCAGCAGTCGGGTGTCGACCACTCGACCATCTCGCGCCTGGTCAGGGGTGACCGGACGCCGTCCCTGGGGACCGCCACCAAGCTGGCACGCGGACTTCGCGAGCTGCGCGACGAGGGCGATACCCCTGGCTACTTCGGTGTCATGGCCGCCGGCACCAGCCATCCCACGGCCCGCGTCGAATACGCGCTCCGGGCGGATGACATGCTCAGCGAGCCCCAGGTGCGCCAGGTGATGGAGTACTACCTCGCACTGCGGATGCGCCGACTTGCCGTGCGCCAGCAGCCTGCGGCGACCTCCATCCGTGCCGTGGCGGCCATGCCCAAGGGCAACTGACCGGCCACACCCGACCCGCGACCTGACGTCGTGGATCACATCACAGCGACGACCGACCCTGCCCGGGGTCGGTCGTTTCGCGTCCGGGCCTAGGAGCCCTGGCCACCGGGCGCGGAGAGCGCGGCCACCTCGGTCGTCCGGACAGCGGGCGTACCACCTGTGAAGTCCGGGTTCCCGCGTGTCTTGGATGAGAAGACGTAGGCGATGCTGCCGACGACGATGACCGACAGCACGCTGATGGACCGGTCCACGAGGGAGATGGCGAGCGCTTCGGTCTGAGCCACGCTGTACACCGAGTGGAGCACGAAGACCATGCCGCCCTCCACCAGGCCGACACCGGCCGGCGTGAACGGCACTGCCGTGAGCAGCGAGGCGATGAGAGCCACGAAGAACGCGCCGCTGATGCCGATGTTGGTGTCCTGGAAGCCCATGGCGAGGATCACGAAGTAGAGCCGCAAGGCCTCCGTGGTCCAGATGAGCACGGTCGCGACGGCGATGGGGACGAGACTCTTCCGGTCGACCGAGAACAGGCCTTCCTCGAACTGGTCGTAGAGCACCACGATCCGGTGAGGCACCGGCAGGCGCGTCAGGATCCGGCGCCCGAAGTTGCGGACCACGAACAGGCCGATGACCAGCACGAGCACGACCACGAGGCCGACGGCGAAGATGATCCTCACTTCCTCGGACATACCCGAGCGGAAGCTCCAGAAGCCCGCCGCCAGGCCCAGGACCACGATCGCGATGAGGTCGAAGATGCGCTCGATGAAGATGGTGCCGAAGGTCTTGCTGAGCTGGACCCCGGTGTTGATGCGCAGCAGGTAGCCGCGATACACATCGCCCATCTTGGCCGGCACGACGCAGTTCACCAGCCAGCTGATGAGCACCATCTCGGTGGCGTCCTTGACCTTGAGCGGGTGACCCACGCCCCGGATGAGGATCGCCCATCGGTAGCCCCGGATGGGGAAGCCGACGTAGTAGATGCAGACCGCGGCCAGCAGCCACCACGGATTCGCGTTGAGGATGAGCGCCGGCAGCCGGTCCAGGTGGAACCCGGGGAGGGCCGCGGCCAGCAACAGCAGGACCATCAGGGGCACGACGATGGACACGATCGCCCGCGGGTTGCGCAACCGCTTGGACAGCGGCACCGCACCCTGCTCGACGTTCTCGTTGACTCCCGGGTAGTCGTGTGCCCCTGCGGCGGCGATCTCCTCCCTGGAGATACCCGACAGGTCCGGGTGTGCCAGCTGCTGGATCATCGAGCCATGGCCCGGCACCGCATCGGTGTCGGGCGTGGTTGAGGGTGGTGCGCCGGTCAGCTGCACCGGGGGGCGGGGGTCGCTCACGGTCGGACCGCGGCGCCCGAGGATCCGGGCATGGCGGCCACGATACGGCGATTGCCGCGACTTCGCTGCAGGACCTTTGCCAGTGGGGTCCAGCCGCGGACGAGGTACGAGGCACGGCCCTTGATGATGGTCGCCTGCGGCAGCAATGACAGCAGCGCTGCGGCGCTGTCCACGGGCCCCGGCACCACTGTCTGCGCGACACCCAGCTCCATCACGCTATGGGCATCCGAGGATGCGGTACCCGGCAGGCCCCGATCCTCGGCGAACGCGCCCGCGAGCGGATTCGCATCCCGATAGGCACGCGCGTTGTGGATCTCCACGTAGTCCACGACCGCCGCGAATGCATCCAGGGTGCGTTGCCGCTCCAGGGACTGGGTGCCACCGGATGACCGGAACCGGTCGAAGGGATGCGGCAGGCCGACCACTCCACCCTGCTCGTGGATGGCCTCGGCCGTGTCAGCGGCGGACAGGCCTGGCGGCACGGCCCGCTCCAGGTACAACCCGATCATGTCCCCGTCGGCGGATCGGATCTCCTCGCCCACGATGATGGTCAGCCCGGCGGGGGCCAGGTCACGCGCTCGCAGCGCGCCATCGATGCGCTCGTGGTCCGTGATCGCAAGATGCGTCAGCCCGATGCGCAGCGCCTTGGCGATCAGCTTCTGCGGGCTCGCCACGGAATCGAAGGATGCCGAGCTGTGACTGTGCAGGTCGAGGAACGAGCGGCCAGAGGCATCCGCCATGTCAGATCCGCTGCACCAGCGACTTGCGGAAGAAGTCGAAGTGCTCCAGGGCCAGGCCGGTGCCGAGGGCGACGCAGTTCAACGGGTTCTCGGCGACGTGACAGGGCACACCCGTGACCTGGGTCAGCAGCTTGTCGAAGTTGCGCAGCAACGCACCGCCGCCGGACATGACCATGCCCTTGTCGATGATGTCGCTGGACAGCTCCGGCGGCGTCTCCTCCAGCACCTGGCGCACGGAGGCGACGATCTGCTGCAGCGGCTGCTCCAGGGCCTCCATGACCTCCGAGCTGGTGAGCGGGATGGTGCGTGGCAGTCCCGCGATGAGGTCGCGGCCGCGGACCTCCATGTGTAGCTCCCGGTCGAGCGGCAACGCGGTTCCGATACCGATCTTGACCTCTTCCGCGGTCCGCTCGCCGACCATCAGGTTGTACTTCTTGCGGATGTAGCTGGCGATGGTCTCGTCGAACCGGTTGCCGCCGACACGCACGGACCGGGAGACCACGATGCCACCCAGGGCGATGACGGCGATCTCGCTGGTGCCACCACCGATATCGATGATGAGGTTGCCCGACGGGCCCGAGATGGGGACGTTGGCGCCGATGGCGGCTGCCAGCGGTTCCTCGATGAGGTACGCCTCCCGGGCGCCTGCCTTGAGCGCTGCGTCACGCACGGCACGCTTCTCGACGCTCGTGACGCCTGATGGCACGCTGATCATCACGTCCGGCTTGGTGAACGAGCGGCCGGCCTTGCGGATGAAGTACCGGAGCATCGCTTCCGTGATGACGTAGTCCGCGATGACGCCATCCTTCATGGGCCGGATGGCGGTGATGTTGCCGGGCGTCCGGCCGATCATCTCGCGTGCTTCCTCGCCCACGGCGACGATCATGTTGTCCTCGCTCACCGCCACCACCGATGGCTCGCGGATGACGACACCCTTGCCCTTGACGTAGACGAGGACGTTGGCGGTGCCGAGGTCGATGCCGATCTTCACGACGTGGCCGAACCAGAGTTCATGGGTTGGATGACGACCCCTCGGAGACGACCTCGATGCTTGCCCCCAGCTCGAGGAACTTGCCCTCGATGTTCTCATACCCTCGGCGGACCTGGTGTGCGCCGTGGATGAGGCTGGTGCCGTCGGCCGCCAGTGCAGCGAGCATCAGGGACGCACCCGCACGCAGGTCGGTCATCTCCACTTCTGCGCCGTGGAGCACGGACTGCCCATGGATGTAGGCGTGGTGCGCGTCGGGGATGTCCACCGATGCACCCATCCGGCGCAGCTCTTCCATCCACTCCAGGCGATCCTCGAAGATCGTCTCGTGGATGTGGCTGGTCCCCGTGGCCTGGGTCAGCAGCACCGCGGTCGGGGATTGCAGGTCGGTGGCCAGGCCGGGATATGGTGCCGTGGTGATATCCGCGGGTCGGTAGGCATCCCCGGCACGCACGGTCAGCGCGTCCCCGTCCGACTCGACGCTCACGCCGACATCCGTGATGACCTCCAGGAATGCACCGAGGTGCTGCTGAGGAGCGCCTGTGAGCGTCACCTCGCCGCCCGTGATGGCCGCCGCGACCACGAACGTACCCGCCTCGATGCGGTCGGCGATGACCTGGTGCTCGGCGCCCCGGAGCCGTCGCCGTCCCTCGACCTCGATGGTGTCGGGCGCGGTCCGTTCGACCTCGGCACCCATCTGCTGCAGGAACTCGATGAGGTCGTCCACCTCGGGCTCCTGGGCCGCTGGCCGGATGGTCGTGTGGCCATCCGCGAGGGTCGCGGCGAGGAGCGTGTTCTCGGTGCCCATCACGGTCACCGTCGGGAACGTGATGTGCGCGCCGCGCAGGCGTCCGGGCGAGCGCGCGAAGTAGTAGCCGTTGCGGTACTCGATCTCGGCGCCCAGGGCGCGCATCGCATCCACATGGAGGTTGACCGGTCGTCGGCCGATCCGGTCCCCGCCAGGGTTGCTGATGATGACCCGACCGAAGCGTGCGAGCAGGGGCCCCAGGAGGATGAAGCTGGCGCGCATCTTGGCCGCCGCCTCGAGCGGCACGAACAGCCAGTCGACATCCCCGGACGCGACCTCGTAGGTGTTGCGCGCCGGATGATCGACCACGATGCCCAGGTCGGTTAGCGTCTCGACCATGACCGCGACGTCCGCGATCTCGGGCATGTTGGTGAAGCTGCAGCGCTCACCCGTGAGGGTCGCGGCAGCCAGCAGCTTGAGCGCGGCGTTCTTGCTGCCGCTCACGGGCACGGTCCCCCGGAGCGGAGTGCCGCCGACGATCCGGAATGCCTCGCGCTGGACCGGCGGTGCCTGGTACTCCCAGTGGAACGGGCGGGCGTCAGCCATGCTGGCTACGGCCGCTGCCGCGGACCCTCACGGCGCCGACGCTCGGCGACACGGATGTGGAGCAGGGCACGCTGCATCGATGCGCGGGCGCGTGCCAGGTCGGCGGGCTCGGTGAAGCCCTCCGCGAGCGCGGCCTCGGCATCCCGGCGTGCCTGCTCGGCCGCCTCAAGGCCGATCTCCGATGCGAGATCGGCCGTCTCGGCCATGACTACGACCTTGTCCGGTCGGACCTGGAGGAAGCCGCCCGCGATGGCGAACGATTCCTCCTGGCCCCCGGTCCGGATGCGCAGCTCCCCGAAGCCCAGCGTCGTCAGCAGCGGAGCGTGATGAGGCAGGATGCCCAGCTCGCCCTCGATGCCCGGGCAGACCACGGAATCGACGTCGCCCTCGTAGGCGAGTCGCTCGGGCGTGACGATCTCGAGGTGGAGCGGCATCGTCAGGAAGCGAGCTTCGCGGCGCTTTCGCGGACGTCGTCGAGCGTGCCCGCGAGGAAGAACGCCTGCTCCGGCAGGTCATCGGCCTTCCCTTCCAGGACTTCCTTGAAGGAGGTCACGGTGTCCTTGATGGACACGTAGCGGCCGGGCCGGCCCGTGAACACCTCGCCCACGAAGAACGGCTGGCTCATGAACCGCTGGAGGCGGCGCGCTCGGCCCACGAGTGAGCGGTCCTCGGCGGACAGCTCGTCGATGCCCAGGATGGCGATGATGTCCTGGAGGTCACGGTACCGCTGCAGGACACGCTGGACCTCGCGCGCCACGTCGTAGTGCTCCTGGCCGACGACCAGCGGGTCGAGCACCCGGGAGGTCGAGGTGAGCGGATCGACGGCGGGGTAGATACCCAGCTCCGTGAGGTAGCGCTCCAGTCGGATGGTGGAGTCAAGGTGGGCGAAGGCCGTCGCGGGTGCGGGGTCCGTGTAGTCGTCCGCGGGCACGTAGACCGCCTGGAGCGACGTGATGGAGCCCGTCTTGGTCGACGTGATGCGCTCCTGGAGGCCGGCCATCTCGGTGGCCAGGTTGGGCTGGTAGCCCACGGCGGAGGGCATCCGGCCAAGGAGTGCCGAGACCTCGGAACCGGCCTGGGTGAAGCGGAAGATGTTGTCCACGAACAGGAGCACATCGCGACCTTCGTCGCGGAAGTACTCGGCCATGGTCAGGCCCGTCAGACCGATGCGCAGACGCGCACCGGGCGGCTCGTTCATCTGGCCGAAGGCCATGACCATCTTGCTGATGACGCCCGACTCGGTCATCTCATGCAGCAGGTCGTTGCCTTCACGGGAACGCTCGCCCACGCCCGCGAACACGGAGTAGCCACCGTGCTCCTGGGCCACGTTGCGGATGAGCTCCTGGATGATGACCGTCTTGCCCACGCCGGCGCCGCCGAAGACGCCGACCTTGCCGCCCTTGGCGAACGGGGCGATGAGGTCGATGACCTTGATGCCCGTCTCGAACAGCTCGATGGAGGTCGTCTGGTCCTCGAACGAGGGCGCCTCGCGATGGATGGGGTAGAAGAGCTCTGCTTCCACGGGGCCCTTGCCGTCGATGGCCTCGCCCAGCACGTTGAACACGCGGCCAAGGGTCGCGGGGCCCACGGGCACGGAGATCGGGCCGCCGGTGTCGACCGCCTCGATGCCCCGCGCCAGGCCGTCCGTGGCGGTCATGGCCACGGAACGGACCCAGTTGTTGCCCAGGTGCTGCTGCACCTCGCACGTGACCGAGATGTCGCCCTGGTGCAGGACGACGGCGTTGTAGATCGACGGCAGCCGACCAGCCGGGAATTCGATGTCCACGACCGGGCCGGTGATGGCGATCACGCGTCCGACCGCGTTGCCCGTCGTGGGCGTGGGATCTGTGGCGACTGCCATGTGGGTGAGCTCCTCCGTATCCGGGTCAGGACGCGCTGGCGCCGGTCGCGATCTCGATCATCTCGCGGGTGATGTTCGCCTGGCGAACCTTGTTGTAGGTCAGGGTGAGGTCTTCGATGAGCTCCTGGGCATTATCCGTCGCGGAGCGCATGGCGACCATCTTGGACGACCACTCGCTGGCCGTGAGCTCCAGGACGGCCTGGTAGATGCGGGTCGCGACGTAGCGCGGCAGCAGCTGCTCCAGGACGGCCGTGGGGTTGGGCTCGAAGATGAACTGGTTGCCGGGGATGCCGTCCGTGTCCTCGCTGGGCGTGATGGGCAGCAGGGCTGCCGCCTCTGGCCGCTGCACGAGGGTGGACACGAACACCGGGTGGACGAGGTCCACGTGGGTGTACGTGCCGGCGAGGAAGTCGTTGGTGATGAGCCGCGCCAGCGGCAGCACGTCCGCGAAGGTCGGCCGGTCGCCGTACCCCTCGAAGGCGGCCACGATGGGCATGCCCGCCCGACGCATCGCCGCGTTGCCCTTGCGGCCAACGGTCACGACCTTGATGTCGCCCGTGGTCTCCGTCAGGTGGCGCATGGCAAAGCGGATGGTGTTCGTGTTGAGCGATCCGGCAAGGCCGCGGTCGGTGGTGAACAGCACGACCAGCCGGCCGCTCTCGGGCCGTTCACCCAGCAGCGGGTGCTCCTCACCGGACAGGACCGCAGCAAGGTCCGAGAGGACCTCGTCCAGCTTGTCCCGGTAGGGCCGCGACTGGAGCGTCGCATCCTGGGCACGCTTCAGCTTCGAGGCAGCCACGAACTGCATCGCGCGGGTGATCTGCTTGATGTTCTTCACCGACCCGATACGGCGTCGGATCTCGCGCTGGCTGGGCACGAGCTGGTCAGTGCCTCCTGTGTGTGTCGATGCGTCCCGGTCGCCCGGGTCGGTGGTCGACGGAGCCGTCCGTGGACGGCGCCCGTCAGGCCGTGAATGTCTCCTTGAAGTCGGTGGCCGCCGACCGGAGGCCGGTGACGACCTCGTCGCTCAACTCCGGCTTCGCGGCGAGCGTGGTCAGCACGTCCGGGCGTTCCGACTCCAGGAACCGGTAGAACCGGGCCTCGAAGTCCTTGATGCGGGCGGTCGCGACATCGTCCAGGAAGCCGTTGGTGACCACCCACAGGATGGCGACCTGCTTCTCCATGGCGAGCGGTGAGTATTGCGGCTGCTTGAGCACTTCGGACATCTTCTCGCCGCGCGTCAGCTGGTCGCGGGTGGCCTTGTCCAGGTCCGAGGCGAACTGCGCGAAGGCGGCCATCTCGCGGTACTGGGCGAGGTCCAGCTTGAGCGGACCGGCGACCTTCTTCATGGCCTTGGTCTGCGCCGCGGAACCCACGCGCGACACCGAGGTGCCCACGTTGAGGGCCGGCCGCTGGCCGGAGTTGAACAGGTCCGTCTCCAGGAAGAGCTGGCCGTCGGTGATGGAGATGACGTTGGTGGGGATGTACGCCGAGATGTCACCGGCCTGGGTCTCGATGACCGGCAGTGCCGTCAGCGATCCGCCCCCGTTGTCGTCATTGAGGCGCGCGGCGCGCTCCAGCAGGCGGCTGTGGAGATAGAACACGTCGCCCGGGAATGCCTCGCGACCGGGCGGCCGGCGCAGCAGCAGCGACATCTCGCGGTACGCCCAGGCATGCTTGGTCAGGTCGTCGTAGACGCATAGCGCGTCCTTGATAAGGACGCCGTCGATCTCGACGCCGTTCTCCATGACCTCTTCGCCCATCGCGGCACCGGCGTAGGGCGCCAGGTACTGGAGCGGGGCGGGGTCCTCGGGACCGGCGAGCACGACGATGGTGTGTTCCATGGCGCCGTGCTGCTCGAGCACCGCGACGACCTTCGCGACCGTGGACAGCTTCTGTCCGATGGCCACGTAGACGCACACGACGCCCTTGCCCTTCTGGTTGATGATCGCGTCCACGGCCACGGCGGTCTTGCCCGTCTGGCGGTCGCCGATGATCAGCTCGCGCTGGCCACGGCCGATGGGGATGAGTGCGTCGATGGCCTTGATGCCCGTCTGCAGCGGGGTGTCCACCGACTTGCGGGTGATGACACCGGGCGCGACGCGCTCCACGGGCCGGCTCTTGGAGGACACGATGGGACCCTTGCCATCCAGCGGACGGCCAAGCGGGTCGACCACGCGACCCACCAGCCCGACGCCGACCGGGACCTCCACGATGGTGCCCGTGGTCTTGACCGTATCGCCTTCGCGGATGAGGGTGTAGTCACCCAGGATCACGGCGCCGACGGTCTCTTCCTCGAGGTTGAGGGCCATGCCCCGGATGCCGTTGGGGAACTCCAGCAGCTCCGACGCGAGCGCGCCGTCCAGGCCGTAGATCGTGGCGATGCCGTCACCGACCTCGACCACCGTACCCACGGAGCGATTCTCGACGCCGCCGTCGAACTGGTCGATGGCGGACCTGATGATCTCGGTGATGTCGTCCGAGCGGATGGCCATGGCAGATCCCCTTGGTGAGGCGGTGGGTTACAGGGCGCCCGAAGCGAGCCTGGTGCGCAGCCGTTCCAGGCGACCCCGGACGCTGCCATCGATGAGACGGTCCCCGATACGGACCATGACCCCGCCCAGGATGTCGGGATCGACCCGGAGGGTGATGTCGACACGACCGCCGGTCATGCCTGCGAGACGCTCGCGCAGCGCCTCGACCTCCGTGTCGGTGAGCGGCGCGGCACTCGTGACGGTGGCGCCGACGACGCCCTCGCGCTGGTCATACAGGCGCCGCAGCTGTGCGGCGACCTCGGGCAGCAGCTCGATGCGGCCACGTCGCACGAGCAGCAGCACGAGGTTGCGGGGACCACCGGTCACGACATCGGCCATGACCTGTTCCGCGACGGTGCGCCGCGACTCGAACGAGAGTGCCGGATCCGCGAGGACTCGCATCAACTCCGGCACGCCCAGACGCGTAGTGGCGGTCTCAAGGGCAGCGACCCACGTCTCGAGCGAGTCGTCGCGCTCCGCGATGGAGAGCGCCGCTTCGGCGTATCGACGGGCAGTGCTGCGGGAGGTGGGCATGGATCTGGTCGCGACCTAGTTGCGCGACGCGGACGACGGACCAGGCACGGTCGCCTGGGCCAGGAACTCGTCCACGAGCCGCCGCTCGCGTTCACTGGTCATGGTCTCGCCCACGACCTTGCCCGCTGCCCGGAGCGCCAGATCGGCGACCTGGCCGCGGACTTCGGCCAACGCCCGGAGGCGTTCGGCGTCGATCTCGGCGACCGCCTGCTCTCGCAGACGCTCGATATCGGTCCGCGTGTCCGCGACGCCCTGGGCGCGAGCGTCGTCAGCGGAACGCTGGGCGCGCACGATGATGTCGTTCGCTTCCCGGCGTGCCTCGGCCAGCACGGCCTGCCGCTGGTCGGCGGCTGCCTCGCGATCGCGACGCGCCGCATCCGCATCCTTGAGGCCCTGCTCGATCCGCTCCTGCCGTGCGCTGACCATGGCACCGACCGGCTTGAGCACGATGAGGTAGGCGAGCACGAAGAAGAGCAGGAAGTTCGCGGCGGCGACGACGATCCAGAAGACGTTGATGACCAGACCGCTGGGTTCAGGCTGCACGCCGGCCTCCGCGGCGAAGACGAGGGCAGCGTCGCCCATGCCTCCGGCTACGGCGAGAACGTCCACGGGTAGCTCCTGGCGTCAGTGCTACTTGATGAACAGCGTCAACAGGCCGACCACCACGGCGAGCACGCCGAGGCCCTCTGCGAACGCCGCGAGGATGATGGCCAGACCGCGGATCTGCGCTGCGGCGTCGGGGTTGCGGCCGATGGCCGCCGCGGACATGCCGCCGAGGATGCCGATGGCAAGGCCGGGGCCAAGCACACCGAACGCAGCGAGACCTGCGCCGAGGTTTTCCATAGTGTCGACTACCTCCTGATCGCCCGGGCTTTTTGCCTGGGCATGCTGGGCCGAGATGATGTCGCGTCGCCCGTCAGTGGGCGGCGCTGGGGACCGCGCGGTGAGTTCCGTCCTGGACAGCGTCCATGGCCTCGTGCCCCATCTCACCCTCTTCCTGGTGGTGGCTCTCGATGGCCGCGATGATGAACATGAGGGTGAGCGTGGAGAAGATGAGCGCCTGGACGAAGGTAAGCATGACCTCCAGGCCGTAGAGAGCGACCGGCAGCACGCCGATGGTGAGGGCGGTCAGGACGCCCAGGGCGACCTCGCCGCCGTAGATGTTGCCGAAGAGCCGCATCGACAGCGTCAGCGGCTTGACGAACTCGAGCAGCAGCTCCACGAGGCCGACGAACAGGGCGATGACGCCTGCGCCGACGCCGTTCTTGAACTCATAGAACGGGAAGAACTTGCCGGCGTAGCCCTTGAAGCCGAGGCGGCGGAAGCCCTCCACATGGAATGCGAGGAACGCGACGATGGCCAGGCCGATGGTGATGTTCAGGTCGCTCGTCGGGGCTCGCAGCCACGGCACGCGCCCGACGATCGGGATGAGGCCCGACCAGTTGAAGGCGAGGATGAGGATGAAGAAGGCGGCGAACAGCGGGATGTAGCGCTTGGCAGCCGCGCCGCCCATGCCGCTCGCGAACCCGGAGAGGGACTCGTACGACCACTCCACGAAGTTCTGGATGCGTCCCGGTCGCTCAGCGCGGCCACGCGTGAACAGGATCATGGCGATCAGCAGCAGCACGGTGATGATGACCATGGTCAGCAGCGAGTCGGTGATGGTGACCTCTGCCACCACGAGCTGACCGACGGTGCCGTGACCGCCATCCGCCGCCCAGATCACGTGGGGCGCAGGCAGGTGGAGGTTGCCGTCGATGAAGCAGACGGGATACGGACAATCCGTGGCGCCCGTCTCATAGTCCACGGGCGGCACGAACAGCAGCGCGAGGACATCGATGACGATGACCGCGACCACGATCAGCAGCAGCGCCTTGACGGGGCTGCGCTTCTTCGGGGCCAGGGCCTCTCCCAGGACCTCGCTCGGGCTCTGATTGCTCGTCACGCTCGCTCCACACCGAAGCGCGGCCGTCGGGCCGCGCTCATTCCTCGCTTTCCAGTCTGCTCAGGAACCGGCTCACAAGCCGGTAGTCCGCAACGGCCCCGAGGGCTGCGCCACCGAGGAACCCAAAGGTCACGAGGATCGGGCTGGTCCCCAGTTGCCTGTCGAGCCAGATACCCCCGAGCGCACCGCCCAAGGTTGTCACGAACAGGACGAAGCCTATCTCCGTGAACAGTACGAAGTAGCCAAGCGCCTGTGCGTGACCGTTCATCGGCGCGGCCAGTGCGCCCGGAGTATATCAGCGCCACGCCACGCCAGCGACCGGCTCGTCATCAGGCGGGTCGGGTGCCGTGGCCGGGGGTGCCGGAGCCGGTGCTGTCGGGGGTCGGATGGCTGCTCGTGGTGACCTCGTCCGGCTCGTCCGGGTAGCTCGCGGCGTCGAGTGGATCACGCGTCCGGCGCGTCAGCAGGTACAGCGCGAAGCCGCCCCCGATGACGATACCCAGGAAGGCATACAGCGGTCCGGCACCGGACGACGACAGCAGCAGACCACTGACACCGAGGGCCGCGGCGATGGCGTAGATGAGCAGCACCGCCCCCCGATGCGTCAGGCCCAGGTCCAGCAACCGATGATGGAGGTGGCCCCGATCCGCCTCGAACGGCGATGCCCCCGAAGCGAGCCGACGGATGATGATCCAGAAGGTGTCGATGATGGGCACACCCAGGACCAGGAGGGCCACGGCGACCTTGGCCGTGCCCATGATCGAGAGCACCGCCAGGACATACCCAACCACCATGACACCGGCGGTGCCGATGAACACCCGCGCGGGGTGGAAGTTCCAGGGTAGGAATCCGGCCAGGGAGCCAGCGAGCACCGCGCACAGCAGCGCCACCAGTGGCTCGATTGGCGCCGCGGTGACGGAGATGACACCCAGCGTCAACGCTGCGATGAGTGACACACCCGTGGACAGGCCGTCGAGGCCGTCGATCCAGTTGATGCAGTTGATCATGCCCACGATCCACAACGCCGTCAGCACGATGGGCACGACGGGGACGACGAAGTCGCCCGTCAAGTGAAACGCCAGCAGCTCCCGCAGATCGAGGTCCGGCCTCCCGAGCGCTGCCCCCAGGAACTGGAACGGGTTCGCGATCTGGACGAACAGGATGCCGCCGGCGATGGCGATGCCAGCTAGGCCGACTTGGCCGAGGAGCTGGTAGCGGGCCCGGATCTGCCACCGGTCATCGATGAAGCCCAGGATCATCGCAACCACGACGCCCAGGAACAGGGCGTTGACCTGGGGATCCCGGATGGAGCTGGCCACCTGGTTCGGCCACGACGGCGGTCCGAACCCGATGGCCACGATGCCCACGATCAGGAACGTAGTGCCGACGGCGAGGCCGCCCAGGCGGGCGACCGGAAGGCGATGGACCCGACGTGCCGAATCGGGGTTGTCGATGGCGCCGACATGGCGGGCGATGCTGATGGCGACCGGCGTCAGCAGCCAGCTGACCATCGCCGCCACGGCGAAGGCGCCGACGATGAACAGGATCACGTCAGTCGACACCTGGAGCTTCACCCTAGTCGCGCGTCATGGCGGTTCAGGGCAGCCCGGGGACCGGGAATCGGGCACAGATGTCGTGGACCTCGCCGCGCACCACCTCGAGCGCGGCCGCATCGTCGCGCTGGGTCAGGGTGCGCACGATGAGCTCGCCGACCCGGCGCATCTCGGCGGTGCCGAAACCGCGCGTGGTGACGGCCGGCGACCCGACCCGGATGCCCGACGAGGTGTTGGGCGGCAGTGGGTCGAAGGGGATGGCGTTCTTGTTGACCGTGATACCGACTTCGTCCAGGAGGTGTTCAGCCTCCTTGCCCGTGACACCCAGGGGGGTCACGTCGACCAGCACCAGGTGGTTGTCCGTGCCACCCGACACGAGCTTCGCGCCCAGCCCTGCGAGCGTGGTCGCGAGCACCTGGGCGTTCTCCACTGTGCGTCGCTGGTCCTCCCGGAACTCCGGCTCCAGGGCCAGCTTGAAGGCGACGGCCTTGGCCGCGATGACGTGCATCAGCGGTCCACCCTGGATGCCCGGGAAGACGGCCTTGTCCACGGCGGCGCCCAGGTCGGCGCGCGCGAAGGTGATGCCGCCGCGTGGTCCCCGCAGCGTCTTGTGGGTCGTGGTCGTGACCAGGTCCGCATGCGGGAACGGGCTGGGGTGCAGCCCGGCAGCGACCAGGCCCGCGATGTGGGCCATGTCCACGAACAGCAGGGCGTCCACACCATGGGCGATGGCAGCCATGCGCTCGAAGTCGATGATCCGGGGATAGGCGCTGGCGCCCGCCACGACCATCTGCGGGCGTACTTCCTGGGCCTGTCGCTCGAGGGCGTCGTAGTCGATGCGCTGGTCGTCTGCACGCACGCCGTAGGCGTCGACCTGATACAGCTTGCCCGAGAAGTTGAGCTTCATGCCGTGGGTCAGGTGGCCGCCATGGGCGAGGTTCATGCCCAGGATGCGGTCGCCCGGCTTGAGCACGCTGAAGTAGGCCGCCATGTTCGCCTGGGCACCCGAGTGGGGCTGCACGTTCACGTGCTCCGCGCCGGGGAACAGGGCCAGGGCACGTTCCTGGGCCAGCCGCTCCACGACGTCCACGAACTCGCAGCCGCCGTAGTAGCGCTTGCCGGGCAGGCCCTCGGCGTACTTGTTGGTGAGCCACGAGCCCTGCGCCTCCAGGACGGCCTGCGCGACGTAGTTCTCGCTGGCGATGAGCTCGATCTTCCAGCGCTGCCGGTCGCGCTCGCCGAGCATGGCCTCCCAGAGTTCCGGGTCGACGGTAGAGATGGGGGCGTCGGCGATGGTCGGCCCGGCGGTGATGGTCATGGGTCCTCCTGGGTCGGCCCGACAGGCCCGGCTACGCGTCAGTGTACCCGCGGCCGGAGCATCGGCCGAGCCACGGCTGCGGGTGCCACGGGATGCTCAGCGAGTGGCTGCATGGAGCGCGGCGAGGTCGAGCGCACCGGCACGCAGGACGGTCAGGCCGCCATCGGGGCGACTGCGACCACGGTCGAGGGCACACCGCCCCGCACCGGGCCGTCATCGATGACCACGCCCAGGGACGGACCCACGGCCGCCAGCAGCTCGGCGGTGGTGCGGGCATCCGGTTCGCCGCTGCGATTGGCGGAGCTGACCGCGAGTGGCCCGACGCGACGCGCCAGTGCCCGGGGGATCGCATGATCGGGCAGCCGCACGCCGAGGGTCGCTCGGCCGCCCGTGACGGCCTCCGGCAGCAGGACGCCCGGCAGCAGTGGCAGCACGAGCGTGAGGGCACCCGGCCAGCAGGCGCGTGCGAGTCGCTGCGCGGCCTCCGGCACGGCCACGAGATGGACGACCTGGTCCAGGCCATCGATGAGCAGCGCGATGCCCTTGTCCAGTGGCCGCCGTTTGGCCACCACGAGCGCGGCCAGCGGCGCGGGCAGGGGCATGACACCCAGCCCGTACACGGTCTCCGTGGGCATGCCCACGATCCAGGACCTCGACGGCAACGTCGAGCGCAGCGGGGTCGTCCGAGCGCAGCACGAGCGGTGTCATCGGCGGTACGCGGCGATCTGGCGCAGCTCCGCGATTCGCGGCCGCCCGCCGAGGTCGTGGTGGATGACCACGGACCAGGTGCTCGGCAGAGAGTCGCCCACGGCCGTGTGCATGGCCGTGTCTTGGTCGGCTCCCATCTCCAGCAGCGCCGTGCCGCCGGGCAGCATCACGTCCGGCAGGCCGGCCAGCAGGCGCCGCAGGAGGTCCATGCCGTCCAGTCCACCATCGAGCGCCAGCAGCGGCTCCGCGCGCACTTCCGGCGCGAGCGTGGGCACGACCTCGGTCGGGATGTACGGCAGGTTGGCCAGCAGCAGGTCCACGGGCGCGCGGTCGGGGATGTCCAGCAGGTCGCCCACCACGAGCTCGATGCGGTCGGCCACGCCATGCGCGACCGCGTTCTCGATGGCCACGGCGAGCGCGTCCGGGGAGACATCACTGGCGACGAGCTTCACCTCCTGAAGGTAACCCCGTTTGCGCAGCTGGGCCGCGAGCGCGACCGCGATGGCACCGCTGCCGGTGGCCACATCCCATACCCGCACCGGCGGGGCGCCCGGCGGCCGCGGCGCGCCGGTGAGCAGCCCGCGGATACGCTCGACGGCGAGGTCCACCAACTGCTCCGTCTCCGGTCGGGGGATGAGCACCCGGGCATCGACCGAGAAGGCAAGGCCGTGGAATTCCTGGATGCCCCGCAGGTACGCCACCGGCTCGCCTGCCGCGCGCCTCGCGAGGAGGGCCTCGAACGTGGTCGCGGAGCCGTCACCCACGACCGCATCGGGATGCGCCAGCACCCCCGTTCGGCCGACGCCCAGCACGTGCGCCAGGAGCACCTCGGCGTCCAGGCGTGGGCTGTCCGCACCGGTCCCCGTCAGTTGCCGGGTCGCCTGGGCCAGCAGCTCGCCCACGGATGACATGACTCGCGGCCCGTCAGACCCGCACGACGACGTCGAGCGTACCCGAGCGCCGGAGCACCTCCACACCCGTCGAGCCATCCGTACGCCGGACCAGCAGGTCAACGACCGCGTCCCCGACCACGAGGTTCTCCAGGCGGACCTCCGGCAGCCAGCGCGGCAGCGTCGGCGACACCAGCTGCAACTCGTGACGCGCGGCATCGGGTGCCAATCCCAGCATCGCGCCCAGCAGCTGGAAGATGCTGCCGGATGCCCAGGCCTGCGGCGAGCAGGCGACCGGATAGGGCACCGGATAGGGCGATGCCGCGCGATCGAAGCCGCAGAACAGCTCCGGCAGCCGTGCGTCGCGGAAGAACTGGGTCGCCTCAAGCAGCGCCCCCGCCACCCGGCCTGCCTCGTCCCGGTGGCCATACCGCCACAGGCCTGCCGCACAGATGGCGTTATCGTGTGGCCAGACGCTGCCGATGTGATAGCTGATGGGGTTGTAGCCGGCCATCCGCGACGAGAGCGTCCGGATGCCCCAGCCGCTGAACAGGTCGGGGCCGAGCAGGGATGCCGCGACCTGCGCCGCGCGCGAAGGCGAGCTGATGCCACTCCACAGTGCGTGGCCCGCGTTGGATGTCACGGAATCGACTGCCTGCCCGTCACCGTCCAGGGCCACCGAGTAGGTGCCTGCCTCCTCCAACCAGAAGCGCTCCTCGAACCGGAGCCGCAGCGACTCCGCAGCAGCCTCCAGCCGAGCCGCCAGATCCAGTTCACCCCGACGTCGCGCCAGGCGCGCCATCTCCCGTCGAGCCCGGAACACGTACCCCTGGACCTCGACCAGCGCCACCGCACCGGTTGCCAGACGCCCATCGGACCACCGGATGGCATCCGCGGAGTCCTTCCAGCCCTGGTTCAGGAGCCCGCCGTCCGACCGGCGGCGATAGGCCACGAAGCCGCTCGGATCGGCCACCTGGTCGATCCAGTCCAGCGCCGCCAGGGCGTTTGGCCACAGCCGGTCCACCAGCTCCATGTCGCCCGTCCAACGTTCGTATTCGCCCAGCAGCACCAGCCACAACGGCGTGGAATCCACCGAGCCGTAGTACGGCGTGTGGGGGATCTCGCCCACGGCGGCCAGCTCGCCGGTGCGCAGCTCGTGGAGGATCTTGCCCGGCTCCGCGTCGCGCCAGTCGTCCCGGGTGGTGGCCTGCAGACGCGCCAGGATCGTCAGCGTGTCGCGCGCGATGCCCGGCCGGATCGGCAGCATCTGGAGCGACGTGATGATGGAGTCGCGCCCAAAGAGCGTGTCGTACCAGGGGATACCGGCAGCGACGTACCGCTCCCCCGGCAGCGGACCTGAGTCCACCAGCAGCCGCAGGTCAGCCATGCTCCGGTGGAACGCCCGGTCAGCTGCCACGTTGGGACTGGTGACGTTGGTGGACGTCGAGTGCCACGCCCGGTGGGCAGCCTCGGGATCGTCAGCAGGACGCGCTCCAGTGGCAGGTCGCTGCTCGCGCCGGGACGGCAGTGGCGTGTCCAGCACCTCGGCCGTGATGCGGATGCCAAGGGACCACTCACCGCCCGGCGGGATGGACACCGAGAAGCTGAGCAGGACGCCCTGGCCGGACCCGTCGGGATCCTCGGTCACGGTCACCAGGCGTGCATCGCCCACCTCCGACGTCTGGATCCAGGTCCGTCGGAATCGCTGGTCGAGACCGATGTAGCCAAAGCCCACCAGGTCACCGCCCATCTCCGTCGGTCGGCGCTCACCGCGCACGGCCCGCTGGACGCCCCGGACCTCGAACAGGTCTGCGAAGTCGGCATCGAGGGTCAGGGTCAGCATGCACTGTTCGGGATGCAGGGTGTAGTTCTGGATGCGGATGCGCTCCTCGAAGGCGTCCGCGATGATGCGCTCCCGGACGATCCCCAGCGACTGACGTGACAGGACCGCGGCCGCGTCGCCCTTCTCCATCGGGTTGCGCACCAGGTCAGGGTTGGTCATCTGGATGGTGCCCCGCCAGCTCGCGCCGCCACCGGTGCGGAGCACGACCGGTCGCTGGCCGTCGACCCGCAGCTCGTAGCGTGAGAGCACCCGCGTGTCACCCAGGTAGAGACCCAGGCCGCGCTGATCGTTGCGCACGTCGCCGTACGGGTCACTCAGGAGGAAGCACCGGTCGTGCTTGAGGACCAGCGTGCCGGTGAGGTCCGTGGCGCGCCGGACGTGATCGGTGGCCGTGGGGTCACCCAGCCCGGTCACGCCGCCCCTTCCTCCTCCAGGTTGGCCAGGCGGCGTGCCTGGTCGGTGGTGATGAGGGTATCGATGAGCCGGTCCAGGTCGCCATCCATGACGCTCGACAGGTTGTGGAGGTCCAACCCGATGCGATGATCGGTGAGACGGTCCTGGGGGAAGTTGTAGGTCCGGATCTTCTCCGACCGGTCGCCAGAGCCGACCATTCCCCGACGGACCGCGGCTTCTTCCTCATGCGCCTTGCGCTGCTCCAGCTCCAGGAGCCGCGCGCGCAGCACTGCCATCGCCTTGGCCTTGTTCTTATGCTGGCTCTTCTCGTCCTGGATCTCGACCACCAGCCCGGTCGGCAGATGGGTGATGCGCACCGCGGAGTCGGTCGTGTTGACGCTCTGGCCGCCCGGTCCGGATGCCCGCTTGACGTCGATGCGCAGGTCGCGTTCCTCGTCGATCTGGACTTCGACCTCATCCGCCTCTGGCAGCACCGCCACGGTCGCGGTCGAGGTATGGATGCGGCCGCTCGACTCGGTCTCGGGCACTCGCTGGACGCGGTGGACACCACCCTCGTACTTGAGGCGGCTCCAGGCGCCATCGGCGCGGATCTGGAAGATCACCTCGCGCAGCCCGCCGATGCCGGTGTCGGATGTGGTCAGCAGCTCCACGCCCCACTTGTGTCGCTCGGCGTATCGGACGTACATCCGGAACAGCTGCGCCGCGAACAGGGCCGCTTCCTCGCCGCCAGCACCAGCCCTGATCTCCACGATGACGTCGCGATCGTCATTCGGATCCGCGGGCAGCAACGCGATCCGGACCCGTTCCAGGATCGCGAGTTCCTCGGCCTCCAGCTCGGCCACGATCTGCCGGGCCATGTCGCGCAGCTCCTGATCGTGCTCCGACTCACGCTCGCGGCGCGAGGTCTCCAACTGGGCCCGCACGGCGCGCAGCTGCCTGGTGTCCTCCACGATGGGTGCCAGACGCGCTTGCTCCCGGCCCAGCTCGCGGCTGCGATCGGGGTCGGAAGCGACCTCCGGGTCCGACCACTCCCGCTCGATGTGATCAAGGCGGCGCTCGATGTCGTCGAGGCGCTCCTCGAGGCTCACGACTTGGTCCCGCTGGACCCCGCGTTCCCTGGCTCGGCTTCGAGGGCCGTTGCGGTCGCCGGTGCCCCTGCAGCGGCTGGCTCGTCGGATGTCGCTCCCACTGCCGCTGCCGCGTCCGGCGGCGCAGCTGCGGCTGCCTCGCGCGCCTCGAACTCGCTGACAAGCTCCTTGGCATCGGGCATCGGCACGCGCTCGATGACCAGGCTGCCCTCGGGGGCCGTCTCACCATTCGCGGCGAGAGCCTCGTGCATGGACGCTATGGCGACCTCGATCATGGAGTCGTCCGGCTGCTTGGTGGTGATGGCCTGCAACCAGATGCCGGGCAGGAATAGCCAGCGCACGGCCCAGTTCTCGCGTCGCTTGGCACCCCAACGAAGGACCTCATAGGCGATCGCCGCAACGACCGGGATGAGCACGATCCGGCCCAGGATGCTGATGATCAGATCCTGGCCCGCCAGGAGGCTGAACAGGATGATGCTGACGAGGATGAACACGACCAGGAACTCGGTGCCGCAGCGGGGATGTGCCGTGGGGTACTTCCGCGCGTTCTCGATGGTGAGCGGCAGCTCGTGCTCGAGCACATGAATGGTCATGTGCTCCGCACCGTGGTACTGGAACACGCGTCGGATGTCCGCGGATCGGCTGACCACCAGCAGGTAGCCCACGAAGATGACGATCCGGACCAGCGCTTCGATGAGGTGCTGGACGAACGCGAGCGTTGCACCCTGGATTCCCATCGAAGTCAGCCACCCCGACAGGAACGTGCTCGTGGCTCCCTGCGCCAGCAGCAGCGGCAGCAGCACGAACAAGCCCACCGCGAACACGATGGTGAAGAGGAACGTCAGGGCGACCGCCCGACCGCCCATCGCGACACCCTCGCCGGCCGCGGCCAGGGAACCGGAGCGCATCAGCCAGCGGGTGCCGATGACGAGCGTCTCGTACAGCACGACGACGCCCCGGAAGAACGGCGCCCGCGCGAAACGGTTGCGGTGGAGAACGCTGTTGAGCTTCTCCTGGGCTCCGAAGATCTGCCCATCCGGCCCACGGACCGCCACGCCGATGGCGTCGCGGCCGCGCATCAGGACGCCTTCCATGAGTGCCTGGCCGCCGTAAGCGAAGCGCGCCATGGTCAGGCAGTCCCCCGGATCGTTGTCCCGGCGTACCGCCGGTAGGGCAGGATTATCACGGGCAAGTCAACCGATCGTGGTTTGATCGGACCTGCCCCGCCATCAGAGCCGAGCCGACCGCTCGAGGCGCTTCTGGAAGCGCTCGACCTGTCCGGCCCGGTCAAGGATAGTCTGCTTGCCCGTGTAGAACGGGTGGCAGTTGGAGCACACGTCGACGCGCAGCTCGGCGCTGGTGGAGCCGACGACGAATGTCGTCTGGCAGGAGGCACAGGAAACCTGTGCCTGGTAGTACGTGGGATGGATGTCGGGCTTCACGAACGTGGTTCTCCGGGTGCTAGGCGACGGGTGCCGCGGCCGGTGCCGCGGGGACGTCCTCGATGATTCGGATCTGCTTCTTGTCCCGGCGCACATGCTCGAATCTGACACGTCCGGTCACGGTCGCGAAGACGGTGTAGTCGCGGCCAAGGCCCGTGCCCGGTCCCGCGATGAACGTCATGCCGCGCTGGCGGACGATGATCGAGCCGGCGCTGACCAGTTGGCCGTCGCCCCGCTTCACACCCAGCCGTTGGCCGACGCTGTCGCGGCCGTTCTTGGAGCTGGAGCCTGCCTTCTTGTGGGCCACGGTGCTACTCGTCCTTCCCGGTGTCGTGGGTGGCGGCTTCCGCGCCGGCATCCAGCGTGTCGGCTGTCTCAGGGTCTGCGGCCGCGACGACGGACTCGGCAGCAGCTTCGGCGACCGGCTCGGTCGCATCGGACTCGGCAGCAGCTTCGGCGACCGGCTCGGTCGCATCGGACTCGGCAGCAGCTTCGGCGACCGGCTCGGTCGCATCGGACT
>Ga0105047_10002404_pt1 | contig 33373 bp, 29 predicted proteins | sample MAT04_FD_78384 | JGI IMG/M metagenome (GOLD analysis project Ga0105047, IMG submission 78384) | Freshwater microbial communities from Lake Fryxell liftoff mats and glacier meltwater in Antarctica - MAT-04 (megahit assembly) | ecosystem: Environmental > Aquatic > Freshwater > Ice > Liftoff... | reverse complement strand
GCACAGTTTGTGATGGGAGATGGATCTTGCCGCTTTATCAGCGAGAACATCGACAAAGGTGTTTACCAATCGCTGGCGACGATCCAGGGTAGCGAGGTCGTGGGTGAGTTTTGAGGTGGTTCCTCGCCTAATTGTTCGGCTGAACGTTTCATCGATTCCGGCTCAGGTTGCGCGCAACGATACGGTTTGATGGCCGATGCGTATATCGCTGCTGCGATACAGCCACGGCAGTGGCAGCAGCATGTAACCGTGGGACGACGCCAATGTCATTACCCACAAAAAAGAGACCCCTGCACGCTTGTCGTGCAGGTGAATACGATTTGCAGTTAGCTGGGAACGTTCGAGTACACCGTCCCCGGCTCGCTTGTCGAGCCGGAACGCAAGTGAAAAACTTTGGCTCATGCCGGACGAGCCGGCATGGGGCGCGATAAGCAATTGATTCACGCGCTAATTTCAAGTCTTCGCTACTGCCGGGCAAGCCGGCAGCGGGCGGAACTTTCGTGGGACAAAGGTTTTGATCGACATGATTCTATTGTCAATAACTCGCGGTCTCAAGGTTCTTGACAAGTCGTCGGCGTTGCTTTCGAACGACTTCTGTCCGTGGGCAAATCGTTGGGTCTACTGGTTGAAGAATCCGTTTTGGGTTTTGGTGCTGGCTGTTGTCGGATCAGTCCTCTGCGGCGTGTTTGTCAATCCGTGGATCTTCACTCTGACAGCACTGCTTTTGGCTGTGGTCGGATTGGGCATCTTACTGCCGTGGCTGGCGATGCGTGGCATTTCCTGCCAGGTGATGTTTGATGTCCGGCGAATTCGGTATGGCGAAGCGGCACTGGTGAGGCTGAGAATTCAAAATCGATGGCCATTGCCGGTTTGGGGGTTGTCGCTTATCAATGGATTTGCAACCACGTCTTTGACATCAAACGACGCTCTGATGGAGAACGACGAAGGGATTGCCTTCGCGCGAGTCCCCGGCTGGTCGACCATCGAATACACGTGGCCTTTTGTCGCGCGACGGCGCGGACTGTATCCGTTGAATGGCCTGGCGGAAGTAGAAACATCGTTTCCGTTTGGCCTATTTCGCGCACGCCGCAAGGCGGAAGTCAGTGGCCAGCTTTGTGTGTGGCCCGAAACCGTTTTTCTGCCGGGCCTGCCGGACGCCGCAGAATCACAACTCAGCGAAGAAATTTTTTCGGATCGCCGAGTCGGAGAATTTGGCGACATCCTGGGCACGCGATTGTTTCGGGAAGGCGACAGTCTGCGGCGAGTCCACTGGGCTCAGACAGCGCGACAGCAATCGCTGATTGTGACCGAACGGCAGGCTCCGATGATGAGTTGCGTGCGAGTTGTGCTGGATCTGTCTGCGGAGAGTCATCCGGAAGAATTCCGAGGTGCAACGGTGGAACAGTGCATGCGGATCGCAGCCAGCCTTTGTGATTCGCTGCATCGTCAACATTGTCGAATCGAACTGCTGGCAGGGAACGAACGGTTTGTCATCGGAGCAAACGTCGGTGAACTGCATCGAGCAATGGATGCACTTGCGATCATGGATGTGGCGACTCCGGCAGGCAGATCGCAGGCATTAAATCGCAGAGCGATGAATGGTCGAGGGGATTTTGCCATCACGGTGACGACGGATTCGGGACTTCAGTCCGATCGACCGCATCAGATTGTTGTCACACGCGAGTCAGAAAGCGTTGAGACCGGCTATCCGTTCTCTGCTGCGTGGATCAACATTGAGGCACGTGAATCGCTTGCCAGTTTGACTGCTATCTGGAGGAAACAATTGTCATGAAAGCCATTCATTCACGACTCATTTCTCAATCGCAGCGAACTCGGAGACCTGCCGTCCCAAAATCCGAAGAACGCGATGTTACAGGCAATGTCACTTTCCTGGCGAGTCTGCGACTGCAGATCATTTGCATTGCCGCCACATTGATCGCGGCCAGCATTTTTACGCTGACCGAACATGAAGATCACCGTCATACATGGTGGTGCGCGTTTGAAATTGCGATGCAGGCGTTGCTCGTCGTTGTCGGTACCGCCTTTTTTCGTGCGCGCATTCGAGTGCTGCATGATTCTTCCATCATTCTGCCCGCACTTGTCATGGTCGTGACGCTAAGCCTACTGTGTGAACCCGTGCAACGGCTGTTTCTTGGCCATGGACATCCATTCGAAGTGCTGGTAATGCACAGTCAAAGTAACCTGATGCTGGCGTTGGCTGTGTGCGGATTTCGGCTGACATTTCAGCGACTGGCGATGATCAGTGCCGTGTTTCTCACGATCTTCAGTTGCACGATTTCGAACGCTCGTGGACTTTTGCCTTTGACGATCCTGTTTGCGATGACCTGCGTGACGTGGCTGGTCGCTTCATGGTGGGAAACCGTCGATCGGCGATTGGCTACAACGGATCGAAATCGGAGACCATTGCTGTGGCTGGCTGCAGGGTTGACTGTTCCGCTATTGCTGCTGCTGGCCGCAGCGGGTTTTGGAACCAACACAGTCACGGCGGCGTTAAAAGGTTTTCTGCCGAGTTCCGGGGGCACGGGTGAGTTTGATCCATTTTCGCGTGGCGGAGTCAACGACGGGGACGCTCTGGTGGCAGGGAACGATAACATCAAGAGCTTCGCGCCACTGGAAGATGCTCCGTTTCTGGATAGCGACAAGCCCAGTCTTTACGACATGCTCAATGACATGTTTGACGAGCCGCCGAAAAAGATCAAAGAACATGAACGTGCCATTGCTCTGCCGCCGGAAGAGGTGCAGCACATTCACCAGAAGATGGCGGAAGCGAAACAGGCCGGTCGAGAATTCTCGCTGCTTCGCAATAAGACCAAAGTCGACAGCAAACGTATTCGGGATCTGGAGACTCATGCCGCGTTTTTTGTGGCTGGTCGAGTGCCAGCCCATTTCCGCATGGAAGTTTATGAACACTTCGACGGTGAGACCTGGTATCCCTTGGGTAGTCGGGATACTGACGAGGCTCGCTGGCCAAAAATCAAGACCGTTGAGAATCGTCACTGGTTAAGCATTCCGTTGCCGGGACGTGGTTTTGAAATTTTCGCGGATTCGTCCACTCACAGTCTCAAAATTACAAATCTCGATGGCAACGTCATTCCTTCGCCACCACATCTTGTCGGTGTCAGCATCGATCATGTCGACCGCGAAGATATGTATCACTATTCGCCGACCGGCATTGTTTCACTGCAACGCAAATCGGTTCCTGAAATGACACCGATTAACGTCGCATCCGAATACGTCGTTCGCGAGCGTCTATCGCAGAACGGATTGCTGACCGTTATTCCACGAAAGGGCGCCGTTGAGGTCGCTCTTGCGGATGACGAAGCCACTCTCCGGATTCGGCGACTTGCAGAAGATTGGACGAACGGGATTCCTCGTGGCTGGCAGCAGATTTCTGCCATCGAAGAACGCCTGAAGACACATTGTGTGCTGGATCGAGATGCTCGACTTCCCGAAGAAACTGAATCGCCGGTGGAGCATTTCCTGTTTGAACAACGTCGCGGGCCGGAATACCTGTTTGCAAGTTCTGCGGCCTGTCTGCTTCGATCCCTGGACTATTCCGCCAGGATGGTCAGTGGATTCTACGCTCGCAGCGAAAACTATGAACCTCGAAAACAGCACACGGCAGTCTTTGCGCGGGACGCTCATTTCTGGTGTGAAGTATTCATCGGTGCTGACACGTGGATCACAGTCGAACCATCGCCCGGTTACCAAATACTCGGACCGCCTCCGGGCCTGTGGTCCAGGATGATGCAACAATGTTATGCGGCGTGGCTGTTTGTCGCAGCGAACGCCGTTTGGATACTGCCGCTGATGATCGCAGCTATCGCTTCGCTGGTGTATATGCGGCAGATTGTCGAGCGACTGTGGACATGGAAATGGCGATGGAAGTCATGGGTGTCGGGAAATGACCGCGCACTGGAATTGGCAACTTTGATCGACGAGCGGTTGCGAATTTCCGGAAGAAAACGGCAGCCAGCGACGACACTTCACAAGTGGGCTTTGCAGTCTTCATTGCAGCATGTGCGTCCCGAACTAATGCGCCTTTCCGCTCTGGCGGATTCCGTGCGATTCGGAGCACCTTCAACTGCTGTCGATGCGGACTACTGGGAAGTCTGTCAGAACGAATTGAAGACATTGGAAAAGAGACTCACTGTAAAAACTCTGCGAAATCCAAACACGAACCATGAACAAATCCCTAAACCCGTGCCCGCGTAAAGTCCGTACTGCGATTCGGCGAGCGGAGGGACGTCAGTCCCCCGATTGCGATTCCCGTGCGTCACTGATATCGACGTTGAAAACAACAAACACAAAACACAAATCCGGAGACTGACGTCTCGCGGCTCGCCAAACTTACTACTAATTCCACGGAAAACGTAATCTTCCCAATGACTTCAACACTTCAAATCAAACCCCATTCTGTGTCACCTGAACTCGCCAGTGTGGATGCAATTCGTCAGCGCTTGAACACGGCATTGCGGGGCAAGCAGGATGTCGTCGAAATGGTATTGGTGTGTCTGCTGGCGCAAGGCCATTTGCTGCTGGAAGACAAGCCGGGCCTTGGGAAAACAACTCTGGCGAAAGCACTGGCATGGGCGATTGGCGGCACGTTTGCACGAGCCCAGTGTACGCCGGATTTGCTGCCCAGTGATATTACGGGCTTTAACATCTTTAACCAAAAGTCGCACGAATTCGAATTCCGTCGCGGGCCTGTGTTTTCCGATGTGTTGCTGGCGGACGAAATCAATCGAGCGACTCCGCGTACTCAAAGCGCTCTGCTGGAGGCCATGGCCGAACGACAGGTGACGGTTGATACGCAACGATTTCCGCTCAGTCCACAGTTCTTTGTGATCGCAACGCTGAATCCGATCGATCAGCATGGAACGTATCCGCTGCCCGAAGCTCAACTGGATCGCTTTGCGATGAAGCTCAGTGTGGGCTACCCGGAAGCTCGAGATGAATTGAATATGCTGCAGGCAGCGGTAGGAAGTTCGGCCGAGCCAACGGACGATGCGAATCCTGTGCTGGAACCAGGGCAACTTTCCGAACTGCAAAGTCAAGTACAGCAGATTCATGTGGCTCAGGCCGTTCAGGAATATATGGTTCGGATCGCTACCGAGACTCGACATCATCTCAGTATTGCTCTCGGCTTAAGTCCTCGCGGGTTGCTCATTCTTCAACGCGCCGCTCAGGCTCGCGCGTTTCTGGCGGGCAGAAAGTTTGTCACGCCGGATGATGTTCAGGACGTTGTGATGCCGGTACTGAGTGTCCGTATCGGGTTGGAATCGCATGAAGCCGTTCGAGTTATACAGGAAGTTCTGGACGCGATTCCGGTGCCAGGCCATCAGGAGAAGACGTAGATGAAACTGAGTATACGACCACTGTTATCGCTTTTAATCGCTGCTGCCCTGATGCCGTGTCTGTGCGGTTGTGGCAGTTCCGAAACAGCGAATGGCGAAGATCAGCACCTGGAACATTTCGTGCCGGCTCATAAGCCAGCCAATTTTTCAAAAGCCTTGGAAGAGATTCAGCATCGTGCCAAACATTTGAGTCAACATGCAGGCCACAGTGGCGATCATGAAGCAGGGGAGTTCCAGGAACTGCTGGACATCGTCAACTGGCTACCGGAACTTGCGGCTGACAGCGACCTGAATGAGTCCGAATGGAACTCCGCGAACGCCGCTGCGAAGGTCGTTGCCGAAACTCTGGCAAAGCGACGATCCGCCGACGGCAAATTGTCACTGAAAGAGATATCCACATCCATCGAAAATGAATTGCAAAAACTCAAATCACTGGTTGCTGCCGCCGGCAAACCCGAACCCTCAATGCACCATGATCATTCGCATCACGATCATCACCATGACCACGATCACTAAAATCTAAAATCGCAAATCTAAAATCGCAAATCCGGAATTTTTTCATGTTCGCAACGCTCTTTTGGGGCTTCGCCATTCGACTCACGCAGTCGCTCGCCCAGGCCGCTCCGTTTATTCTGACAGGCTTCTTTGTAGCGGCCGTCTTTCGTCGGTTTATCGGCTACGAAAAGACGCGGCAGTTATTTGGCGGCAGCGAAATGTCGGCGTTGTTCAAGGCTTGGGTCATTGGCATGTTGTTGCCAGTCTGTTCGCTGGGCGTGATCCCTGTCATCGTGGAACTGCGTCGAGCGGGCGTGAAGGGTGGAACGATTCTGGCCTTTGCGATGGCCGCCCCATTGTTCAATCCCCTGTCGATGTTGTACGGTCTGACGTTGAGTGAGCCGATCGCTATCCTGTCATTTGCTGGCTGCTCACTGGTGATCGTGACGCTCGTCGGAATGATTTGGGATCGTATTTTTCCCGACAGTGAATTGAAGGGCATTGCTGACGAATCTGTCCACTATGGAATTCGTCGAATGGTGGCTCTTGCTGTATCTGCCAGCAAAGAATCCACGGGCCGCTCCCTGCTGCTGATCGTGTGCGGATTGATCGGAGTTGGGATACTGGGAGCTGTGATTCCTCATGCTTCACTGCAGCACCATTTCAATCATGACCAACCGCTTGCACCCATTAAGATGGCCTTGCTGGGGATTCCGGTCTATGCCACGCCGATGCTGGCTATGTCGCAAATGGGCATGATGTTTCAGCACGCGAATTCGATTGGAGCCGCGTTCGTGCTGCTGGTTCTGGGTGCTGGCATGAACATCGGCCTGATTGTCTGGATGGCGCAGGAATACGGTGCCAAGCGAAGTGCGGTGTGGATGAGTCTGCTGCTGGTCGTTGTGCTGGGGCTGGGATATGCCGTGAACGGGCCATTGTTCCCGAAAGATGTCCAGCCTGCGAATCATACTCATGCTTTCGACATCTATGGTCAGCCATTCACCGGCGCTGGAAGCTTTGCATCGCTAACGAATCAATCGATTGAAAAACTGAAGCGGGACATTATGCCGCATGAATGGTACAGCACGGAACTCCTCGCGCTGCTGATGTTCACAGGAGCAATTGTGCGACTGGTGGATCGTCGTGGGCGACTGGAATCGTGGATCGCTCAAGCGCCACAGGCGAAAGAAGCCGGTCGTCTGGATATCGTTGTTCCTCCTGCCGTGCTGGGAGGTCTGGGGTTGGTCGGCCTGGTCATTTTCAGCGTCGTCGGCTGTTATGCGTACTATCCGGCACCAGCGGATGTGTTTGAAGAAATGCGGATTGCCAAAAGTGAAGCCTTAACCGCCGGGCTGTCGGGCGATGTGACTCATGCGGACTATTGGATCGACGTCTATCAGGAATGGACTCGCAAACTGGAAGTCGGCACGTTTCTGCGAACAGGTCAAGTCAGCGACTATCAGCACTGGAAGGCACGACTGGTCAGAGAACAACTGGAAATGCTGAAACACACGGTTGAAGACGGCGAAAAAGAAGAAGCAAGAAAATGGGTGTCAAAGGTTGATCGCAGTCACAGCCGGATGCGAACCGCCTTCCTTTCGGACTCAGGCAGTTCAAAGTAGTTAGACATCCAGCTGGTGAATAGTATGGCTGCTATTCAGCTCGGGCATGTGGGCACCGTGTCGCAGTTGGTGACATTATGGTCAGACTTCAAGTTTTCTTCCGTTCTTAATTTCACTCAAGAAGAAAGGATCAAATATGTCCTCTCATTACAATCGTTATGGCTTTACCTTGATAGAATTGCTGGTCGTCATTGCGATCATTGCCGTTCTGGTCTCATTGCTGTTACCTGCCGTACAGCAGGCTCGCGAGGCCGCGCGGCGGACTCAGTGTAAAAACAATCTGAAGCAACTTGGTCTGGCGATTCACAACTACCATGACGTACACGCAGTTCTTCCGCCGGCGTATCTCGGATCACCCGTGGTTGCCGGTACAGCGTTTGGCGTCAGCTATCCAGACGACAATCGGAACGGCGCTTCAGGCCTGGCCTGGGGCGTGATGATTCTGCCCTTCCTTGAACAGAGTAATTTGTATCAACAGTTCAATCCGACTTTGCCACTTTGGGCACCACAACATGCCACAGCCGTGCGTACAAAGCTGTCGGGATTTCTTTGCCCCAGCGCTGTCGGCGGCGATAATGGCTTCGCGCTGCGACGTTACACGTCCGGCAACAACGAGGCACCTGGAGATCCGCAACCGTATTCGCCGGGAATCTTCGTGGCTCATTCTCACTACGTGACGATGGCAGGAACGCAGGGACCGTGGGGGCGTCCGACTGCGTATTCGACGGACTTCACTGTTCCTGAACCAATCCCCGGCTTCGGATCTGCGTCCATCGACGGTGCCTTCTACCGAAACAGCAAGCTGAGCTTTCGCGACATCACCGATGGCACATCAAACACAGTCTTCCTGGGCGAGCATACGTCGCGTCTGAGCGACAAGACCTGGGTGGGCGTCGTACCGTTCAGTGTCAACTGCAAGAAGGTAAACGGCCAGGTGACCGATGAGTGTGACAGCGGCGGTGCATTGGTCCAGGCTCACAGCGGTCCTGACTCGCACGACCATCCTGAGATCATCATCCACCAGCCGAATCATCCAGCGCGGCATACGGACCAGTTGGAGTCTGACCACATTGGAGGTTGCCACTGCCTGCTCGGTGACGGTTCAGTTCGTTTCATCTCGCAGTTCACCGATGCATTCCTATGGGCTGCTGCCTGCACACGAAGCGGCGGTGAAGTGATGGGAGAATTCTAATGGTGCCCCGAAACTCTCATGGCTGGTTGCTTGCCTTGCTCGCGCTGCTCAGTGGTTGTGGTCGGCCGGCGGAGCTGACTTCTGCGGAAGCTCAGGCATCCACCGATGCCCTCTACACGGCCATCACTTCAAAGAAACCGGAATTGCTGGACGCTGCTGACACCCGCCTTCAGAAACTTTCTGCGGACGGTAAACTCACGCAGGAGGCATTGGCAGAATTGCAGGTCATCATCGCGGATGCACGCGGCGGAAAATGGCAGGCCGCTGCAGAAGAACTCGACGCATTCATCCGTGGTCAACCCGCAGAAGGCCACGGTCATAGCCACAGCAATTAGGCAAGCGAAGCGTTCTTAACTCCTCAGAAGAAGCGGCATCGACATTCCAATGCCTGGTTGCATCTTCCCGGAAAATCTCTTTCTGGAAAATTGAAAACATCCCTGGAACGAATCAGTTTTTTTGTCCGGCCAATCGTATACTCTCGGAACTGGTCGGACTCGGAGCGTACTAAAAGACTCCTGATGTCCAAAGCGATTTTTACAACTCAAACAGCCTTCAGATGCTGCATTGCCGTGCTGCTGCTTCTTGTGCAGCCCGCAACCTTCGTGCTGCACGTTGAGTGCGAGCATTCGCATTGTTGTAAGTTGCCATCAACAAATGCGTCAACCGGCACTAGTCTTGTTGCAAGCGTCTGGCATTGGTGTTCTCATGCGGGTTGTACGCATCATCACCCAAAAGCAGCGGCGGACTCCCATTCGTCATCGAATCCATCGACGCCAGCGCCGTTCAAGTCTCATCACTCCGACGAGTGCCAGATTTGTCAGGCCGTTTTCGCTGCCAAGATGTCGTTACCGCTGACTCAATGCCCGGTTTCAACCAGCATCGCGGTCGTACTTCCAGACCGATTCGTGCCGGAAGTCTGTGCTGATCGACAGTATCGACTGCTGAGTCGTGGGCCACCGCTCTAATTTGGACAGCGCCACTTTTCGAGGAATCTGAGCGTTCCTGTAGCCCGATGCGTAAGCGAGGGATTCTACGAAATGCTTTCCCTCGCTGACGCTTCGGGCTATCGGTGACGGTAGGCTGACGCTGTCCAACTAAGAGTGGTCGAAGAATCAGTGACCGCATGATCGTCGCGTCCTTGTAGGGAACTGGCGATGGTCACTCCGGTTTTGATTGCTCGAACCACATTTTCCGTGAGTCCAGGTTCCTCGGCGACGGCCCGCACCATTCTTCGGGTCCGACCAGTCCTGTGTGTTGCGCGGTCGCGCCGAGGTTCCGACTTCTTCTGCTTCAGAGCGGCAGGAAACAATCTGCAGTTTTCAGGTCTTCACGATGCATCCCGACCAGATGACAGGTCGGGCTGCGCCGACAGAACAACATTCCAGGCAAAATCTCAATTCGTTACGAAAGTCCATTACTTATGAAAATCACAAACACACGTCGTCCCGGTTTTACATTGATTGAATTGCTTGTGGTCATCGCGATCATAGCCATTCTGGTTTCGCTTCTGTTGCCGGCTGTTCAGCAGGCTCGTGAGGCGGCTCGCAGAACGCAGTGCAAGAACAATCTAAAGCAACTGGCACTGGCTGCTCACAATTATGCCGATGCACACAACTCATTTCCATTGCAGGCTGGAGCGTCACTTTACGGCTATTCGGCTCAGGCTCAACTGCTGCCGTTTTATGAGCAGGGCAACCTGCATGCGTTGATTGATTTCACAAAGCCTTTGACGATTGGGTTGGCGTGGAACCCGCAGGTCAATCCGGCTAACGCGACGGTTGCTTCAACACGGATTGCAGTGCTGATGTGTCCAAGCGACCCGGGCAATCCGATGAATACGGATGGTCTCGGATTCGCATGGGCCGGCGGAAACTATATGGTGAATGGCGGATCAGGGACTCAGTTGAATTACTGCTCAAGCAAAAATGACGGCGTGTTTTGGAGCGGTTCCAACACGAAGTTCCGCGACATCACTGATGGGACAAGCAATACCGCATTCATGGCCGAGACACTCTTCGGAGACCGTCAGGCCGCGACCACAACACTTGTTGATCCTCAACGGCAGATGAAACGGGTAAGCCTGGGTTCTCCGTGTGGTCCGACCGCTGAAGTGATGGAGACCACCGCTTCGACGAACTTCACTGGCAGACGTGCGGGGATCTGGATTTCATCGATCGGATTTAATACCCTGGTTCAAGGCTACTATCCACCAAATTCAAAGAACCCCGACTTTGGCAATCACGGAGAGGTCGTGTCCGGTCCTCGCAGCATGCATGCGGGTGGAGCTCAGCTTTCTTTGTGTGATGGCAGCGTGCGTTTCGTGTCGGAGAACGTTGATCGGGGCACGCTCCGCGCGATCTTCTCACGAGCCGACGGCCAGGTACTCGGTGAGTTTTGACTTGTCGGCAGTGCTGCCCGATACGCAATGCGTTACTAAATGACTCCCGGCGAGCGGAGTGGCGTAAGCCCTCCGAGTCTCATGGATGCTATTCGGTGGGCTGACACCCACCGCTCGCCAGGTCGCCTCAATTTGTTTACGGCGTTCAGCCCGATCTGACTGCAGACTGGGCTTCTATCCAGCATCTTCTCAGGACTCTCAGAATGCGTTCTCTTTATCTGACTCTTTTGTTGTTGCCCCTGAACATCGCGCTGGGCGGAGAAAAATCCACCGGTAACTGGCCAGAATTTCGGAATGGCGGATCATCGTGCTCGACATGTACGCTGCCTGCCACATGGTCCCCTGACAAGGGAATCGCATGGCAGAAGGAGTTGCCGGGTTACGGCCAGTCCTGCCCCGTCGTTTTCAATTCACGAGTATTTCTCACTGCCGCTGTCGGACCGATGAAGGATCAGTGCGCCGTGATTTGTCTTGACCTGAAAACAGGCGAGCAGATCTGGACTTACGAGCAGGAAGCTTCGACCAAATCCGCGTCGAACTATATGTCAGCGCGAAGCGCCCCGACTCCGATGGCTGATGAAAACGGCGTTTACGCATTCTTTGAAACCGGAGATGTTGTGGGACTCAACTACGATGGTTCGGAAAAATGGAAACGCAGTCTGACCACTGAGTACGGTGCGTTCGAGAACAATCATGGACTCGGCAGTTCGCCCACTCAGACGAAAGATCTGGTGATCATTAATGTCGAACACAAAGGACCTTCATACCTTGTAGCGATCGCGAAATCGACCGGGCAAAACGTCTGGAAATCAGATCGACCTTCCGGCAGCTCGTGGACATCGCCCATTGTTGTGAAGCACGATGGTGAGGAAATGATCATTGTCAGTTCCGGTAGCACAGTGGATGGCTACGATCCGGAAAACGGTAAACAACTTTGGACTGTCGGCGGACTTTCGGGCAACTCCGTTCCATCGCCCACCTCTGTTGGGCCATATCTTTTTGTGGGCGCAAGAATCCCGGAATTTGGATCGACTCAGGAGGCTGCGCAGTCCAACTTGTGCCTGAAGCTGGACACGAGCGCCGATGGCAAACATGAAGTGTTGTGGCGAGCATCCAAAGCAGTCTGTGATTATGCAAGCCCGGTCGTGGATCGCGATTGTGTGTATTATCTGAACAGCGTTGGAGTGCTGTTCTGCATTGACAGCACCACTGGAGAAACCCACTACAATGAACGCTTAGGGACAACCTGCTGGGCGACGCCGATTGTGTCGGGGGAGAACATCTTCTTCTTCGGAAAAGACGGAACGACGCAAGTGATCAAGAGCGGCTCGACGTTTACCCGAGTCGCCACAAACCTATTGTGGGATCCGAAGAATGCAGCGACTCCGGAGACTTACAAGGAGACGCAGGGCGGTCATGGTCACGGCGAGGAACCGGACAAGATCGCTTCTGCTGAAAGTGAAAAACCTGTTTCGCCAGATGGTGGATCGACAAGTGGCCCACCGTCTGGTGGTGGACCAGCATCTGGCGGACCACCGTCTGGTGGACCGCCGTCTGGTCGCCGAGGCGGCGGAATGATGGCCATGTTGATGAAAAGCGATGCCAACGGCGACGGAATCATCTCGGCTGATGAACTGCCTGCAGATTTCAAGGAGATGCTGCCTCGCGTGGATCTCAATAAGGACAACGCTCTGGACGCAGAGGAACTGAAAGCGATGGAAGAGAGTTTCCGAAAGCGTCGCGAAGGATCGCAAGCTTTGGCCCGCGATCCGATTGTCTACGGCGTCGCAGCAAGTGACGGAGCGTTTGTCGTGCGAACCGGCACTCGAGTCTATTGCGTTCGTGGAGAATAGTCAGATGACACAGACAAGATTTCTAAACGTCGACACTTTTCGATGCTTCATCAACGTGTTTGGTTCACGACTGCTGATCGTTTTTCTGATCGGGCTGACGTCTGTCGGATGTGGTGGAACTGCAGCCGAGGTGGTTCAGGCTCCAAAACTGGATCGTCCGGAGTCATTTTCTGCTTCGGGAAAATCATGGACTCTGAAGTCGAAGATTGAAACGGCTGATGAAGAAGCGTTGACAAAGTTCTTTCATATCCGGACAGAATTTCAGGGAAGCATCGACTTTGAAGGGCCTCCCACAATGTACATGTCAGGAAAATCTGACCGTCGATATTACTGGATGCGTGGCACGACAGAAGAACCGGTCTGGTCGTGCGTGGTCTTCGAGGGCGGCAAGTTTTACGTCACGGAAAGAAAGGGCAATCCGTTTACAAAGTAGACCTCACTCTCCGAGTGAGCCAAGCCATTCAACGCGGTCTTTGGCATTCGTCACTCGGAGAGTGACGGCTACTATAATCGCAGAAACAAAAACAACACGTCGCTAACAAGGCGACGCAGCCTTCATCAATCCAATTACGCTTCAAACACTTCAAACACAAGGAGACCACTTATGAAAAAGACACTAAGCATTGTACTTCCATTCGCTTTGCTAATAACCGTAATTTGTGCCCCCAGTTCAATCGCAGCGGATCATGGCACACGAGTCACACGATTACTTTGGCAGGATCGTGACACGGACGCCCTGATGTGGGGCGAAGTATTTTCCGGCGAACAATGGGTCGTGACGGCTTCCCCAGTGAAAGGGTTTCCAAAGCTCGACGTCGAGAAGCAGGATCTGGTGCAGATGGAACAGGCCGAAGGGATGCTGTTGGTCGGCGTGCGGGACAACGACGATGGCAAACATCAGAGCGGCTGGGTGGCGGTTGATACCGGCGTGCGTGAAACGCCGCATGGGAATCATTCGGACTGGACCTATCCCACCGTCCCCATGGTTAAAGGCAGTCGGCTCGATGCGGACCAGGGCAATCCGGCGCACCTGTACCTTTACAACGGCACATTCTTCATGGCGAATGACTCGAAGAATGGATTCACTCACCTCGCTCCATCGGAGTTGATGACGAAAGCATGTGCGGACTGCGGGACGTTCTGCAACGGCGGCGGCAATCATATCACCATGGCAGCTATCGATAATGCTGTGTGTTACTCAACATGGATCGATGGTGGCGGACCGAACAAGGGCCGCGTCGATGTTGTGAACCTTAAAAAAGCCGATGGCGACAAGCTGGCGTATTCGTTCATGCTGCCGACAGGTGTCATTCACGGAGCCACCGCAAATGCTGGAAAAGTGTTCTTCGCTCCTGCGGATGGGATCTGCTGGGTAGAGGCCGATACGACTTTGCAGAAAACAGCAGATACCGTCGCCGTCAATCATCTCTCACTCGGCACTGAAGAAGGCGAGGAGAAACCGAATCGCACGGGAGCGTTCGTCAACCACCGCAACTGGGTGCTGTTCACAACTGGCGGGCCAGAAGGCAAGTCGTCGTTGTGCCTGCTGGATGCGACCGCCGCTGATCCGAGCGTCGTGAAGCTGCCTATCGAGGTGGCGGACGGACTGTCGCTGACAACTCCAGAAGTTGTTCTGGCCGCCGGAGGCAAGCGATATGCCTTCCTGTTTCAGGACAGGAAAGAGGGTGAACTGCAGGAGCAACTGACAATTGTGGACCTTGATCCGAATGGCGATCGCAATCTGTCGGATGCGAAAGTCGCGAAGTCCATTCCCGTGCCAGCCAGCAAGGTCGATGGTCATCACGGGCATCATTCGATCGCTTTCGATTCGGAAGGCAAGCTGGCCTGCTTCACCAATCCCGGAGACGGCTCAATTTGGGTGATGACGCTAAAGGACCTGGAAATTCGCGCTAAGAGCAAAGTCGGCGGCACTCCGGCAGCGATCACAGCGATTGGCGCTGCGGCGCATCATCATTAGCAGCGGACAGGCATTTTTTAATTGACATTGGGAGAGAAAAGATCATGAAGTCGTCCGCAGGAAAACTGCCAGTCACCGTTCTTTCCGGCTTCCTTGGAGCTGGAAAGACCACGTTGCTCAATCATGTACTCACGAATCGCGAAGGGCTGAAAGTCGCGGTGATTGTGAATGATATGAGCGAAGTGAACATTGATGCTCAGATGGTTGCCGATGGGCCGGCAGCGTTAAATCGCTCGGAAGAGAAGCTGATCGAGATGTCGAACGGCTGCATCTGCTGCACGTTGCGAGAAGATCTGCTGCTGGAGGTATCGCGGCTGGCAATGGAAGGTCGATTCGATTACCTGCTGATCGAGTCCACTGGAATTTCTGAACCGCTGCCAGTGGCCGAGACTTTCACATTCATGGACGAAAGCGGAAAGAGCCTGAGCGATTTTGCGCGACTCGATACACTGGTAACAGTCGTCGATGCGTTCAATTTTCCCGAGGACTTTCATTCGCAGGATGAACTGGCAGATCGTAATGTCGGGCTGGACGAAACAGACGATCGCGATTTGTCGATGTTGCTCGCTGATCAGATCGAGTTCGCAAATGTCATTGTGTTGAACAAGATTGATCTGGTTTCCGCAGAGCAGCGCGAAAGATTGCGGGCCATGCTAAATCGGATGAATCCCGAAGCCGTGGTGATCGAAGCTGCTCGCGGGCAGATTCCATTGCAGCAAGTATTGAACACGGGACTCTTTCAATCGGATTGGGCGGAAGAGTCTGCAGAATGGCTCAGCACGCCGCGCGGGCAGGAGACGCCTGAAACCGAGGAGTACGGGATCTCCAGCTTCGTTTATCGTTCGCGGAGGCCGTTTCATCCTCAACGTTTCTATGACTTCTGGATGGATGACAGATCGGGTGGCACCATCCTGCGTTCCAAGGGCTATTTCTGGCTGGCCAGTCGACACACGCTGGCAGGCTTCTGGTCCCAGGCTGGTGGCGTGATCAGCGCAGAGCCTGGAGGTGAGTGGTGGGCAGAGACTCCGCGTGACGACTGGCCACTCGAGTCACCTGAAGAAATCGCCCAGATTGAATCCATCTGGGACGAACTTATCGGTGACCGTCGTCAAGAGCTGGTCATCATCGGGCAGGATCTTGATCGAGTCTTCGTTGAGAAGGAACTCGATACGTGCCTGCTGACGGACGACGAAATCACAGCGGGCAAAGCTGAATGGGAGCACTTGGCAGATCCTTTTGAACCATGGTTGTTGGATGAGCCCACGACGGAATCCGAGCAGGCATGAGGTCGAACTTATTGAATCGGGAGACCGTTTTGATCACTGCAGAGAATCATTTGATGACATTGGGAACCGACGCCGCACTGCGAACACCTGCGAGTGATGATGGATGCGTTCGGATTTCATGGGATGGCTGGCTGAGAAGCACACTGCCGGGCGAGTACGTCTCGTTGTTCATAGTGGCGACGGCGTTGATGGCAGTTTGTTCGTGGTCGCTTTACGCAGCAGCGAATTTCTCCTTCAGCATCGCGTCAGCGGCTCTAACGGTGATCGTCATCAGCGTCTGGGTCGCAGGCCGCAGCGTCGGTCTGCTGGCAGGAAGTGCCGGGACGGCCCTGGCCACGTTGGCGCTGAGTCCTGTCGGCGTCGGGGTCTTCGGGATGACATCAACAAGAACTCCGGAATGGTTGATGCATGGTCCCGTTGGAAGGGCGTCGCTTCTGGCGCTATTGCTGTTCGTACTGTTTCTGGATGGTATGGATTACATTGCAACACGTTCGCGGTCTACAGCGCTGCCGGAGTTGCGGCGACTGAAAGGACGATGTCTGCTGATCGCTGTTGGAACGATTTGGATTTTATGGGCCGTCGGTGTGCCGTTGCTTCATTCAATGTGGTGGACTGCTCCATTGGACGGAAAACCGCAGATCGAGCAAATGGGTTTCTTAGAGCATTTCGGCTTTCGTTTCGGTGAAGGGCTGGTCACTTTCTGTTTCTTCCTGCTGGGAGCCAATATCGGGAGCTTCCTGAATGTCGTCGTTTGGCGATTGCCGCAGGGACTCTCCATTGTCACGGGAGATTCCAGTTGCCCATCGTGCAAAACGGTCATTTTGCGAAGAGACAATGTGCCGATCCTGGGCTGGCTGATGCTTGGTGGCGAATGCAGAAATTGCAGGGTTCCGATTTCTTCCAGATATCCCACCGTTGAGGCCATCAATGGTGGATTATTTCTACTGCTCTTTTTCGTGGAATTGATCTCCGGCGGTGCCAACCTGCCATTCCGTTCAGTCAATTCCTATCGCGGTGTGCTATGGATCATCATGTATGCCAAATGGGACTTAATCTCGTTGTATCTTTATCATTGTTTTGTGTTCTGCAGCCTGCTGACATGGGCACTCATGCTGCGCGATGGAAGTCGGATTCCTGGTCGCATGAAGATCTTTTGTCTTGGCGTCACGGTGGCCGCGCCGCTGCTGTGGAATCATTTGTGGTTGGTGCCAGTGGACCTGGTCCCCTGGACTCTCGCCGCCGAATTTCGAAACATTGGATCGTCCAGTCGCATCTCGATTTTATCGGGAATGCTGGCGGGTGGCATTCTATCGCTGGGACTCGCGGCAGTCGCCGGGCGTTTGTCTGGACGAATGTCGCCGCAACCAGCAGCGTCGTCAACAATGTTGCTTCTCTCGCTCATTGGTCTGGCATTCGGCTGGCAGGCGGTTCTGGTGATCTACATCATCGCCCTGTTGCTGCGGTACGCGACAGTTTTTGAGCAAACCCCATCACCTGCCGGCGCTGCCAATGCAGTGATCGTTGCCGCAATGATTCACCACGCTTTCTGGAGAATCCTGTGGCACGGTTTGTGAGGTGGGAGGAGCTCTGTTCGCGCAAGCGACCAGATTTTGCTTGAATTTCGCGGATGCAGGAATTCTGGTCGTTTCTGCTGCTGAATCAATCAGTGAAATTCGTATCATTCTGCAAACCCTGCGACACTGCGTTCAATTGCGTGCCCAGTTCGGGACGTCCGATCAGGTTATGTGTTTGCTCGGTATAACAAACTTTGAAGAGCGTAAGTCAGGAGATTGCAAGATGAAACGATTTCAGGTGCTGGGGTTGGTGGTGGTGTATTGCGGATTGTGTATGGGCTGTGGCGACACGGGCCAAATGACGACCTCGCAAGGCAACCGAAGTTCTGGCCACGAAGATGATCACGACCATGAAGAAGGTCACGACCATCCTAAAACCCTTGAGGATGGGATTAAGGAACTGGTAACCTTGCGTGATACTGTTCGGGATGCTTTTGCAAAGAACGATACAGAAACGGCGCATGGGCCTCTGCATGATGTCGGGCATTTGCTGGAAGATATTACGGGGCTGATTGAAAAGGGCGGTTTGAGTGACGAAGCCGTCGCTTCGGCAAAACAGAATATCGAAACGCTGTTCAATTCTTTCGGCGCTGTCGATAAGACGATGCACGGCCAGGAAGGCTCGACATACAGCGAAGTGTCAGCAAAAATCGATGCCGCGATACAGGCTTTGCAGACATTGACTTCAGCAGACGCCGCACCAGCCATCGACGCTGCAACTCCAACTGAATCGAAACCCGACGAGGCAGCGAAGGCTGACGGCGCTGCAACAACAGACGGTGCTGCAAAGCCTGACGGTGCAGAGTAAGACGACGCACGGTGATCGGTCAAACTAGATTGGGATTAGGATTAAGATTACGGAGGTTGGCGAAATGCGTTTGACACTGAAAACATTCGCGTCATGTTTTGCAGTTTGCGGTCTGATTTCTTTGATCGGCCTGAGTGGTTGCGCCGATTCTGCGAGTGCAGAGGTTCAGGAGTTGCGACAGCGATTGCTGGTGACAACTCCTCCGCAGGGTGAAGTGTCCATCAGCAGCGTGCGAGCGAAATTAGAATCCGGAGAACTTGCCGCAGACAGCGAAGTTGTGGTCCGTGGCCGAATCAACGCCGGAGAGGTGCCGCCCTGGGCAGAAGGCCGGGCGGAATTCATTATCACGGATGCCACGGGCCACGATGGCGATGAAGACCACGATCCTCACGAATGTCCGTTCTGCAAACGCAATATTATGGACAGCATGGCTCAGGTGCGACTTTCGGGAAATGATGGCAAGACGATCCCGATCGACACACGAGAGTTGTTGAGTGTGCAGGAACGCAGTCTGCTGGTCATCCGCGGCAAAGTGATGCAGGATGATTCAGAAATGCTGGTCCTGAATGCCGATCAGATCCACATCGTGCCGGCAAAGTAGTTCGAGTATGGCTCATTGAATCTCTATGCCCAATATTGAAATCAAAACCAGCGATGATCTTTCTATCAGCATGTTCGAGCTGAAATCCGGCGGCGGACGTGACGTCTTGATGTTGCATGGGGTTGGCCGAGCGGGGAGGACGTTTTCCGCGTTTGCGGCGATGCTCCCGGATCAGTTGCGAATCTCGGCCATTGACTTTCGGGGTCACGGGAAGTCAGGTCGTTCGAGCAATCGCTATCGAGTAACAGGCTATGTCAACGATGCCGTGGCCGCATTGAACGCCATTGGTCGTCCGACAATTGCCTACGGACATTCGCTGGGAGCGATCGTGGCGATGGCAGTTGCCGCAAAACTGCCAAACGCCGTCTCGGCCATTATCCTGGAAGATCCTCCATCGGCTGCGTTCTGGAGGAACCTGGAATCGACGAACTATCATCCAACTTTTGTCGCCATGCGGCAGTTGGCCAGCCGGGCAAATCTTTCAGCAGCGGAAATCGCGTCGCAACTTCGTGACGTGGCAATGAAGCCGACGGCAGACGGGCGGGCGGTCAAATTGGGCGACGCTCGCGACGCAGTCTCGCTGCGATTTACCGCAAGCTGCCTGAAACAGCTTGATCCGCAGGTGATGCAGACGATTCTGGATGACGACTGGCTGACTGATTTAGAGTACGAGTCTGTTCTGGCTGCGATCCGTTGCCCGGTACTCCTGCTGCGAGGTAACTTGGCGCTGGGTGGCATGTTGCCGGAGGATGACGCGGCGCGCATGATGAGCCAATTGCGGGATGGTACAAGAATCGACTTCCCGACTGCCGGCCACCTGCTGCATTTGCAGGCGAGAGTTGAAGCGTCATCGCACACTGCGGCTTTTATAGAATCGCTGTGAGTTCCGGCCTGCCCACTGTTGCCTGTGCAGGCAAGAGTTGAAGCGTCATCGCACACGTCGGAGTTGCACCTGTATCGCTTGGAGGGGTTACGTCGATCCGCTTGCCTGACCTCATTTCCTGCCCGGTCGATCATCGGCGATTTTTCAGAGGATCGGCACCAATAGTCAAAACGATCGTCGCATTGCTTTTGAGTCAGCACTAAACTTCGACCACGCTTGGTCAATCTCTGATCTTCAGCTTCGACAAAGAATTCTTTACAGATTTTAGGAACAGCGATGTCTTCAGTTCTTGTCACGGGCGGAGCCGGATTTCTCGGCAGTCATCTTTGCGATCGCCTGATTGAACGCGGGGATGACGTGATTTGCGTTGACAATTTTTTTACAGGTTCGAAGGAAAATGTGCGGCATTTGCTGGGGCATCCCAGATTCGAACTGATTCGGCATGATATCGTTCATCCGTTGTATGTGGAAGCCGAGCGAATCTTTAATCTGGCCTGTCCGGCGTCTCCGGAGGCCTATCAGTTCAATCCCATCAAGACGATCAAGACGTCGACAGTTGGCATGGTCAATATCATGGGGCTGGCAAAGCGCTGCGGGGCGCGAGTCCTTCATGCGTCAACGTCTGAGGTCTATGGTGATCCTCAAGTTCATCCACAGACAGAAGACTACTGGGGCCACGTCAACCCGATCGGACCACGCAGTTGCTATGACGAAGGCAAACGCATCGCGGAATCTTTGATGGTAAATTATCACGAAGCTCACGGAACGGAAATTCGTATCATCCGGATCTTCAATACGTATGGTCCTCGCATGGCACCGGATGATGGACGTGTCGTATCAAACTTCATCATGCAGGCGCTTAAGGGTGAAGACATCACCGTTTACGGCGATGGTCTGCAGACGCGATCATTCTGTTATTGCGACGATTTGATTTCAGGCATGATCAGGCTGATGGATCAGGACGAACACACGGGACCGGTTAACGTCGGTAATCCGACAGAAAACACGATGCTGGAACTGGCTGAAGCGGTGATCAAAGCAACCGGCAGCAAATCAAAAATCGTTCATCGACCGCTGCCGAAAGACGACCCGAAGAAACGCTGCCCGGATATCACTCGGGCAAAAGAATGGCTGGGCTGGGAGCCACAGGTCAAGCTGGCCGACGGTTTGCTGAAGACCATCAAGTGGTATGCGGGGAAACTTGCAACGAGCAAATCCGGATGACGGATAACTAAGGAACCGTTGCGAAATATGATCCGTAGATTCGCAAAGAACACAGACCAGGTGTGCAGATTAATTGTTTTCAATCCTGACATTCAGACATCCCTCACATGAAGAATATCCTTGTGACCGGCGCGGCCGGATTCATTGGAATGCAGACTGCGGCTCAGTTACTCGATCGCGGCGACCATGTCGTCGGTATTGACAACCTGAATGACTACTATTCAGTGCAGCTCAAACAGGATCGCCTTTCACAACTCACAGGGCGCAAGGGGTTTCGCTTCGAAAAACTTGCGCTGGAAGATCGCGAAGGAATGTCGAAGTTGTTTTCATCGAACAGGTTCGATCGCGTGATTCATCTTGCCGCTCAGGCGGGCGTTCGGTACTCGTTGACGAATCCCCACGCCTATGTTGATGCGAATCTTGTTGGCTTTATGAACGTCCTGGAATGCTGCCGGCACAGCCAGGTTGCCCATCTGACGTATGCGTCGTCCAGTTCAGTGTACGGCTCGAATCGGAAGACACCGTTTTCTGTGGACGACCGCGTCGATCATCCGATCAGTTTGTACGCAGCGACAAAAAAAGCCAACGAGCTGATGGCACATACTTACAGCCATCTCTACGGCATTCCAACGACGGGTCTGCGATTCTTCACTGTCTACGGGCCGTGGGGACGACCTGACATGGCGATGTGGCTGTTCACGAAGGCCATTCTCAGCGGTCAGCCAATTGACGTCTTCAATCATGGACAGATGCAACGCGACTTTACATATGTTGCGGATATCGTCGAGGGTGTTATTCGAACCAGTGATGCGATTCCGGGGCCACAGTTGTCCGCAGGTGCGTCCGACGATTCAGGCACGTCTGCACCGTATCGAGTCTACAACATCGGTAACAATAATCCGGTGGAACTGATGTGCCTGATCGAGACTCTGGAAAAAGCACTCGGTTGCACGGCGAAAAAGAATATGCTCCCGATGCAGCCTGGTGACGTTCCCGCAACATTCGCTGACATTGATGCTTTGCAGCGGGATGTTGGGTTTCGCCCGAGCACTCCCATCGAAGTGGGTGTCAGGAATTTTGTGAACTGGTATCGGAAATACCATAATTGCTGAGGCTCGGTACGGCAGAAACTGCCGAAACTGGTTGCCGCGATCCTTTTCTGTTTGATCGTGAGCTCCTGGACTGGCAAATCCCGGTATTCCGGCGATTCAATGCGAAATACAGTTCATTTCCGGCCAGTCGAGCATTCAGCACGACTGGGTTACAGCCCCGATACCAGAATTGCTGTCCAGCATGTGTCAGGTCCTGCGACAATTTCGCTATCCTGAACGACGGCGCAACATCACCGCAGTCTTGATACTGCTTGTGTTGATCAGCGCCGCCGCCGTGCCAGGCTGCGCGTCGCTGGGGCTCAACGATTCTCTGTTTTCCGATGCAAGTGTCTCCCCCGAGCCTTCCTCAACCATCCGATCGCAAAGTTCAACTGCGAGTGACGACTTTGGAAGGGACAATACGAGTTCCGTTGAGGCAGATTATCGTCCCCTTCGAGGCAGGGCGGGTTCAAAAGTTCGAGCGGTTCGTGATCGCGAATCCGACGTTGGTGATGTTCCAGTGACGGCAGGTGGTCATTCGTTTGTTCAGCGTCGCGCAAGGCTTGGACGGCCCGTTCTTCTGCCGGGCGATGACAAACCTGCAGCCAAGTCCGCCGACGCCAGCAAACCACTTGACCTTGTGCCGACCGTTGACGCAGCCGCGAATGAATCTTCGGGATTGGAATTCGGCAACACCGGATGGCAGTCGATTCGGGAACGGTCTTCCATTCAGGAGCCAGCTACGACAAGCGGCGTTTCGATGTTCCCGCAGTCCGTGCCGAATGTTGATGCTTCGATCCCTTTCACTGATCAAGGTTCGTTACCTTCCGATCCGGAGGCCACGGTCAATGCTCCGGAAGACCAGATCGAAGACGGAAGTTCCGCGAGCGAAGCCGCAGTGAACAAAGAGCCAACAGTCTTCGATCAATTGCGGCGTTTTTATGCACCTCGCCGCGAAGAAACACCACCGGAGCGTGTGCGAAAAACCACACGTCGCTGGCCGGATCCTTTCGGCCTGTTGCGTGAACGGGAAACGGAAACAGAAGACGCTGTCGTCGGTGCAGTGTCGCCATTGCAGCAGTCGATTGAGCCGGAGGCATCCGCAATTGCAACAGGAGACACATCTACGCCACCGAGCCGCGATTCCCTGCTTCACCCTTTGATTGCTCAGCTTGAACACGAAGTGATGGAATGGGAAAAGACGTCAAGCGGCAAGCCCGTGGACGAAGTCGCGTGGCGGAAACGCCAGACCGATCTGCGGATGCTGTATCTGATCGATGGACGATCTGCGGACTCAATTCGTGTGATTGAATCTCTGCCTGAAGAAGAACAGGAATTCTGGCAGTCAATGATGCTGGCGTTGGAGTCTTATCGTCGCGGCGATAATTCGACTCCGCGATCGAATCAGTTGGCCGAAACTCTGGATTACGTCCGCACTGCGTCACGGCAACTGCAGCCACTGTCCACGTTGCGAATTCGTCGGCTTAATTTCTGTAATCGCATTGATGGATTCGGAGCGCTCAGTGTGTTCCCAGTTTCAGACTTCAATGCCGGACAGCCACTGTTGTTGTACGCGGAAGTTGAAAACTACAAATCGGAACTGACATCGGACGGTCAGCACAGATCTGTGTTCGCGGCGATGATCGAATTTGTCCGGGAAGGCGAAACAGAACCAATCACCTCCCGCACCATTCGACTGCCGGAAATCGAAGATCTATGTGCCGCAAGGCGTACTGACTATTTTCAAAGCTATGAACTGACAGTGCCTTCGTTGTTGCCAGGCAAATACAAACTTCGGCTTCGTGTTCGTGATCAGTTCAGCCAGCAGACGGCGACCAGCGAGTTACCGTTCGATATTCGCCCGCTCGGCAGCGAGCAGTAGAAGCGATGACGAAGAGGATACAATCATTGCATTCCTGGGAAAACTGACAGACGGCTGGAATCCACCGCGCTGGTCCATTAACGGTCGTGTGACCGTTCTTTCAGAAACAGCTCCATTGCCAGGCGATTGGAAGTAAACGCCATGCGTTTGAGTTCGCGTTTTCCAGGATGACAAAAATGCCAGCCCTCGATTTCTCCGTCTGCCGCATCTATTGCATCAAAAGATTCCACTTCAACCACAAAGAACATGTCGGTGACCGGAAGCACGAATCCGCGATAGTCGTATTCGTTCGGAAATGACGCAAGATATCGATAAGACGTGACTTCCAGTTGAACTTCTTCCAGAACCTCGCGACGCAATGCCTGTTCGGCTGTTTCTCCGGGATCGATAAAACCGCCCGGCAGTCCGTACATTCCTTTGCCCGGATTTTTCGCTCGAATAAGCAGCAGAACCTGACCATCAGAATCTGTTGCGACGACACCGACGGCTGAGACTGGTCCAAAGAAGTGAGTGAAAGCACACGACGCGCAGACGAACGGATGCTTGCCCGATTTGAGCGGCGGACTGCCGCAGTGCGGACAGAATTTCCATGCCTTGCGAATCGGCTGTGGCTTTTTCGCCGGCCCTGGTTTTGGTTTGCGAAGGGTCATGCAATTTGTTCCAGACGTTCCAACAGCTTTTGCATGACATTCATGGGAATGGTATGGCCACCGTGAAACGAGACGAAGTCCACATTAAAACCAGCCTCTGTCAGCATCGCAGACAGCTCCTTTGCCGGATCGTACGGCAGAATCGGATCTTCAAATCCGTGCGACTGCAGGACACTGCAATGCGGATGTGCGATCGCCAGTCGTTTCCATTCCTCACACGACAGCAGGGTTCCGGAAAACAGAACCAGCAGAGCCGGTTTGAATCCCGTTGACAGAGCCAGATTTGTGCTGACCATTGCCCCTTGAGAAAATCCTCCGAGGACAATCTTGTCGTCGGCCACATTGTATGTTGATCGTATTTCCTGCAACGTGGTTTCCAGCAACGATGTGGCTTCCGAAATTCCGGGCGGGCTGAGGCGTGTGAGATCGGAATAATCTTTCGTCTGATTCATTTCAGCCAGTTGCGCCATATTGATCGGCCACCACGCGCGGCCTCCTGGCATTCCCATCGGGCCAAGATCAATCGGAGCTTCCGGAAATACGAATCGAAACCTGGCCGCAATGATCTCACTTTCATCCATCAGCATCGTGCCGATATCGACAAGATCATCACCCGATGCGCCAAATCCATGATTCAGAATAACAAGTCCATTGTTGGCTTTATCGAGAGTGTCGGATTCAATCACGCAGCATTTTAAGGAGCCGAATTTGTGAATGGATCTGGAGGGTCTCATTGTTTGACCTGCATCTGCATCGTATCCAGAATTCGCTGACAGGCATCGGATTTGTTCAATGCGTAAAAATGAATACCTGGAACACCGGCTGTCCGCAGTTCTTCGCATTGCTGGATGGCGTGTTCAACGCCGATTTCAAATTGGGCCTGCGGGTCATCCTTCACAGCTTCAAGCCGAATTGCCAGCGAATCAGGAAAGACGGTGCCGCACATCGAGGTAATGCGTTTGATGCGGGCAAAGTCAGTAATTGGCATGATGCCAGGGACGATCGGAATTCGGATACCCAGTTCAGCGCAACGGTCGCGGAAGGAAAAGAAGTTCTCGTTGACGAAGAACAACTGCGTGAAGACCGCATCTGCACCAGCATCCACTTTGCGTTTGAGATGCTGCAAATCGACATCCATGCTGGCCGCTTCCTGATGTTTCTCCGGATAACCGGCAACTCCAATTCCCAGATTCGGATGTTTGCTCCGGATCAGTTCGACCAGCTCATTGGCGTTGCTGAGTCCTCCGGCAGCGGTCTGGAATTTCTCCTGTCCGGCAGGCGGATCGCCTCGCAGTGCCATGACATTCTGTATGCCAGCGGCAACGGCCTTGTCCAGCCAGTGGAGCAGTTCATCCCGCGTGGAACCGACACAAGAGAAGTGCGTCATCGCAGTACGGCGAAAATCTGACTGAATTTCACGGCACCATTGCAGGGTGCGATCCTGTGTCGAACCACCGGCACCATAAGTACACGACACGAATGACGGTTCGTATTCGACTAACGTCTGAAGATGTCTGCGCAGGGTGGCATCACCGTCTGCCGTTTTCGGCGGGAAGATTTCAATAGACAATACGAACGGCCGGGTTTTGAAGAGTTGTGGTAGTCGCATGGGCATAAATCCAGGGCCAGTAATTGCTGAGTAAGAACAAAATCCAATAGTGTTTTCCACTGATCCATTTCGGGTTGGCCGGGGGGGAAGCGATGGCCTGAAATTACAGGCCATCTCCTTCAATTCGCTCAGTCCCTGGCACGCGACGCGAAATCGTAGCCAATCACAAGGGGAATACCATAGCCTCTTTTCATTCACTGTCAGCGTTTCGCAAGGTTTTCGACTGGCCGTAATGACTGTAATCGCGTGATTTGGTACAAATGGTGCGTTGGGGGAGAGGTTGGCGAGTCGGAGACGTGAGTCTCCGGTTGGCGATCTTGTCAGGGGACGGACGTTCCCCGCTCGTCGGAATGGACCGCAGATCTGACCGCTCAACGAGTACCACATCCGCATTACGCCGACTACCTAATCGATCAAGGCAGGACAGCCAGAGAAGTTTGGCTGACTGTTGGATCAGGCGCAGGGCGATCTGCGGTATGGGAATGAAAGCCATTCAGAGATGATACGGATTGTCTGCGTCGGTTTCTGTTGTAGGTTCTTGTAAGTCGATGCTCGAATCGACACTCGATGGGCCATTTCAATATCGGAGTTAAGGTATGTTGAAGAAGTTAATGTTGAGTGCAGTTGCGTTGTCGATGATTTTTGTGTTCAGCAGCAATCCTGCCAGTGCCGGGGCCAGGGATTGTTGTGGAAGGTGCGAACGAGTAAGGGTTCAGAAAGTTCGTTGCCCGAAAGTGAAATGCGTTAAGCCGCATCGTCACAACTGTTGTGAGCCGGTTTGCTCGACGTGCGCAACTTGCACTTCGGGATGTTCGAGTTGCTCAGGGGACTCTGGCAGCCATGTCACAGATAGCCACCAGCTTGTGCCAATGGCCGATCCTGGCCCAGCACCAGTAGCACCGGAAGCACCGGAAGCACCAGCACCGGAAGCACCAGCACCAGCACCAGCACCAGCACCTTCCGCGGAAGCTGCACCGGCACCGTCCCCTTCCGCAGCGGACGCTGCCAAGTAATCCGAGACGGTTGAGATGCTCGCGAAGCTCGATCGGATTTCCGGTCGAGCTTCTTTTGTGAGAATCGTCTCTAACCAGCGGCACTGCCGGAACTGCGGTCGCAAGTCTACTGATGCAGCGAATGATATGGTCTTCCACGACCAGGAGTTCAGCGACCGATGTTCCGGCTACGCGCGACCTTGGTCCGGGCTACACTCCAGTGAGAAATGCAGGCTAGGGAATCCAGGGATTCCATGACGCATAGTACATCGCTTGTGGCACACTGGCTTGCAGGATCTGTTCAGAGAAGGACTTGGGCGGCGTTGAGTCCGCTCCCAGAAGCAAATCCATGAATCCGGGTGTTGAGCGATATTCAAAAGCGTCGTACGAGTCCATTTTCAACGATTCCGCCAAGTCTTTTACCGCGTCCTCCGTATACCCAATCGTATCCGCCAAATGGTTTTCGACGGACTGATTGGCGGTATAGATCTGACCAGTCGCAAGTTTCCGAACAGCCGCATTATCCAGTTCCTCGCGATTATCAGCGATCACCGAAACGAACCGATCAAATGCGTCTGCCATGATCGCGGACCAGACTTCATTTTCACGGTCCGTCATGTCACGAAAAGGATTGAGCGTATCCTTTAGCGGCCCGGTGATAAGAGGTTCAGACTTAATTCCGATTTTTTTTGAAAGCTCTGTGGCATTGTAACGCGGAATAATCACGCCGATGGAACCGGTCCATGTCGTTGGTTCTACATAGATGCGTCCTTTTGTACCAATACCCATCGCGACGTAAAGGCCACCGGAAGCCGCGATACGTTTCATCGCGACATGGACAGGTTTGGATTTTGCCAGCTTTTGAATCTCGCGGTAAAGTTGATGACTGTCTGCAACGAATCCGCCAGGGCTGTCTATCACCAGGAGGACTCCTCGAACCGATTCGTCTTCCGCAGCCTGCTTCAGTTGTCGTATCCAGCGACCTGTAAAGGGAGGACTGATGGTGCCTTCAAGATTGACAATCGCGATGCGTTCGCGACTTCCGGCAGTTCCGAGCAGATGTTGCTCAGCAATCGCAGGTCGCGAATAAGCCGGTGGTTTCAGCAGCAGCCACAGGTTGAGCAGCAGTGAAGCAGCCAGCAATAGCAAAAACCATCGTCGGAAGTACAGTGAACGGCTGGTACGAATTGTGGCAGCTTCGCAGTGAATCACAACTCTGCGAACGTCTGTAACATTTGTGTCGTCTGAAGGTGACTGGGCAGAATTTGTCATGTTCAATTCATGAATTGATAAAACGCTTAAGGTACAGCTCTCGGCAGGCGGGGCACGTCAAAAGAGACTTCAGGCATTACCGCTCGTAATGTGCATGATAGTTGAGCGGTGAGTTCACTTCTACCAGCCACCAAATGCAGTTCCGGTTGGGTAAAGATGGTCTGGATTGTCACGGCGTGTGATTTATGGTCAACTTTAGGAGCCTTACGATTTCTTTCGCTATATTGCGGGACTGTTTCAAAGCCAATGAATGAGGCCACTCCGCTTATGCTGTTGTGTGCACAGAATTCGCATCTTGTTGTGATTGATGTTCAGGAGAAGCTGCTGCCGAACATCGGCAATCATGCGAGAATTGCAGCCAACATCGGCTTCCTGATGGATGCTGCCGCGATTCTGCAAGTCCCAGTTGTCGTCACGGAACAGTACCCGAAAGGTCTTGGCCCGACTGTGGAGCCACTTCGCCACCATCCCGCTGCAACAAACACTCTCGAAAAGTTGCGTTTCAGTGCTGCCGAAACACTGGTGACAGGTGTGAGTGCATTGGGAATTTCTGAAACGGATGTTCCGCCGCTTCCAGCAAGACAGATTGTTCTCGCCGGGATAGAAACACACGTCTGCGTGCAGCAGACGGCTCTGGAACTCAACGAACGTGGGTTTCAGGTGTTCGTGGCCGCAGACAGTGTGGGTAGCCGATTTCCGGAAGATCATCACTGGGGATTGCAACGCATGAAAAGCGCCGGCGTCATCATCACAACAGCAGAAGCGATTGCCTTCGAATGGTGCGAACTTGCAGGGCATGAACGGTTCAAAACTCTCAGCCTCCTGATTCGCGATCGTGATTCACAGCGAAAAGAGTTGACCAGCATCGATACTCCACGCAGTTCAGAATGATGCTCTCGATATCCCCAAACACTGGTTGTATTCCATTTCCCTGTTTAACCCGAGCGAGCGGCGAAGCTGTCGTAGTCTACACCGTTCACCAGCCTCCCCGTTGGGTCGGGATAAACGAAAAAATCCACTGTTTCCTGACCGCGTACGGTATCTCAGAAATAGAACACAGAAAACACAAAAGAAAACGCAAATGCGTCAATGTGTTTTTCCTCTGCGTCTTTTGCGTCTTTTGCGACCAAGCTGCTTTTTGTCCCATTTCGCATGTGCTGGCACTAAGCACATGTATTTCGGTAGCACCAAAAAAAAGGTTCAACCATTTCTGGTCGAACCTTCTTTTGTCATCAGCGAGTTCATTCAACTACTGAAGTGTAGACTACTGCACTGTTGGACCGGCACAGCGAATCAGGTGATCTTTGTCGATGTACACGACTTCCATGGACTGATCCGTATGGCTGAATGGAATCGGCCAGTACGATCGAATTGTCTTGTCATAATAGACAGTGCATTTGTAGTGACAGTGATGCAGGCGACATGGCCCAACCAATGGGTAGACTTTGCACTCATCCAGTCGGTCAACCATTGGTTCCACAACAATTCTTACATTGTTGAACTGTGTTTCCTCGAAGAATGCAAAGCCACCGGCGGGAGTGTCAGGCAGCGATCGCATCACCTGATCCTCACTTGGAGGGTCAACGCAAAAGACGTCTCCTTCGACGGGATCAAGGACCGGAGTGCGGTCGTAGCGTTCCTGTGTCCACAGCTTGTCTTCAATTTGCTGGCTCTGGTAAGGCGAAATCGGAATGACTGGCAACGTTTTCCAGAACGTCATGCCGCGCCACGCAACATCAATAAATCCACCGGTCAGCAGGCAACCGCTGTTCGTCATAGTTGACAGACAGATGACTGCCACCACCAGGTTGCGTCGCAACTTGCCGCCAAGGCTCTGCATGGGTTTCTTCCCGATATTTATCGTAGGCGATTTCATGAATCAAATCCTGGGCTTGGGAACCTGCCGCAGTGAATGTGCTGCAAACAAGTCCGGAAAAGTCACGCCAAAAGGAAGGCGTCTCTCTAGGTATCGAACGATCCTTTCCGTTGACTTGTGAAAATGTTTCGATTTTAAGGATCAAGCCGTAAGAATCGGAAATAGCGATCGTATCGAGGCAGGCAAACGCGGCGGCAGACAGTCAATCCTGGCGTTTCAGTCGCGGTTTCGGCAAAAATTGCTCAATTTTACGATGACGGTGAAAACCGCTCGTGGATCATTTTCTTGTGGCCCGGGCTTTGTAGAATCCCTGTATGCACGCCTCGAACAGCTCTTTCAATCTTGCGATACCGCTCGGTCGATTCATGGGAACTCGTCTCAGGGTGAGCGGTCTCATGCTGATTGCTGTGCTCGCTGTCCTCTGGCGCGTTCAGGATTTGACGACATCGGCACTGTTGACGGCGGTTTTGTTTTCGAGTGTCCTTCTGCACGATCTTGCTCACGTGTGGTTGTCGCATCGCCGGCTGGTGCCGTGTCCCGAGCGAATTCTTTGGCCGTTCGGTGGATTGTTCGGCTCCGCACCGCGACGGCCAGATCTGGTGGTCAACCTCGCAGGACCTGCGGTGAGCCTCGTTCTGGCGCTGGTTGCCGCATCGCAGCTTGATGTTCAGTCTGAGATTCTGCCGTTAGTAAATCCAGCGACATGCTGGCAGGCGATTCAGTCTGACAATCTGCTGGCAAAACTGTCGCGGATCTGTTTTTTTGTAAATACCGTGATCGTGGCAGCAAACCTGATTCCCGTGCGTCCGATGGCTGCAGGATACGTACTGCAAAGTTTGCTGGTGCGGCGATATTCGGAAATGGAATCGCGTGACCTGCTGCTGCGAACGGGGCTGGTCGTTGGGATTCTGGGATTGCTGGCTGGGTTCGTATTGGATTTGAGTGGCGTGGCGGCGGTGTCAGCATTTCTGCTGTTGCTTCATGTTCAGGAGGCTGTGCAGTGGTTCCATTCCTCGGCATCTGAACGCGACTTTAATCGATACGCCGATTCTCTTCATGATGGCGAAATGAATCACGACGAAGAAAATCCGGACGAGTTTGATGGCGACTACGACATTCCTGGCAGCGTGGTCGATCGCTGGAAGAATCGTCGGGAATCTGAACGCATTCTTCGTGAACGTGACCTGGAGCAGCGAGAACACGAAGAACTCGACCGCGTCCTCGAAAAGCTGCATACTCAGGGCCGCGATTCCCTGACTATCACGGAAGTGCGGTTGCTGAACTGCGTGAGTGCGAAACTGCGGCAGAAGAATCATTAGGGAGCTAAGTTCCGGCAACGTGCGACCTTGGTCCGACCTACGGATCTGCATTCAGGACTGTTCTTAAACAGCGACCTTGATGTGGGATTACACGAACTACGCTCGGTCTTCGGGAAACGGCAAAACTTCCTGGAGACTTTTGACACCAGTCGCCAGCATCACCAATCGATCATATCCCAGTGCGACGCCCGAACAGGCCGGCAGTCCGGATTGCATTGCAGCCCGCAATTGTGGAGCACCGGGAAGTGGCTGAAATTGCTCACGCGATCGACGCTGGTTTTGAAGTGATTCTCGACGTTTTAGTTCAGCGGGATCCGCAAGTTCCTGGTAACCGTTGCACAATTCCAGTCCCTGCACGTACAGTTCGAAGCGCCGGGCAACCGGTGGATATGTGTCTGATAGAACAGCCAGAGCAGCCTGCGATGGTGGATAGTCGCACAAGAATTCCGGATGCACGCATGTCTCGTCCTGTGATCCACCGAGCTGAGGTTCAACTGCCAACGCAAGCATCACGTTCAGGATGTCGTCGATTTGGTCTTCATTCAGATCAGCGGGCAGGACAACATCATGCCGGAGCGCGGCATCGATGAGTTCACTGCCGGAGGCATTGAAAACGTCAATCTGAAACGTACGCCGAAATGCGGCTGCATAGGTTGTTCGGCGGAATGCGTCGGCGCACCATTGATCGGCGACGTCGAGATTTGTAATGTTGGCTGCTGCTGCGGTCGCTGCTCGCACAAGTGATTCCGTGACGTCAAGTTGCTCCAGCCATGTTGAGCCGACACCGTACCATTCGATCATCGTGAATTCTGAATTGTGCCGATCGCCACGCTCGTTCTGACGAAACACGCGACTAATCTGAAAAATCGATCCGCTGCCGACGGCCAGCAGTCGCTTCATGTGAGCTTCGGGGGACGTCTGCAGATAGAATCGCCTGCCTCGAACATCAATAAAAAATGGTTCCACGCCAGCATCAAGCACAATATCGCGTGAAAGGGATGGTGTTTCGACCTCCAGGTAGTCGCGCTGTTGAAAAAATGCTCGAATCGCCCGCAGCATTTCACTGCGAATGTGCAGTATTTGCAGTGAACATGATGGGCGCCAGTCATCGGATTCCGCCATCACTGCGTCCAGCGTCACCGCGCGGACCTCGTCTGCGACTGTGCCTCAGACGGCTGCCGGGGCTGCGAATTCAATGCCCAGCGGACGGCGGCGGCGAGACGTCGAATGCCTTCTTCGATACCCGCGATATTCTGCACTCCGAAACTTAAACGCATCTCGCAACGCGGTCGCCCCGGCCAGTCGACAGGATAGCACAGTTCCCCCGGAACATACATCATCTTTTCCACCTGCGTCGCACGTTGAAACAGTGGGCTGGTGAAACCGGTTT
>Ga0105047_10002402_pt1 | contig 33388 bp, 22 predicted proteins | sample MAT04_FD_78384 | JGI IMG/M metagenome (GOLD analysis project Ga0105047, IMG submission 78384) | Freshwater microbial communities from Lake Fryxell liftoff mats and glacier meltwater in Antarctica - MAT-04 (megahit assembly) | ecosystem: Environmental > Aquatic > Freshwater > Ice > Liftoff... | reverse complement strand
GCGGCGCGGGCGGCATTGGAAATGGCGGCTCTGCTGCGAAAACTCGCGGAATGAGCCGAAGTTCCGCCTTCTTTTTGGACCCGCCGTGGCGGTTCTCGGTGAATTCCCGCCAACCTGCCTGCCGGCATCGTCTATAATTTTGAGATTGTCACGGATTGGTTTTGTGTTTGTTCTCCTCGCTTGGTGCCCGGCATCGAGCTTTTTGTTGGATCACGGATATGGCGTCTCGCAGGCATAAAGCTCGGGAATTTGTTTTGAAGATGCTGTATCAGCGCGACATGAATCCCGATGTCCCGCCGGATACGGTGCGCGAAATGATTCAGGAAGAACTCCACGATGAGGACTTGTGCCGTTTCGCCTGGAGCCTGTTCGGCGGGGTGATGGAATCGCGCGCGGCCCTCGATCAGCAGATTCAGGCCGCCGCCGCCAACTGGACCCTGAGCCGCATGGCCCCGACCGATCGGAACGCGATCCGGTTGGGTGCCTTCGAGTTGCTCTACACTGATACGCCGCCGCGCGTTGTCATCGATGAAGCCCTGGAATTGGCCAAACGGTTCGGCGGCCCGCAGTCGTCGTCGTTCGTGAACGGCATTCTGGATCGTCTGATCCCCGAATCGCGCCGCGCCGCCGCGGCGAAAACTCCGCGTGAACCCGAGGCGGAAACGCAGGAGCTCGAGTAGCCGGAATGAGTTCCTCGGGTGGCAGGGGCTGGAGCGCTGCGCGAAGCGCCGGTGATCGCGCGAGGACACGTCGGGCTGACGCCGCGACGCTCGCCAAGCGAGTCCAGACCGGGCCGCCCAATTTCAATTAGTTTGGTCTGGGGCGGGAGTACGGTCGATCTTGACGGTCAAACTGGATGACCGTACAAGACGCGGCCCTTCTTGTCGGATCTAGCGGCGGTTCGACAGCGCAGGGAATCAGCCGTTTCCTGCTCGGGTGCGTATCGATGTGGCGCGTCGCGCGAATCGTGAGTTGCTTGGTGCTGATTGCCGTGACTCCCTTACGGGCCGGCGAGATCGACGCCGTGCGCGAATCGGTGTTCTCAGCAGCGTCTTCCGACCAGGATTCCGCGACGTCTTCTACGCGGAGTAGAACACGGCATTTCGATGACGACAACGAAAGTTTCATAGGCGAGCTGCTGGGGCAAGTGTTTGGGCCGGTGATTTTGCAAACAGCTCTCGCGCCGATCTCGTTGCCGATCATTCTGACTGAAGATGACTACACCCAGCGCGCCATGATCGTGCCGAAACCTTACCACGATCAGCCGTTCACCTTGCGCTGGGAGGCTGACTCGGAGGAACCGCTGCCGCAGGTCTTCGGGCGGCTGCAAGTCGATTATGCCACCAATTTCGATGGCCTGTCGCAAGCCGGCGTGCAACTGCTGCTTGAGTTGCCTTCGCGGTTTGGGCTCGACAGCAGTTGGCTGTCATGGCGGGAAGATGAGTGGCCGTATGACGATACGCTGGAACTCGGCGATGTCAATTTCGTGTATCGGTTCGCCCAATCGGATCAGCTGCAGTTCCGGGCGGGGCTGGGGCTGAACTGGGGCGCCGGTAATTCCGCTGGCGAGGTCGGTTTCAATTTCACTTACGGCCTCGATTATTACCCGCGCAAACCGTGGGTGATCTCCACGAACTTTGACTTGGGCACGCTGGGGCATGCGGGGCTATTTCACAATCAGACCACCGTGGGTGCGATTGTCCGCTCGTGTGAAATCTTCACCGGGCTGGATTACCGCCGCATCGGCGACGGCGAACTCAGCGGTTGGATCACCGGCATCCGCTGGCGATTCTGACTCAATCGCAGAAGATCGAAGACCATAACCGCAGATTTCGCAGATGTACGCAGATGAATCGAAGCAGAATATTTGGAAGCAAGACCGTTCACTTTTCTGATCGCGTCTGACTTCCTATCTGCGTGTATCAGCGAAATCTGCGGTTAGATAGTTTGTTTGAAAAGCTCAGCCGATGGACTTGCCGATTTCATAGATGGCGGCCGTGTCGAGGACAAGGTCGTTCGCCTCGAAGAGCTTCTTCAATGCCGCGGTGTGGATTTTCATTTTCGTGCCGCCGACGCCGATGGCCCCATAGCAGATCACGTTCTGCCTTGTGACGGCTTTATCCATCAGGTCGATGCCGCCCAACCCGGCCGGCGGGACGGCATTCAGGTCGATGGCGACTTTCAAATCGGTGAGAGACATCAATCGATCCGCCGCGAGCAGTTCGACGCCGGCGGCTCCCGAACTCACGATCAACTGGGCACCGTCGCACGCCGGGCCGATGTCGGCCGCGCCGCTCCAACCGAACGGTTTCAACTTTTCCGTCGAGACGACGCGGCTCAGTTCCTGGCAGGTCTGCTCGGCCTTGCTGAGTTTTCGCGATGCCAGCCGCACCTGTGCCCCTTGAGTGAGTAGAATCTGCGCGACACGGCAACCGACAGGGCCGGTTCCCCCTAATACCAGGGCCGTCACTTGCGACAGATCGAGATGTCGGGACGCGGCCAGTACCGTGGCGGCGGCCGTCGTGTTCGAGCCGTTCGAGTCCATCATCAGCGAGACGCGCACCGGGCCGAAGAAGGTGCTGAGGGCTTTGCGGCAGACGGCTTCCCCGGCCGAGACCGATCCGCCACCAATGAAAATGGCGGTCTGCTTCAAGTCCGACGGTTTGCGGGTAAACATCGCACCGTGGATGAGGGTCTCCACATTGTCCGGCGTGATGCCGCCGTAACTGAAGAGGTGATCGATCCCGGCATCGACGGCGACAACGCGGTCGAAGGAACTGGGATTGGCATCAGTGTCAAAATGCAACAGGATCTGCTTCATCGGCCCGCTCGATTCTAACCAAAGCCCGGCAGTGGCAATGCCGGAACTTGTTGGACGTTTGAATCAAAAAACCCTCACCGAAACTTGGAGTTTCGGTGAGGGTTCGCATAATTTTGAGAATGAGCGATTGATCGACGAGGAATCTCAGCCCGCGTAGTACGGATGCTTGGCCGAGGACTTCTTGTCGAGCATTTCCTGGGTGCTAGGCTCGTTCTTCATCGCCCGGGCGATCGACAGCTTGGTGGCGTCGTAATTGTATTGATAGATCTTCTTATCGTCCGCCGCGGCCGGATGGATGAACACACCGCAAACGATCACGAGCTTTTCGCACTGATCTTTCGGGATGATGCCGGCTTCGACGCTGTCGGCGACGGCATTGGCGACGGCGGCCTGAGCCGGGCCGAACATTTGGACGGCCTGACGCATGCCCTTGATCGTGACCTTGGTGATCATCACGGTGGCGGGTTTGACGGCGAGATTCGGCGTCAAGACGGCCAACAGATTGTTGTGGCCTTCGCTTTGGGTGGCCAAGGCATTACAAAATGCGGTGCCGACGGGACCGGTCTTATCGCCGATCAACAGGTCGATGTGGGCGATTTCATTGCCGTCGCCCGAGAGGGCTTCGCCGACGTAGAATGACATGCAGAATTCTCCTTCGATGATTCAAAACAGTTTTGCGTCCAGAAATCTCATGCCTTTCATAGCAACTTGGAGTCCGGAATTCCAGCCAGCGCCGGTCAATTTGTGACACCCGCCGCACGTCCGCGGATTGTCATCGTCGGTGCCAGCACGCGGGCAGCCGCCTGGTCGGCGTGGCGTGGCGGTTATCAGCCGGTGTGCGTCGATGCCTTCGCGGACCGTGATCTGCTCCAGATTGCCGAGGTGCTGCCGGCCGATTATCCCACGGGCATTCACGCCGCGATTGCCGCCGAACGGGCGGACGGTTGGATGTTCGTCGGCGCGATGGAAAATCATCAGACAATTCTCGCGGAACTCCAACAACTTGGGCAGCTCGGGCGCTATTTTGGGCCGCCGATGGCGGCAATCCAGTCCCTGCGCGATCCCAACTGGCTGGCTGATCGGTTGCGACCGTTGGATTGCTACCCGGAGGTCATCTGTCTTCCGAGCGGGGGGCGTCAGCCCCCTGGTTGTGGCATCCAAAGTGATCGTGATCACAATCAAGGAGCTGACGCCCCCCGCTCGGAAAACGAAGAGAAACACTGGCTCACCAAGCCCCTGGCCAGCGGCGGCGGACTAAGTATTCGGAACGCGGACGGAGCACGAATCGACGCCGGGCACTACCTCCAACGCCGCATTCCCGGCCGACCTATGTCGGCCCTATACCTTGTCTCGGCCGCCGGTTGCGAGCGACTCATGCTCTGCGAACAACTCATCGGCTTGCCGGAAGCCGCGCCGCCGGGACCGTTCGTCTATTGCGGCTCCCTCAGCGGCGTGACGGTCTCTGCCGAGCAAGAACTCCAACTCGACCGAATGGTTCACGCACTGATTGAAGGACTCGGTTATCGCGGGTTGATCGGCATCGACCTGATCTGGGACGGCCGAAAGTTCTGGCTGATCGAAGTTAACCCGCGATACACAGCATCGAGCGAGTTATGGGAATTGATGACTCGCCAATCCGCCGTCGGGGTACATATTGCCGCATTTAAGGAGAATGGCGGCAACTCACTGGATTTGTCCCCTCGCCCCCGCCGCGGGGGAGAGGGCCAGGGAGAGGGGGCGAATGCTCCAAATGACTCACGAATTCTCGGCAAAGCCATCCTCTACGCCGACCGTGACATCATCACACCAAACCTCGACCGCTTCCTCGCCGCCCGCCCGCTCTGGTCCGTCCCGTGGCTGGCCGACATCCCCGCGACCGGCTCCTGCATTCCCACCGGCGCACCGATCTGCACGGTGTTCGCATCTGGGATAACAACTGAGGAATGCCGTTGCAAACTCTTGCGGCGGTTACAGCGGGTACGCGCCTGGTTTGCCTCACGCCTACCCGAGCGGGGGCCGTGAGGCCCTTGATTGTGGTTACCATCACAATCGATTATCGTATAGCCCGGTTCCACCGGCCATTTCAAATTGTGCCGCAATGACAACGGCTGTTGGAATCGGCCCTACATTACTCCGTAATCTAGCGAGCGGTTGCCGACGGAACGGCGGTAGCGCGAGGGTGATTGGCGTCAGTACGGTGGTTAGAACTTTGCTGAGAACAATCAATCAAGCGCCCTGAGGCTTGCTCGCGTTCGCGCACGCCTTGCAGATAGCGTTTCACGTCGCCTCCCGCATCGGCGAGGAGTTTCTCCCGCGCCGCATAGATTTCTTCGAGAATGGGGTTCATGGGCATGTTAGGGATTCCCCAGAAATTCCGCCGGTGTGTAAATCAGCAAGCCGGGATAACCCAGTTCATTGAGGGTGCGGTAGATCGCCGGTAGGACGTGGGCATTCGCAATATGTCGACAATTCTGCGTCAACAAAAATTGTACTCCGCCCACTGCCGCAGTGGCAACGTGCAATGCATCCAGTCGTGCCTTCGTCGGCATCAAGGACCGCAGGATCAACTCATCGGCGACAGATTCCACCACGGCGTCGGTGGGGAGCAGGGGGATTCCCGCCAGCGCCGCCAGGCGGACTTGGGCTGCCGCCGGATCACCGAATGAAGCCTCATCGATGACGAGTTGTGATGTCACGAGATGGAATTTCGGACGCTCAATGTTCCACCATTCCCGCGCCTGGTGCTGGAGAACTGCGACAGTTGGATCCGTGCTGGGGCGTGCCGACGCGTGGCTGATGATCGAAGTTTCGATGTAAACCATATCCATAGTGTCTTCCTGACTCGATTGACCTCAGTTGGCTGATTCCGAATCAGATTGAGTCAATCAATCGGCCCCTCGCGCATCTTCACCGAACCTATTCCTCCGTCCCCCGCAGCTTCGCCAGAATCGAGTAATCCTCCAGCGTGGTGGTGTCGCCGACGGATTCTTTGCCGGCGGCGATGTCGCGTAGTAACCGGCGCATGATTTTGCCGCTTCTCGTCTTCGGGAGCGCGGCGGTGAAACGGATTTTGTCGGGGGTGGCGAGTGCGCCGATTTGCTTGCGGACGTGAGCCGTCAGCTCGGTCATCAAGGCTTCATTCCCGTCGCCATTTTTGAGCGACACGAAGCAGCAGATGCCTTCGCCTTTGATGTCGTGCGGGAAACCCACCACGGCGGCTTCGGCGACCAGCGGATGCGCGACCAGGGCCGATTCGACTTCCATCGTGCTCAGGCGGTGGCCGGCGACGTTCAGCACGTCATCCACGCGGCCCATCACCCAGATGAAGCCGTCTTCGTCTTTCCGGGCACCGTCGCCGGCGAAGTAGCAGCCGGGGATTGTGCTGAAGTAGGTCTGCTTGAAGCGTTCGTGATCGCCGTACAAGGTCCGCAGCATCGATGGCCACGGCTGCTTCATCACGAGGAGGCCCCCCTGGTTCGCGCCGATCTCTTCGCCTTCCTGATTGACAATCGCCGGGACAACGCCGGGCAGGGGCTTGGTGCAGCTGCCGGGTTTGGTCGCCGTGACTCCGGGGAGCGGGCTAAGCATGATGCAGCCGGTTTCGGTCTGCCACCAGGTATCGACGATAGGACAGCGTTCGGCTCCGATGACTTTGTGATACCACATCCAGGCTTCGGGATTGATCGGTTCGCCGACGGAGCCGAGGACGCGCAGGCTCGATAGATCGAACTTGCCGGGCCACTGATCGCCCCACTTGATGAAGGCGCGAATCGCGGTGGGGGCCGTGTAGAATATCGACACGCGATACTTCTCGATGATCTCCCAGAATCGGCCTTCATCGGGCCAGTTGGGGGCTCCTTCGTACATCACAATGCTGGCCCCGTTTTGCAGCGGGCCGTAACAGATATAGCTGTGGCCCGTTACCCAGCCGATGTCAGCGGTACACCAGTAGGTGTCGTCTTCTTTCAGATCGAAGACCCACTTGGTCGTCATCTGTGTGCCGAGGAGATAGCCCGCTGTGGTGTGCAGCACGCCTTTCGGTTTGCCGGTGCTGCCGCTGGTGTAAAGGATGTACAGCGGATGCTCGCTGTCGACCGGCACCGGGTCGCAATCGGCGGAGACATCGCTCATCAAATCGTGCCACCAGTAATCGCGGTCCGGTTTCATATGGACCTGTAAGCCGACCCGCCGGACGACGACGACTTTCTGCACCGTCGGCGATTTCTGCATCGACTCATCGACGGCCTGCTTGAGCAGCACTTCTTTTCCACGCCGCCAGCCGGCATCAGCCGTGATGATCAATTTCGCTTTCGCATCGTTATTCCGATCAGCCACGGCATCGGCACTGAACCCGCCGAAGATGATCGAATGCGTGGCCCCAATCCGCGCGCAGGCCAGCATCGCGATCACAAGCTCGGGAATCATCGGCATATAAATGGTGACACGGTCGCCCGTCTGCACGCCGAGTTTTTTCAGCACGTTGGCGAACTTGCAGATTTCGCGATGCAGATCCTGATAGGTCAGCACGCGGGTGTCGCCCGGTTCCCCTTCCCAAATCAGGGCGGCTTTGTTTTTCCGCCAACTGGATAGATGCTTGTCGACACAGTTGACGCTGGCATTCAACTTGCCGCCCGTGAACCACTTCGTATCGGGCATTTGTCCTTCAAGGACTTTGTCGTACTTTTTGTCCCAGACCAGGTTGGAGGCGAGTTCACCCCAGAAGCCGGCGGGGTCGTCCTTCGCCTGCTGCCACATTTGTTCGTACTGGGCTTCACTGCTGATGTGCGCCTGCTGGCTGAACGCGGCCGCAGGGGGGAACTTCCGGTTCTCGGTGAGAACCGACTGAATGTTGCTGGACATGAGCGAGAATCTCCACCAAAACTCAAGGAGCACGTTGCGGGTCAGGGGGACGGGAATCATTCCACCAGAATGACGTAACGCGATTAAACCCGGAACCGCGGGAAAATGCCACGATGCCACTTTTCAAGGGTTAAGCAACCGGTAAAGTCGCTACAACCTGCCTTAATTGACTCACCGAACACCAGCGGGCGGACGTGGATTTCGCTAAGCAACCGTGGCAGAAGTTTTGCCACTCGGGCGGGATTTCCGTCGACAGTGAAATTGGCCATGCGATGGGATCGGGACGCAGAATCTCAGAGAGAATCGACGCAGTGCTGGAACCGAGATATGGTGGCCATCCGGTCAGAGCCTCGCGGACAATGGCACCGAGTCCGAAGATGTCGGTCCATGGCCCGGGAGTGCCGAACGTGGGATCAAGCATTTCGGGGGCCAAATAGGCCGGTGTGCCGCCACGAATGCCGCCGACAGTACCGGTCATCCATTGTGCCAAACCAAAATCGCCCAGATTGGGCCGAAACTCGGCATCAAACAGCACGTTCGCAGGCTTGAGATCGCAATGCATGATCCCGCAATCATGCGCGGCTGCCAAGCCGTCGATCAGTGCCAGCAGCCAAGACTTCAAAACGATTCGTTGTGGCAATTGCTGGCGGAGAACTTCCGCGAGATTTCCGCCCGGCAAATACTCCATCACCAGAAATAATCCGTCGTTGGGCGTTGTTCCGATCCCTTCGATGCGGACGATCGACGGATGACGCAAACGTGCGCCAAATTCGATTTCGGCCAGAATCGACTCTCGTGCCGCTGAGTGGCGGGTAAATTCTTTCTTCAAGAACTTGATCGCCACGGTCTCGCCCGTTCTTTTGTCGACCGCCTGATAGACTTTGCCCACGGCACCGACACCAATCTGTCGTTTCAGGGTGAAATCCGCATACGAGGTCCACGCTGTTTTCTCGGATTCGATCCGCGGAACGGGCGGTTGACGGTCCGCATGCCGCTCCGCTTGCAGGAGTTCGGAGAGCTTCAGCTTGGCATGAGTCAGGTGACGGCGAACGGTCCGTTCTGAAATGGCCAGTTCCTTGGCGATCTCCAGTAACTCATACCCGTCCAAACGGAGTTGCCAGACGCGGCGTTCTTCGGCGTCCAGAGAATCGTGAACGAGGGCCAACATTTCCGCGAGTTCCGCCTCTTCCGCGGGAGAATTCGACAGATCGAAAACGGCTTCCTCGCCGAAGATTTCTTGCTGGATTCCTCTGCGCTGAGTCATGTTGCGGCGGACCTGTCGCGCCAACTTATGAATGGCGATCTCGACCAGCAGCGGCCAGGGATTCCAGTCCTCGGCGGGGCTGATCTGCGACGGCGGTCTGAGGAAGAAACTGCGAAAAGCGCTGCTGATGACATCATCTTCATCAAACCGCCTGCGGAGCCTTGGCGAGATGCGCGGAGAGATCAAAGCGCGCAGGCGTGGCGCGTAAGTCTGGAAAAACGCGGAAGTGGTGAAGTCATCGGGCATTGGGGCCGCACCTTCCTCGCGGCTACGGAAAACAGTGGCAGACCACAGATTTTTTGGCCGGTCAGTCAGGGCGAAGGGCATGCACTTCATGGACGACATGCCATTTTTCGGCGTCGTCCGGAAGTCCATTTAACTTTGCCGGGAGAGACTGACATGGCCTTTGTCGTGACGGAACCGTGTTTTGGTTGTAAGCATACGAAGTGCGTGACCGTTTGTCCGTGCGATTGTTTTCATGAAGGGGAGATGATGCTGTTCATAGATCCCGAGGCGTGCATCGACTGCGAGGCTTGCACACAGGAATGCCCCACCCAGGCGATCTTTTATGAAGACAATGTGCCTGAGAAATGGCAGGGCTATATCGCCTTGAACGCGGAGATGGTTTCCGTTTGCCCATCGATAACTCAAGCGAAACCGCCGCTGACAGAACAATCGGCATGATCGTGGAACATTGTTTGCGCATCCTCCGAGCGATAGACTGAACAGCAGGTCAAAACCCTGAGTGAGACAGTCTCTGCCCCGGAGTTCCCCATGCGCCGCCTGTTCTGGATCTGGAGTCTGTTATTGATCTGCCTGTTCGGCTGCGAGGATGTGACGCAGAAGTCGCCCAACAGCATTATGGGGAAGAAGACGCAGGACATTGGCGAGTTCAAGGCGGCCGATGGGGCGCAAGTCAGTGACTCAAAGGTGCAAGTCACCAATCCGATCACCGGACCGCTGGAAGCTTATGGTCCAATGGTGGAGCAGATTTCCAAGACCCATGTGGCGCAGGCCCTGAATCTGTTCAACGCCTCGGAGGGGCGATATCCGAATTCCTATGAGGAATTCACCACACGCATCATTAAAGAGAACAACATCCAATTGCCCGTTTTACCCGGCGGCAAGCGATATCAGTATGATGTCGAGAAACACGAATTAGTCGTGGTGGACGCCGCAACGGAAAGCACTCCGCCAGCGCCATAGGTTGACGTGCAAGTGATTATTGGGGCTGTCGTTGCGATTTCTGCGTCACGGTGCGGAAATCATTTCGGGGCGACGCGATGAGTTTTCGATTAAGCGAAGGAAAACTCTGTGGTCTGCCGGGTATGTCGTTTCCTAGCTACGTCGCGGATATGCGATTTCGCAGAGAATAAGCGGTTTACGAGTTCGGGCAATCTACTCGCCCCGCGGTAAACTCTCGAAATGCAGTTCGACCTCGTTCACGCCTGCGCGCAGCAGAATGCGGTGGCCGGTCTTTTCCAGCGAAACAAATTCCGGCAGCACCATTTTGGCAAGGACCACAAGAATGGCATCGCCAACGGGGATTCCATCCGGCGTTTGAGCCGTCAGCTCGAAAAACCCCATCGCGTCGGTAGTTGCAGCGGCTGAAATTCCCATGACTCCGTGTAATTCAACCGCCGCGCCGGAGATCGGCATCCCCCCAACCAACACGCGGCCTTGCACTTGCACCTTCGGCACCGGCCGGATTTGAAATCGCCGTGGCTCGGGTTGGGCCAACTCTTGCAGATGACTCCAGACTTCCTCGGCATCGGCATCCAATTTCGCTTTTTCCACGCGGAGTTCCGCTAAACGGGATGTGGCCGACAGTCGCTGGATGATAAGGGCAGGGGTGTCTCCCATTTTGGCAAGTTCGCGTAATAACTCTTCCTGCTTAGAAATTAGGCGGGCCAACTGATTTGCCGGGCTAAGGTATTCCTGCCCGCGCTCGAGATTCGCCTGCATCACCAAGCGACCCTGTACGGATTGGGGCGTGGTGAATTGCTGCAAGGCGATGCCTGCGGCGAACTCCATGTCGGAAAACTGACCAATCAACCGGTCATCGATTCGGAATTCATAGCGGCCGGGGGACAATCCCCGCATCACAATCGTTTCTTGATTGTATCGCTCGGAAAGTTCCAGAAATTCGCTCGTGGATGCGATTTCGGGCGGCGTGATCCACGGCAAGGCCTCTGCGATCCAGACGAAACTGATCGCATCGAGCCGGTCCGATTGCACATTCAGGACGCTGCCCCCCTCCGCGATAATTGTCATCCCCTCCGAGTTTTGGGTGAACTGAATCGAGGACAGGGGCTGCATGAGGCCTAACTGATCGAGAAACGCGTCCGCCATGACGAGTTGCCCGGCGGAATTCGGTGTTTGGTCCGCGGAATTGAAGCTGAGATCTGGACTTTTCAGCCGGGATTCACGCGCCCTTGCATGCATCGGGCCATGCAGATCGACGAATCTCGCGGCGGAGTTCGTCGCGAATTCTTGCAGCCAGTTCGCGTATAAGGCCAGTCGGGCGCTAATGAGTTCTTGGCCGTCGGCTGAGCTGATCCCCGTATGCCGTTGTGCGTCGACAACATCGAGCATCCGTGGCGATAGATAAATCGGAGTCGCCTGCAAATCACGAATCTGCTGGTCGAGGTTGGTCAAGTGCTGGCGAAATGCCTGAAATCGACTTTCTTCGACAGTTTCATGATTTTCGCCCCACATGTCGCAGACTACGACAATGGATGAGGGGCGCAGTGTAGTCACCTCGGGTGGCAAAGATACTGGAGCTCCAGGCGATGTGTAGTGCTGGCGAAGATTGCTGCGATAGACGTGCAACTCCCGGTCAGGAAATCGGGTGAGTAGAAACGTTTCGAGATACTGCGTGAATTGGGGAAGTGCAACATCGGCGTCGCCCAGCAACACGAACACATCGCCCGCTTGCAACTCGAATGGCCGCAATGCTGCGGGCCGATCTTTCGCTGCCAGGCGTGAAGTCAGACCGCAACACATCAAACTCCAGCACAGTGCAAAGGCCAGTCTGCATCCGAACATCGTGTCAGCCCTGAGAAGGAATCCGCAAATTTGCGTCAGGCTAGCATAAGTTAAGGAGGATGAGGAAAAAAGAGCATGAATCAAAAATCACGCATTTGACGTGTATGATTTTATGTCGCGACCACGCTGAAGTTCTTGGCATGATGGCGAACTCGAACCAAGTTCGCTCGGCCAGCTGGGGGAGAGGCATCACCCGGGCGACCTCCGAAATTGTGCTGTCAGGACAGTCGGCTGTTTCTTGCGGTGTGCTGAGAAAACAAACGTTCATGACGCGCTCTTAGGCGATGGATTTTCTGACTTCCTGAAATTGCGGTTGGATGGCAACGATGAATTTAAGTTAATCAAAGACTGATTGGCGAGAGCACGAAGGTGCGTCTGAGTTTTCGCTGGTCGCTGACAGATCAATTTTGCGGTGATGTAACTTGTTTTTCTGCATCCGCTTATGAAATTATCAAAAATTCCGGGAAAAACCGAAAACAGAGGCTTGGCAAATCGTAGGACTCATGGAAGAATCGTCGCCAGCAATCCACTGATTGCGAGCTTCAACGACTGAAGCCCTGCCTGTTCTCCCTCCCAGAGCCGTCACACCGTGAGGTCCTAGGATCTCATCTCGCGGTTGATGAATGCGCTCCGTGCAGATGCGAGCCGAGTTTCGTCACCGGCGACGCCATTTCCATTTCACCGTTACGACTGTCGATCAAAGACTGAATTCAGAAATTATTTCCTATTCGTCATAAAACGTGTTGTGTTCGCATATCGCCCAATCTAACATCTCCCGTGCCTGCTCACTGTCGCGATATGAGGCATTTCCCTTAAAATGCACGGACGTTCAGAATAAATGCTTTCCCACTTAATTTCAGACATACGCTGACTTTAAAGCTGCTTCGCTATTTTTGCGAAGTCAGGGTATCAAATTTGCGATCAATTTGTTCTTGACACAATTGCCGAATTCGCGCTCATAATTTTTCACCTTCTTGAGAGACGTCATGTCCCAGAAGTCCTCAACACCGTCGGATGCGACCGCGTCGATTCCCATCGCCATTGTGGGGATGTCGGGCCTCTTTCCGAAAGCCGGAGATATTCGTCGTTATTGGCAGAACATTCTCAATCGGGTCGATGCCGTTCAAGAGGTGCCAGAAGAACGCTGGCGTCAAGACGACTTCTTTGATGACGACCGTTTGGCCCCCGACAAGATTTACTCGAAATGGGGCGGGTTTCTCGATCCCCTCCGTTTTGATCCCATGAAATGGAAAATTCCGCCGGCCAGCTTGGCCAGTATCGATCCGATTCAATTGCTGTCGCTGGAAGTCGCCGACCGGGCCTTTCAAGATGCCGGCTATCATGACCGTCCGTTTCCTAAAGAGCGGACGGGTGTCATCTTCGCTTGCGCCGGAACGAACGATGTCGGCTCGGATTACGCCTTTCGGACGATGATGTCACATCATCTGCCACGAATGAAAGGGATTTCCGCAGAAGTTCAAGAGAACCTGATTGAGCAGACGCATGACCTGATGCCGGAATGGACCGAGGATTCTTTCCCCGGCATCCTGACGAATGTGATCGCCGGGCGGATTGCCAATCGTTTTGATCTCGGTGGCCCGAACTTCACCGTTGATGCCGCCTGCGCCGCTTCGCTGGCCGCATTGTACTCGGCAGTTGCCCAGCTTCGCGTCGGTGCGGTCGACATGATGCTCGTCGGTGCAGCCGACGGCTCGAACAACGCGTTCACCTATATGTGTTTCGCCAAGACGCACGCTCTTTCGCCGCGTGGCAAATCGCGGCCGTTTGATAACTCGGCGGACGGAATTGCGTTGGGCGAAGGAATCGCCGCCGTGCTGATTAAACGGCTGGATGATGCAATTCGCGATGGCGACAAAGTTTATGCCGTCATTCGCGGCATCGGTAGCTCCAGCGATGGCCGCAATCGCAGCATGACGGCCCCGCATACCGGCGGACAGATTCTCGCCCTAAAGCGTGCCTATGCTGACGCTGGTTTGCCGTGTGAAACGATTTCTCTGGTCGAAGCGCACGGAACCGGGACAGCCGTGGGTGACGGCACAGAAATCATCTCGCTGAATACGCTGTACTCGCAAGAGTGTACCGACAAGCAGTTTGCGGCGGTGGGTTCGGTGAAATCCATGATCGGCCATACGAAGACCTGTGCCGGCTTGGCGAGTCTGGTGAAGACCTCGTTGGCCCTCAAGCACAAAGTTCTGCCGCCAACGCTGCACGTCGACCATCCAAACGAAAAGGTCGATTTCCAGCAGAGCGCCTTTTTCATTAATACGGAAACTCGCCCCTGGTTTGATGAATTGGGCGATCATCCGCGTCGAGCCGGTGTGAGTGCGTTTGGTTTCGGCGGCACGAATTTCCACGTGGTTCTGGAAGAAGCTCCAGCCACCGCCGTAACGACAATCGCAGAGCCGGATTTATCTCCCCGCTCTGCGGAAATCACGACTTGGAAACGTAATAATCGCAAGGAGTTAGCGGAGTCTTTGGTGGTTTTGCGCGATCAGCTCGCGAAATGCCCGGCCGAGGAGTTCTCGCAACTCGCGTTTTCATTGAGAAATGAAGAACAAGGGCACGACGGAAACTGTCGACTGGCAATCGTGGCTGCTTCCACCGCCGATTTCGCCGTCAAGTTGGAAAAAGCAATCAAGGCTCTGTCAGAACAAAATTCCTACAACGATCCGACAGGCATTTTCTATTCTGAGCAGACAGCAGCGAAACCAGAATCGGTTGCGTTTTTGTTTCCAGGGCAGGGATCGCAATCCATCAACATGCTGCGTGATGTCGCAGTGTTGAACTCGTGGGCGCACCCGCTGTTTGCCAATGCGAATCGACAATTGCGCGAGTTCTTCCCGAAATCGCTGACACGCTACATTTTCCCGCCGCCGGTCTTTGCCGTGGAAGACTTGGACGCCGAACGAGCCGCGTTGAACGAAACTCAGGTTGCGCAACCTGCGCTTGGAACAGTGGAAGTTTTCGCTCTCGAACTGCTGAAACGCTTCGGCGTCGAACCGGCGACGACGGCCGGGCACAGCTATGGGGAATATGTCGCACTACATGCCGCCGGGTGTTTGTCACGGGATGATTTGCTGACCCTTTCCGGACATCGTGGGCGGATTTCCGCAGAGGTGGCTCACTCGTCGTCGCCAGGCGCGATGGCCGCCGTGAATGCCTCGGCCGCTCAAATTGAAGAAGTCATCGCCGCGGCGAAGCTTGAGATTCATCTGGCGAATTTGAATGCGCCGGATCAAACGATTATCGCTGGCACGTCGGTCGCGGTGGATCGTGCGGTCCAGGAATTGACGGATCGCGGCTATCGCAGCCGTCGGTTGGCTGTGACCGGGGCGTTCCATACTCCGGAAATGGCGGGTGCCGCCGAGCAGTTGGGTGAGGTGCTGGGGTCGGTGAAATTCCACACGCCGAATCGAGCCGTGTACAGCAACACACTGGCGGCCCGATATCCGAACAAGCCGTCCGAAATTCGGAAGCTCCTGCAACGTCATATTGTCGAACCGGTCCTGTTTGAAGCCCAGATGCGGCAGATGCGGGCCGATGGAAGCGAGATTTTCCTGGAAGTCGGTCCGGGTCGGGTGTTGACGGGATTAATGCAGCGAATCTTCGCGGACAATCCGCCAATTTGCCTCGCGTTGGATGCCAGCGGACGTGATGGTGTCACCCAATTGGCACATCTGCTTGGTCAATTGTTCGTATTGGGGCTGCCTGTCGATTTGTCGGCCTGGTACGACAACCGCTCGTTGAAGGCTCAACCGGTTGCCGATTTGCTGCGCCAATCCGAGGAAAACCGCCAGCCGAAACGAACTGAATGGATTCTGACAACTTATAGTGCGAAACCCGTCACGCCGCTGCCGACGCGGTCGGTAGATCGCGAAGGCCTGCGGGCGAAGTTCGGCAAGAAAGCGGGCGGTTCCATCGGAACCCCTGCCGCCGTAACGAAAACCTCTCCACCGTCTGTGGAAGCTGCGATGGCAGCCTCGACAGTGGTTGCCCCGCTGCCCGCTTCGCAAGCCGTGCCGGCAGTGGCATCGGTTGCGCAGCCGACGCCGAACCTGATGCTCATTCCCTCCTCATTGGCGACAGCCTCTTCCCCGGGGATGTCGCCAATGGCTCCTTCGATGCCCGTTGTTAGTTTTCCTGTGTCAGGATCCATGCCGAACGTCCCACCTTCCTATTTGTTAAGGTCATCCGCCACTATGAACAGTCCGATGTCTGGGAATCATTCCGAACCGATGAACAGCGCTGGCGCTCAGTTGATCGTGCAGTCGCAGGCATTGATGATGCAGATGCTGGACTTGCAGAAGTGGCAGCAACAAGTGGCCTTGCGATTCATCGACGCGCATCAACAGTTAGTGCAGACCTGTGCCACGGGCGTGTCGCTGCCGGCCGTTTCGTTGGAACAACTCCAGCCGATGGCCATGCCTCAACCTGCGGCCATTGCGGCCGCACCGGTTCCTCAAGCCATGCCGGCACCTGCCGTGGTGCAAGCCGCACCGGCTCCGGTGGTGCATGCCGCTCCGGTGGCGCGGGTTGCCGCCGCACCGGCCACGGTTCGTGCCCCGGTCACGGTGAATCGTGCCGCGAATGTGGTGACGGCCCGCGTGACGGTTGCCGCTCCGGTGGAACGCAAAGTCGCCCCGGCTCCCGCGCGGAATGGCAACGGCGCGACGATCGCTCCGGCGGCTCCGGAAAACGGACCCCGTGCGGCCAACGGCAACGGGCACAGCGCTCCGGCCGTGGCTCCCGTCGCGAAAGCCGCCCCCGCCGCGGCGGCTCCGGCCAGTGATTCCAGCCTGTCGGTCGACAAATTCCGCGCGGCGTTGTTGAAAGCCGTGAGCGAACGGACCGGCTATCCGGAAGACATGCTCGACGAAACCCTGCCGCTGGAATCGGGCCTCGGCATCGACTCCATCAAGACGGTGGAAATCTTCAGCAACCTGAAAGATTACCATCACGTCTTCACGACCGAAGGCCAGGATCAAGAAGAAGCGCTCAAGGAATTCACCCAGATGAAAACCCTGGGCGACATCATCAGCGCCTACGAACTGCATCTGCAGGCTCAGTCGTCCGATTCGGCCAGTTCCGGGAATGGTCAGCAGGTTGAACGGTACACGCTGGAAGCGGTTGACGCGGGAGCGCTGAACGGCGAAAAAAAAAATTCCCGTCTAGCGACCTGATTCTGCTCATCGGTGAAGCGCCTGAGTTGACGCAGGCCTTCGCCGCCGGGCTGCTGTCGGAAGGCTATCGCGTCCGCCAGATTTTGCCCGGCCGGGCGGTGAAGAAAATGTCGGCGACCGTGTATGAGGCCCCGCTCCACGAGGCGAGCTCAGTCAAGCAGTTGCATGAACTGGTTTCGTCGGCGGAAGGGGCCTCGGTCGGCGTGATGATCAACTTCCTGTGCCTGAGCGAGCCGTATCGGCAACCGGGCCTGCCCGATCCGGCGATGGCGCTGAAATTGACGCAGTCGTTGTTCCACATGCTCCAAGAGTTCTCCGGGGAATTGACGAAATCGGCCGAGCAGGGTGGCGGCATGGTCCTGAATCTCACGGCGTTGAATGGAAAGCTGGGAATCGACGGCGGAGATCAGATGTCGTTGTGCGGGGCTGGGACGCTGGGACTGTGCAAAACATTCCGTCAAGAGTACCCGGCGGTGACAGTGAAGACGGTGGACCTCGATCCCGCGGTGCCCCCGGCGATGCTGGCCTCGCAACTCGCCGACGAACTGACCATTCCGGACCACTTGCAGGAAGTGGGGATTTCGGCTCGGGGCCGGACGGCGGTGCAACTGAATCTGGCGGAACCGCACCGATCTCAATTACAGCAATTGCCGATAGAAGACGGCTCGGTCCTGTTGATTACGGGTGGTGCGGACGGAATCACGGCGGATATCGCGTTGGCGTTGGCCGGGCGTGCAAAATGCAACCTGATTCTGGCCGGTCGCTCGGCGTTGCCGGACGAGGGATCTTCAAACACGAGTTCGCTGACGGAAGGGGAATTGCGGAAGCACCTGATTCAATCCAGCCGCGGTTCCGGGAAACCGCTGGCACCGGCACAAATCGAACAGACGTTGAAGAAGATGTTAAAGGAGCGGCGGATTCTGAAGAATCTGGCGACGATGCGGGCGCTGGGTGCCACGGTGGAGTATCACTCCGTCGATGTCCGAAACCCGGCCGACTTTGGCGGCTTGATCGATCAGTTGTATGCGCAGTACGGGAAAATCGATGGTGTGCTGCATGGTGCGGGAGTCATTGAAGACAAGTTGATGCGTGACAAAACGCAGGAGTCTTATGCGAAAGTCTTCTCCACGAAAGTGGATAGCGCGGTGATTCTGGCGAAGAAGTTACGGCCGGAGAGTCTGAAATTCTGCGTCTTCTTTTCCTCGATTGCCGGTCGGTTCGGGAATGTCGGTCAATCGGATTACAGCGCGGGCAACGAATTTTTGAATAAGTTGGCACAGGATCTGGATCGTCGCTGGCCCGGTCGTGTGGTCGCGGTGAACTGGGGTCCGTGGGATGCCGGGATGGTTTCGGATGAATTGCGAAAGATTTACGAGAGTCGGCGGATGTATCTGATTCCGGTCGCGGACGGCGTTTCGCGGATGGAACAGGAATTGCGAATGAACGGGCAGGCGCGGCCGGAAGTGTTGATTTCCTGCAGCGTCCCCGTGATGGTCGAAGTCTTCTCAGGAGCAGGGCGATAATGCGTCGTAAAGATATTGCGATCGTCGGTTTGGACTGTGTTTTTCCGGGCGCGCGTGATGCGCGCGAGTACTGGACGAACAACGTCAACGAAGTGGATAGCGTGACTGATCGGCCGGCGCACCGCATGCCGTTCGCGCGCAACTTCACGTTGCCAAAAGACCACATCGCGCACGTCGCCACGTCGCGGGGGGGCTACCTTCCGAACGATTTACGAATTGATCCGCTGAAATACGGTTTGATGCCGAACGCCATTAAAGATGGCGATCCGGATCAGTTCCTGATGCTGCGGGTGATCGATGCGGCCCTGCAGGATGCGGGCGTGGCGGAGAATGATTCTCGTCGGTCCAAGACCGACCTGATCATCGGCCGCGGCGGGTATCCGACGTTTGGCCAGAGTCAGGTTTGTTTTCAAGCCGAATGGTTTGATTCATTCCTGGATGTGCTCCAACGTAAATTCCCCCGGATGCTGCCCACCGATGTCCGGCGGCAGGCGGAGGAGTTTCTGCGAAGCACTCTGCCGGAGGCCGATGCGGGGACCTTGGCGACTTATATCCCGAACATCGCTGCGAGTCGTGCTGCCAACCGTCTCAACTTGAGCGGCACCGCGCATACGGTGGACGCGGCGTGTGCCTCGTCGCTCGTCGCGGTCGAGCAAGCGGTCGATCGTCTTCGTTCCGGTCGAGCCGATCTGGCAGTGGCCGGCGGGTTCTTCGTGACGTTATGGCCGTCGTTCTCCCATTTATTCCAGATGCTGGGTGCGATTTCGCCCACGGGTCAGATTCGCCCGATGGACCGTCGCGCGGATGGTCTGCTCCTGTCGCAAGGGGGCGGGGCCGTGGTCCTCAAGCGATTGGAAGATGCGATTGAGGACGGAGATCGCATCTATGCGATCATCAAGGGGACCGGCACCTCGAATGACAGCCGCGAAACCGATGTGCTGGCCCCCTCGGCCGCCGGCCAGGCGCGGGCGATGGAGCGCGCTTACCGCGATGCCGATCTCGAACCGGGCACGATTGGTTATCTTGAGTTGCACGGGACGGGAACACGGGCCGGCGACCAAGCGGAAATCGCATCGCTCAAGCAGGTGTTCGGCGAGGTGTCGTACCAGGCCAGCGGGCGGGCGATGGGGTCGGTCAAGTCGATGATCGGGCATTCGATGCCGGCGTCGGGCATTGCCTCGTTGATTCGCGTGGCACTCGCGCTGTCCAATAAAGTGCTGCCCCCGACGCTGCATTGCGAGCAGCCTCATCCAGACCTCGTGGGGTCGCCTTTCTACATCAACTCTCATACTCGGCCGTGGATTCAAAGCGAAGCGGTCGGCCCGCGGCGCGCGGCGGTGAATTCGTTCGGGTTCGGCGGCACGAATGTGCATGCCGTGCTGGAAGAAGTGTTGTCGCCGAAAAAAGTCGGTCGGACGCGGAAGTTGCAGCCGCGGCCGATTGAAACCGTGCTGCATCGACCCACCGAAGTGGCGTTGTTCTCCGCCACCGATCCTGTGGCACTGCGTGAGAAACTCCACCAGATGCTGAAGTATCTGGACACCGATGTAACCGGACCGACTGTGGCCGAAGTGACGGCGGCACTCGCCCGTTCGGTGGATTTGAAGTTGCCGTGCAAACTTTCGCTCATCGTGGCTGATCTGGCCGACCTGCGTGCGAAAACCGCGGTGTGCCTGACGAAGTTGGCAGAGGAAGAGCCGAAGTTTATCAACGAAGAGATTTTCTATTCCCCGCAAGCCAGCCGCCATACGGGGAAGATCGCATTCATTTTCCCAGGCATGGGCTTTCCGGGTTTGATCGGGAATTACCCGGATCACCTGATCGAAATGTGTCTGCACGATCCCGATGTTCGCCGCGAGTTCGACTTCTTCGAGGAACGGGACCGCCACCCCGACGATCATGTGCCGACGAGTTCGGTTTTCTCCCCGCCGTCGTCGCTGTCCGAGGAGTATCGGCAGAAGTTGAAAGGCCGTCTCGCCCCGCCGAAGACCGATTCCGACGTGATGTATACGCATCAGCCGGAAGAACGCTATCTGGCGGCGATGGGTGTGACGCTGGCCAACTGGGTCGGCTGGACGGTGCTGAAGAAGCTCAATATCCCCATCGACATGGCCGCGGGGCAGAGCCAGGGTGAGATGGCGGCGCTGTGTGCCGCTGGGGTGTGCGATTTTCACGGCACCGCGCCCGCTTATTGGAAGGCGCTGAACGTCAACCCCAAATACTCGTCGCGCGGCCGACTGGCATTCGTGTGGGCCAAACCCGAGGACATTCAACCCCTTCTCGATCAGCACAAAGACGCCTACATCGCCATTCACATGGCGCCGGAAGGGTTGATTCTCGGCGGCGACCAGGATTCGCTGGCCGAGATTGTGAAAGTGATGAAGAAGGAAGGCCGTCTATGCCAGACGCTCGCCTACCCGCCGATTCATACGCCTTGCCTGAGCTACCTGGTTCCCGAACTGAACGAGGCGCTGGCGGAGATGGACTTCAACATGCAGCGCCCGAAAATCGCGCTGTATTCTTCCATCACGGCGGCCCCTTATCCGAACGATCCGAAAGCCATTCGCGAGACGCTGACTTACAATGTCGACCGTCCGTTGAAGGTCTGGCAGACCATTCGGCGGCTTTACGACGATGGTGCCCGGGTGATCGTGCAGGTTGGCGGCGGGCATATGTCGGCCCATTTGAAAGAACTGCTGCCGGGTAAGTCGGATGTCGTCACGGCGGCCCTCGAAACTGACACCCGCAATCCGGTGACGCAGCTCAATTATCTGGTCTCGCAGCTCTATGTCGCCGGCGTGCCGATGAACGCCATGTCTCTGTACGAGCATCGCCGTCTGCGGGAGATCGATCTCGAACAACCGGTGACCAAGCTGGTCACGCCGCGGTTGGAAATTCCGCTGCGTCTGGAATGGCACCCGATGGGCAGCCCGAATGTTCCTCTGGAAACGGTGCTGGCAGATGAGTCGGCGCAGGTCGCAGCGAACGTGGACCAAAGCTCGTCGAATTCCAAGGTGGAAGATCTTTCCCATTCGCTGGAAACTGACGAGGTCGCAACGGAATTCGCTCAGACACCAGAGGCTGTTGAGCCTGAGTACGCGATCGCTGCACCGACGTGGAGCGATGCCGATTTTGATCGCTCTTTGCCAGTGCTGGGGCAGCATGCCCAGGTGATGAACTTTGTACCCGAGCAGGAGCTGTTGATTCATCGCCCGCTCAACTTCGAGCAGGATTTGTACATCCACGATCATGTTTTCGTGTACGCGCCGATGCGCCCTACTCGCGAGAATCTCGCCGTCGTGCCGATGACGATGACGATGGAGTTCGCGGCGGAAGCGGCGGGCATGCTGTGTCCGGGCCTGGGGCTGGTCGGCTATGAAGATATCCGGGCCAGTCGCTGGATTTCGCTGGAAGATGTCGACGAAACGACGCTGGAAATCTCAGCGCGCGTGCTGATGGATGATGCGGAAACAGGTGTCCGCAAGGTGGAAGTGAAAGTGGAATACGATGGTAAGCGGGCCTTCGCGGCCAAGGTGTTGTTTGCCGCGGAGTATCGCCATGACGTGCAGCTGGCCGTGCCCGATCTTTCCGATGCCGGGGCGTGGCCATTCTCCATGGACGAGGTTTACGGAAATCGGCGTTGCTTCCACGGGCCACTCTTTCAGACGCTAGTGAGCCTGGATCAATGCAATGCGCTGGCCGCGACGACCACGCTGGTGGCCGCGCCGAAGCACAACCTGTTCACAGATCTGCCGGAACCGACGCTGCTGATCGACCCGTGCCTGTTCGATGCGTGTGGTCAAGCGGTAGGGTTGTTCTGTCAGATGTACGACTGGTGCGTGTTGCCAACAGCGGTCGACCGTGTGGAAATCTACGGGCCGATGCCCCCGGCCGGCACGTTGTGCCCGTTGTGGCTGAGTGTCAAAGAGATGAGCGCCGAAACGAACGTGATGCGCTGCGATATCATTCTCGGGGATGGGCAGGGGGGGATTCTGGCTCAGTTCGTGAATTGGACCGACTGGATGTTCTACTGGTCGCCCAAATTACACGACTTCTTGTGTGAACCGCATATGCATATCGTGTCGACGGAACTTGCCCTCCCGGATTTGCCGGCAGACGCCGTCTGCACGCTGCTTTCCAAAGACGAAGCCAGCGCGTTGAAATTCGACTGGTTCCCGCGGTCGGCCTTGTCACAAGACGAACTACTGCAACTGCGGTCCATGTCGAAGAAGATCGATCAGCAACAGTTCATTCTGTCGCGTCTAGTCTCGAAGGATGCGGTCCGGACCTGGAATGCGCGGGAGACAGGTGAACCGCTGCGACAGACGGTGGAGCTGGAACTGAATCATGAGGAATCGGGCCGGCCTTACATGGTTTGCGTGAACGGCGACACCCTGCTGCCAAACATCAGTCTGTCTCACTCGAATGGAGTCGCCGTGGCGGTGGCGAGCGAAGCCCCGTTGGGGATCGACCTCGAACGTGCCGATCGCGACGTTTCCGGGATTTTGCACGACTTCGCCACTCAAGAAGAACAAGCGGCGTTGGCAGAGTTGACGGCGGGCGAGCCGGATGGCGAATGGGCCTTGCGGTTGTGGTGCGCGAAGGAAGCCGCCAGCAAAGCACACGGCACGGGACTGCTCGGGTTGCCGAAGCATTATCAGTTACAGGAAGTCTCCGCCGATGGACTGTGGAAAATGGTCCAGACGGATACCGGCCGTGAGTTTGCGATTCGGATCTGCAATTACGACGGCTGGCTAATTTCTGTCGCCTGGGAAACGCCGACGATGGGCCAGGAATGGGAAATGTCGACCGAAGAACAGTTGTTAGCGGAAAATGCCGCGCCCGTGGCCGAATGACGTGCCTGATGAGAAATTGGACTGAGCGAATCGTGGCCGGGTTTTGCGAGGTATACTGAATAAAGCGTCGGCGACATCCTCGCTGGGCACTGAACAGGAAAAGAGTTCCGCCATGTCATCGGTGACACCGACCACCAGTTCTAAGTCCGTCGCCGCCAGCGATGTCGCCGAACGACTTCGTTCGCTGCAACTCGGAGAAACCGAACGGAAGACAGCCGAGTTTGGGCTGCGCGGCATCATCTGGCTGGTGCTGATCAGCCTGATCATCGGCGGTGTCTGGTGGGTTTCTCAGAACGAAGTGCCGGAATTGCAGTCGGTGAAAGACTCGTTGAGACAGTGGATGCCCGGCGGCAAGACGAAATGGGAAGTCGTTCCCGTCCGTGTCGAAGGGGGCGAGGAAGTTTTGCTCGACCTGACCGGCTATATCACACCGAAGCACAAAGTAAACGTTTCGGCCCGCGTGCCCGGTTTGTTGCTGGCGTTGAATTTTGATGAAGGTCAAACGGTTGAGGCCGGTGCGGAACTGGCCAGACTCGATGACACAACGTTCCGGGCTGACTTCGAGCAGGCCTCCGCCGCGCAACTTGTCGCGGAAAGCCGCTTACTGGAAATGAAGAATGGCGCGCTGCCGGAAGAACTGGAACAGGCGCGGACCGCTGTCGAGCAGGCTCGCGGCAAAGTTACGCTGGTCGAAAAAGAACTCGCCCGCATGGAACAGTTGAAACAAGACATTCCGGCGGCGGAGTGGGATCAGCTCGAAGCCGCCGTTAGCGATGCCAAGGCGAATCATAAGAACCTCGAACAAAAATTGAAGCTGCTGGAAAGCGGGCCGCGTGAAGAGCGGATGCGTGCCGCCGAGGCCGAAGTGGCCCAGACCAAGGCGATGGTTGCCAAAGCTCAGGTGCTACTCAGCAATACCGTGATCACCGCGCCGATGACTGGCGTGATTCTGGAACGTCACGGTGCCGTGGGCGAACACATTCGTCCCGAAGCGCTCGCCGCGGGCATTTATGTCGTCGCCGATCTCAGCCAACTCGAAGTGCAGGTCGATGTCGAAGAGCAAAGTCTCGGCAAACTGCGGGTTGGGCAACCGTGCCGCATTATTCCGGATGCCTATTCCGACCGGAGTTACGCGGCGAAGATCAGCCGCTGGCAGCCGCAGGTCAATCGCGCGCGAGCCGTGGTTCGTGTCGTCCTCACCATCGATTCGCCGGATGATCTGCTGTTGGCGGAAATGAACTGCCGCGCGGTGATTCTCGCCTCTCCCGCGTCACCGCAACCGGAAACACTGTGGATTCCGGCAACCGGCGTGGTGATGAACGGCGAGCAACCGACGGTGTTCATCGTCGCGGATGGCGTGGCCCAGCAACGCGTCGTGAAAGTTGGCGAGACGAAGGAGAACCAGGTTCAAATCGTTGAAGGACTGGTCAAAACCGATCAGGTCGTCCTGCCCGGCCCGCAGCCTCCCGTGGAAGGCCAGTCGGTGAAGTAATCGACAGTTCGGAGTCCGCGTCCCCTGCGCAGGTGAGCAACGTTCCATGTCCGATCCGGCCATCGTCGTCGTCAAGAATGCCTTCAAAGAATATTCGCGCGGCGCGGAGAAGGTGGAAGTTCTGAAAGGGGTCAGCCTGCAGATCAACGCGGGCGAGTTCGTCGCGCTCATTGGCCCCAGCGGTTCCGGTAAAACGACGCTCCTCAATCTGATTGCCGGCCTCGACCAGCCAACACGCGGTCAGGTCTTTATCGCCGGCCGTGATATCTCCCGTTTGACTGAGGCGGAAATCGCCCGCTGGCGTACCACGGCCATCGGATTTGTATTTCAGTTTTATCATCTGATTCCGGTCCTCTCGGCGTATGAAAACGTCGAAATGCCACTGCTGCTGCTCAATATGTCAGCCTCGCGGCGACGCAGGCAGGTGCGCACGGCGATGGATCTGGTCGGCTTATCTCACCGCATGCATCACCGGCCAGGCCAGCTCTCCGGCGGCGAACAGCAACGTGTCGGTATTGCACGGGCGATGGTGACTGATCCCGCCCTTGTGGTCGCCGACGAACCCACCGGCGATCTCGACGGCCGCAAGAAAGAAGAAATTCTCGATCTGCTGCAATCGCTGCAAGAAGGTCTGAAAAAGACGATTCTGATGGTGACACACGATCATGTCGCTGCCGTACGGGCACACCGCCTGTTGCGGATCTCTGACGGCCACCTGCTCGAAAGCGGCGACAACGATCTCGCGGAAGCCTTCCCCGAAGAATACCAACGCCGCAAAAACGAAGCAGCACTCGCTCATTGAAAACTCAGTCGTTAGGTCTTAGGCGTTCGGCATTAGAAGACTTCAATTCAAATTTTATAACCTCTAATCTCTGATTTTCCTTGCTCCTCAAATTCTGCATCCTGATCTTCAAAAGCCTGGGCCGGAACAAGGTCCGCACGACCCTGACCGGGTTGGGGATCACGGTGTTAGTGTCGGTCTACGCCATCGTGTCGAGTGTGACTTCAGCCGTCTCGTCACGGATCAATGCCCAGGGAAGCCAGACGCGATTGATCTGCACCGATCGCTGGGTTGCGCCGAGTCTGATTCCGCCACGCTACTTCTCGAATCTCGCCGCGCAAGAAGGTGTGGAAGACTGGACGACGTGGAACTTCTTCTCTTGTTTTCTTGACGATTCCGGGCGCGGCGACCGGCAGGCGATTGCCATCGCCACGCGGCCGGAAAATCTGTCGACCATGATTTCTGATGCCGATCAGATTGATCCCAAAGTGTTTGAAAGCCTCAAGCAACGCCGCGATGGTGCCTTGGTCGGGTCCGCGGTGATGAAGATGATGAACTGGCGCATCGGCCAGCAGGTGACGGTCAAGGGGGCCCATTTTCCTCGCACTGATGTCCCGCTCACGATTGTCGGCGAGTTGCCTCCGGGGCAATTGGCCGGCATTTATTTCCGCCAGGATTATTTTCAGAATGTCGACCCGACGCGCACGGTTGTGAATGCGGTGATTCTCCAAGTGCGCGATCCCAAGGAAATCGACAAAGTCGCCACCGCGATTCGCGAACGCTATTCCCGTCGAACGCCTGCGTTGAAAGTTGAAACGGAATCGGCCGGTGTCGCCCGTTTCGCCGGCCGCGCCGCGGCGATTCTCAGCCTGATTCAAATGGTCGTCGGCGTGCTGCTGATTGACATGGTGATCATTCTCTCGAACAGCATCAGCATTTCTGTCCGTGAACGCCGGGTGGAGATGGCCGTCTTGAAAGTTCTCGGCTTTCAGCCGCTGCACATTGTCTTTATGGTCATCATCGAGGCGATGCTAATCGGTTCAATGGCAGGAGCACTGGGGACGGGCGTGGTGTTTGCCTTATCTCGCCTCACATTAGACGGCGTGTTTCCGGTGACAGACGCCACATCATTCTTGATTCAATTTCCCGTGCCGTTCGCGGTCGTCGGCCAAGGATTATTGCTCGGGATGATCGTCGGCCTGTGCGGTAGTTTCTTTCCGGCGCTCAGCGCGCGGAAGGTGAAAGTTTCGGAAGTGTTTTCGCGGATTGCGTGATGCGAACCCGCAAGCGGATGCGCTGCAGTTGATTTTTTCCGGCCCTCGACTCTCAACACTTAGCTTTTCATGATCCCACTTCGCTACAACGCCCGCAATTTGATCGTGCGGTGGAAGACGACGCTGATGACGGCGGCGGGCTTCACGCTGGTCGTGTCGGCACTCGTGGTGATGCTGGCCTTCATCGCGGGCATTCAGGCCGTTTGCACGGTCAGCGGCGATCCGCGAAACGTGCTGGTGCTCGCCAAGGGGGCCAACGATGAGGTCTTCAGTCAGATTGATTCCCGCACGGCGTCCGAAATCGAGAATGCGCGGGGCATCCTGCGCGATCGACAGGGCCAGCCGCTGGTCAGCCGTGAACTCTTCATGGTTGTCCACCGGTTCATGGAAGCCGAGAATGCGTTCAAGTTTCTCCAGATTCGCGGTGTGCAACCGGCGGCCTACGAAGTTCACGATCAGGTGGTCGTCGTCGAAGGCCGTTTGCCGCGCGCCAATCAAAGCGAGATTCTCATCGGCCGCGGCATTCAGGGCGAGCATCGTCTAAACATCGGCGACAGTGTCGAGATCGGCCGCAAACCCTGGAAAGTTTCCGGCGTGTTCGAGGCCAATCGCTCGGCATTGGAATCCGAAGTGTGGTGCGATCTCTCGGAACTCGCCAGCCAGTTTCGCCGGGAAGGGTTCTTCTCGACGGTCGTGGTCCGAACAGCCAGTCCCGAGGCGGCGGATGAACTCGCCACGCGGCTGATGGCGAGCCGCTTGACGCCGTGTACGGCACAACCCGAGCAAAGTTATTACGCCAAACAGGCGGAGAACACGGAGTTCATGAAAACCGGAGCCGTCGTCATCGCCTGGTTCATGGGTGTCGGCGCGATCTTCGGGGTGATGAACACGATGTTCGCGGCCATTGGCCAGCGCCGCAAAGATATCGCCGTGCTGCGCATCCTTGGATTTCGAGCGCATGAAATCGTGATCTCGTTTCTGCTGGAAGCGTTACTGATTGCCGCGGTCGGCGGATTTCTCGGGATCTCGATGGGCTATGCGGCGAACGGTCTGACGACCAGCACGTCGATCAGCGCGCGGGAAGTGCAACTGGCCTTCAAGGTCGACGGAGACTCTGTGATGATCGCCGCGACCGCCACCATGCTGATGGGCCTGTTCGGCGGCTTACTGCCGGCTCTCTCCGTCGTGCGGATTCAACCCCTCGAAGCGCTCCGCTAACCCGGTTTGCCGCGACGCGACGGCTTCCGAGCGGAGCGCGTTGCTCTCCAATTTATGCCGGCCATAGTCAGCACAGGGCGAATCGTCCCGGCGTCGCCGACGCCGGGCTTTGATGGCATCCTACTTTCGCTGCCATCGATCTTCCGCTTCCAGGACCTGCTTCGCCCCGTCGCCATCCAGCCACGTCTTCGCCGCCGCGTCGTCTTTCAAGTACGCGTCCCAGAACGCCGTACTCAGTGCGAGCATCGCCTTGTGGTGATTCGGGTTTCGTTTTTCCTTCTCGCCGGGCAGGGCACGGTCGGTGAAGGCGGAGTGCTCGGCGTTGTGCAGCACCAGTTCGTACTTTTCACCGGCGGGGAGAGCGGGGTAAACGCCGAGGCGTGATTTCATGTCGGCTCCCCCGATGAGCGACAGGTCTTTTGTTCCCGTCATCAGCAGCCACGGAATTTTGACGCTGCTGAAGGCTTGAGCGGGATCGCCCTGCTTCGGCGTGCTGGGACTCATGATGATCGCCGCTTTGATGCGTGGCTCGGTTAATGAAATCCGCCCACGGGCTGCGATCTGCCCGCTGACTGCCTGCGTGGTGATCGCCCCGAACGAATGGCCCGACATGCCGATATGCTCCATGTCGAGCCGGCCGAACAGCGGGTCGCCTTGGTCCTTGTTTCGGCGGGTGAGATCATCCAGCACCGCGGGGACATCTTTGACACGGAGCATAAAATTTTCGCCACTGGCCGCCGCATGCATCGCCGGCATCCGTTCGCCCAGCGGTTTGCCTTTCCAGACCGAGGTGTCACTGCCCGGATGCTGCAAAAACACGGCGACATACCCGCGTCCCGCCCAATGCCTGCCGATAAACGGACTCATTTCCCGCGAACCGCCTAAACCGTGGCTAAACATCACCACCGGCGCGGGCTTGTTGTCCGTCGGTAAGTAAATGCGGAGCGGAATGTCACGTTTGCGCGCGGCATCGGTAATCGTCAGATCGAGCGGTTCCGAGGGGGGCGTGGCCTCGACCTTGAGCGGATCATAGTCGGCATCCGCCGCGAGCAGGGGGAACGGGCGAGCCATGAAGGTCAAACACCAGACCGCGAGAAATGCATATCGCATGGAACGATCCTTGAGAATGATGAGTGGCTTTCATTTCAACCCTCAGCGATCAAAAAAGTCTCGCGAGAATCGGCTTTCGTCATCGCAGCTTCTGGAAAACGGCTTAATAGATCGTTGAATTTCTCGTGGCACACGTTTTTAACGTGTGAGTTCCTCGATTTTCTCGCTGTTTTCGATCAGTTTCTGTCACGTTGGAAACGTGACCCACGTTTTTCAACAGCCTATTAACCGCCGAGGCGCGGAGACGCAGAGGGATGAGGTCAGAGATGATCGACCGATGCAGAACGTCGTCCGTCTCGATTCAAAATACCTATCGGCGGAGCGTCTGGTTTCAGTTATTGTGTCGAGCGGCGGAACAGACGTCAGCCCAAGAACTGAACACTGCTGATCGACGTTGGAGTTCAGGCTTTAGCCTGTATCTCGCAGGCTAAAGCCTGGACTCCAACATCGGTGGTTCGCCTCGCGGAGCCTCGGCAAACCCTCCAAGACTCACTCCGCCGGTGGACTCCAATCCCCCCAGTGCGATAAATATTCGGCATACGCGGGGATCGCAGCGGCCTGGCTTTCGAGGAATTCTTTCGCGGCCAGCACCAGTTTGTGCTCGGCGTCCAGCGTTAATTTGCCGAGCAGGACGCGGGAACGCAGGAAGACGAAGTAGGTGTCGAGCACATCGCAGCGGCAGTAATCGTTGATCGGGCCGACTTCGCCGGCGTAGTACATGTCCTGCACTTTGGAGCCATCGATGCTCGTCTTGCCGGGCTTGCCGATGAGATTCGCGAGGAGGTTCAGCCCGCCGACCATGCGGCCCGCGCCGAAATTGGAAAAGAGATCGAACAAGTCGAGATGGGCTTCTGAGTTGTAACGGTTGCGGGACTGTTCGTAAGTCCGAGCATCGACGTTGAACCATGCGGGAACGGAATAGCCGTAGCGGAACGCGGCGAGTTCCAGCACCGGCAAGTCGTAGCCGCGGCCGTTGAAGCTGACGAGCGTCGGCCGTTGATAATGGTTCCAACCCTGCCAGAAGAGCCGCGTGATCACGGCCGGTCGATACAGCGGGGCATCGAGTGTGACCAGATCGAGCAATTGAAACTGCTTGTCGACTTTGGCGATGGCCACGGAGATCGGCAGCATGAAAGTCGTCGGCAACACGTCTTTCGCGGTGTCAGCGATCAACTCCGCCCGATAGCGTGCCACGGCGTCCAAGGCTGAGAGATCATCTTTGGGATAGCGAATCCGGGAAATCAGATCGCCGTCGGCCACCGTTTCGATGTCGAAAATGAGATAAGCCGGTGTGGGTTTGCGATCGTCGCTCATGATGAGACTGGCCTGCGCGATGGTGGCGGATTTCACGTCAATATCGGTTAATATTATCACTGCGCTGGTCGGCCGGCGACCAGGCTGACGACTGAATGATCAGTTTCACATCAGCTAACGAACGGCATTTTCTTGCAACCTTGGTTGATAATGCCAAACCACCGGCCTCATGTCTCAGAGGGATCGAGTGCAGATCACAGGGAGAAGATTGTGCCCCCAACGATCGGACTTGACGGCACATGACTTGCGTGTCTTCTAATCACACGATCCACCGAATCAAGGAGCCACCATGCGTACGCCTCGAAGTGTTCCAATGCTGCCAGCGTTCTTATTCACAGTCTCTGTGGCGATCGCCTCGACATCCATTTGTTGGGCACAAACAGCTCCTGAGACTGGAAAACGTCAGGCGACACCCAAATCCGGTTTGAAGCCGAATCCTCCACCAAAAACGATGGAAGACCGTAAGGGGGGGGAGACACATCAGACGGCACAAGGCGACGATGACATCCTCACAACCGACCAGGGTGTTCCGGTTGCCGATGATCAGAACACGTTGCGGGCGGGACCGCGTGGCCCGGCATTGATGGAAGACTTCCATTTCCGTGAGAAAATCTTCCACTTCGATCATGAGCGCATTCCCGAGCGAGTGGTCCATGCGCGCGGCTTCGGTGCCCACGGATATTTCGAGAACTACGAATCGCTGGCCGACGTGACGCAGGCTGATTTGTTCCAGCGTCCCAAAGAAAAAACGCCTGTCTTCGTCCGCTTTTCGACGGTCGTAGGCAACTTAGGCTCCCCCGATCTGGCGCGGGATGTGCGCGGGTTCGCGGTGAAGTTTTATACGAAGGAAGGCAACTGGGACTTGGTGGGGAACAATATGCCGGTGTTCTTTATTCAGGACCCAATCAAGTTTCCGGATATGGTTCACGCTTTCAAGCAGGAACCGGATCGCGGGTTCCCGCAAGCTGCCACCGCCCACGACAACGCCTGGGACTTCGTGTCGCTGACACCCGAAAGTATGCACATGGTGATGTGGGCCATGTCCGACCGAGCCATCCCGCGGTCCTATCGATTCATGGAAGGCTTTGGTGTCCACACTTTCCGCCTGGTCACTGCCGAGGGGAAATCCACATTCGTCAAATTTCATTGGAAGCCCAAACTCGGCTTACAGTCTGTGGTTTGGGATGAAGCCGTGAAAATTAATGGGGCTGATCCAGACTATCATCGTCGCGATCTTTGGAACGCGATCAAGAGTGGCGACTATCCCGAATGGGAACTCGGCCTGCAATTGTTCGATGAAGAATTCGCGGAGAAATTTGAGTTTGATATTCTTGACCCGACGAAGTTGATCCCGGAAGAGCAGGTTCCGATTCGCATCGTCGGCCGACTAGTGTTAGACCGCTGCGTCGATAACTTCTTTCAAGAAACAGAGCAAGTCGCGTTCTGTACCCAGAATGTGACGCCCGGCATCGATTTTACGAATGACCCGTTGTTACAAGGACGGAATTTCTCATACCTCGATACGCAACTCAAACGGCTGGGCAGCGTGAACTTCACCCAACTGCCAATCAATGCGGCGAAAGCGCTGGTCAGCAATTTCCAGCGGGACGGGCACATGAATTTCCGCAGTTCCAAAGGCCGGGTGAATTACGAGCCGAACTCGTATGGCAAAGACGGCGGACCGCGTGAATCGCCCAAAAAAGGATTCCGCAGCTATCCCGAGGAGATGAGCGGGAAGAAGGTCCGTCAGCGTTCAGAGACCTTCGCGGATCACTATAGCCAGGCGCGACAGTTCTACATCAGCCAGACGGAAGTGGAGCAGCAACATATCGCCGATGCCTTGATTTTTGAACTGAGCAAAGTGGAAGCAGCCCAAATTCGAGAGCGCATGCTGTCGCACTTGCTGAATGTTGACGACAAGCTGGCGCAATCCGTCGCAGATGGGCTGGGTGCCGAGCTGCCTGAGCCGTTGAAGGCCGCGAAACCGACTCAGGAATTGCCGCCATCTAACGCACTCAGCATTCTCAAAAACGGTCCGAAATCCTTCGCAGGCCGCCAAATTGGAGTCTTGGTGTCAGATGATAGTGAGGATGAGATTCTGGATGCTATTGAAGCGGCCGTTAAAGAAGAAGGCGCAACGATGGTGATGATCGCCCCGAAAATCGGGGGCATTAAAACGAAGGGTGGAAAACTACGACCTGCTCAACAAAAAATTGAAGGTGCTCCTTCAGTATTGTTTGATGCCGTCATCGTGGCGATCTCTGCGAGTGGTGCTGAACAACTGGCTCGCCGTCCAGCCGCACGCGATTTCATCGCGCATGCCATCGCCCATCAGAAGTTCATCGGCTACACTGAGGCCGCGCAGCCGCTACTCAAGAAGGCGGGAGTTCCCGATCAACCTGATGAAGGCATGATCACATTGGCAAGTGCCGCAGATGTGAGTGAATTCGTGAAGCGATGCCGAGAACTCCGCTACTGGCAGCGGGATGTTAATAGATAATGGATGTCTCGAGGTACATCGAATCGTGGGCTGCCCGAATGGGGTCCGGCTTCAACTACCAAGAGGCCTGCATAAATCTGCTAATTCTCAGCATTTGGGCATTTGACAATACGGGCAGAAATAGGT
>Ga0105047_10002401_pt1 | contig 33398 bp, 23 predicted proteins | sample MAT04_FD_78384 | JGI IMG/M metagenome (GOLD analysis project Ga0105047, IMG submission 78384) | Freshwater microbial communities from Lake Fryxell liftoff mats and glacier meltwater in Antarctica - MAT-04 (megahit assembly) | ecosystem: Environmental > Aquatic > Freshwater > Ice > Liftoff... | reverse complement strand
GCGAGCTTGCCCGGATCGCGCAGCATTTTCACTGGCCTGCCCAATTCCCTCGCCATGGCCGACACCTTGCTGGTGAACATCAGATCTCGAATCAACACAAGAGTCGGTAAGTCAGATGCAGTTTCCATGACGCTATTGAGCGCGATCCTCGCCTCGACATCAAGCCGCCAAAAAATTGAGCGGCGGAAATTGGAACCGCGATGACGCACCGCCGCGAAGGTGCCAGGAACGCTGGAACATCATTTGTCTTCTCTTTTCGCCATCGTTGCGGCGTGGCGGTTGACCAGGCATTTCGCGTAGCGCCTCCCCCCTGTCCGTCCCATAATCCTTCACCTTTCTCAGGCACCTTTGCCGATGTTCAGACTTGACGCTGTGTACGCGCGTCGTGGTCGTTCGACCGAGCGCTGCGTTGTTGACTTGGAGATTTGAACATGGATCTGGCAACCATCCTTGGCTACCTGCTGGCGTGGGGTTCTCTTGGCTATGGCATGTGGCATGCGACGCACGGCGCGATTGGAGCGTACATCAAGCCCAGCGAGATCATCCTGGTGGGAGGATGCGCGGTCGGTGCAGCGCTGGCGTCGATGCCCTTGCATGCGGTCATCTCAGCGCTGAAGAGCGCGAAGAAGATGCTCTTCTCGAAGGAGACGCATATCGAGCACGTCATCAAGGAGATGGTGCTGTATGCCGAGACCGCCCGTCGCGACGGCGTGCTGGCGCTGGAATCGGTCGCGCGTGAAGCACCCGACCCCTTCCTGCGACGCGGACTGCAATTGACGATTGACGGAACCGACCCTGAGATCATCGAGCGCATCATGCGCATTGAGGTTGAATCGATGGCAGAGCGTCACAAACATGGCAAGCATTTTTTCGGGATGCTGGCAAAGTTCGGCCCCGGTTGCGGTTTGATTGCCTGCCTCGCCGCCCAGGTAGCAATGTTCAGAAACCTCGCCGGCGACCCAGCCATCATCGGCGCTGCTCTGGCGGTCGCCCTTACAGGGACGCTCTACGGCGCGCTATTGCAAAACATGATTGCCGGCCCCATCGCCGAAAAACTCGGTTTGAAATCCAAGGAGGAGCAATTTGCCAAGGAAATCATCCTGCAAGGCGTCCTCAGCATCCAGGCCGGCAACAACCCGCGCGTGGTGGAGATGCAGTTGATGAGCTTCCTGTCCAGCGCCCAGCAGGCAGGGATGATGCCGAAGGCGGCGTAGCTTGAGTCGGCAGTCAGCAGCAGTTCACCGCAAAGGCGCAGAGAGCGCGGAGATGTTCATGGAAATCGATCTGCTCACGGAAAAAATTATCGGGGCTGCCATAGCTGTTCATGTGGAACTTGGACCAGGCTTGTTGGAATCCGCGTGTCAGCGGTGCCTGCGTCGAGAGCTTGAGATTCTCGGTGTTCCCCATGAATTCGAAAAGCTGTTACCCCTTCAATACAAGGGCGTCTCGCTCGACTGCGGTTATCGCTTGGATTTGCTGGTGGCCGGGCAAGTCGTTGTGGAAGTCAAGGCCGTGCAAAAGATCGACAAAATACACGAGGCACAGCTGTTGACATACCTTCGTCTCACCGGTTGCACAGTCGGCCTCCTGATCAATTTCAATATAGGTCTCCTTAAAGACGGCATCAAACGCCTCGTGCTTAATTATCGTGACCCAACGTAAACATCTCCGCGCTCTCTGCGCCTCTGCGGTGAACCCATGGCTGCTAATTGCAAAAAATGTGACCCTCACGAGATCTGCGAAGAATGCCCTGAGTGGATCTTCACGCTGGCCGATCTAATCATGTGCATGATGGGGTTGTTCGTCTTGCTTTGGGTGCTGAAGCCCAGTGGCAAGCCGGCGTCCCAGGCGCTGTCCAGCGATGAAGCGATTGCCACCCTCGCCGATATCCGTGAGGCGTTTGGCTATGAAGCTCAAGCAGGTAGTTCAGATCCAATCGATATCGAAGTGATGACCAGGCGCATCCGTCGCAACAAACTCCACGGCAACGGCGACGCGGGGCGAACCACCAATGACAATCGCGGGCAGGACGGTACGGATCAGGAGACGACCAGCATCCGTCAAGGCAAGCAATCCGCCGTCGGTGGGCGGTTGCAGTTTGAGCAGAGCTCCGTCCAACTCACGCCTGAAGTGCAGCAGGCACTTCTCCAAATCATCAGACAGATCAAGGGGCACCGCAACATTGTGATGGTCAAGGGACACGCGTCGCTCGACGACCTTGCCGACGACGCAACACCCGAGCAGAAGATGGCCCTCAGCGTCACACGCGCACAGGCGGTGGCGGATTTCCTCACTGGTAACGGCGTGCAGCCGGACATCCTGCGTGTCCAGGGATGCTCGACCTTCGAACCCGTCGTGCAACGTGAATACCGCCCCGACACCCAGGCCAACAATCGCCGAGTGGAAGTCGAGGTATCAGCCATGCTGGTCTCAGAACGACAGGACGCCAAAACCGAAACCCCAGCCGTGCCAGATAAACAAGATTCGCACGCACAGCCACAGCATCGACATTAAGCGTTGGACACCCGGGCATGGGCAGGGTGCCCGTGCTACGTGAAAAAGCGGAGACTCTTATTTCCATTGCAACGCTATCAAATCCCACGACTTTCGAGGCAACAGCGCCATCCGTCGCCGACCAGGTGAACGCGCACTTCCGCGCTCGCCGCTGGCGCGACGCCGCCGACGCCGCGGTGGCAGCGCGCGACTTGCCGGTGATCCTGCAAGGCAAAATCGCCCGAAATCTCGCGTCGCTACAGGAACATCGCCCGGCGGTCTACTCAGCGGTTCTCGGGGCGGCGGGGATGGGGGACTATTCAGTCGTCGGCGTCAAGGAGGGTCAGGCCAGCATCCAAATGCGTCGGCAGGACGGGTCGAATATCGTCCTCTCCCCCAACCACGACCCTGTCGGCGCGGTGCGGAATATCTTTGGACAGCTCAGCACGCACATCGCCCGAGGCGAGACCCTGCTCCTGAGCGGCGCGGGCGACGGTTACATGCTCGCTGCCCTCGCCAGGAATCCGCCGAAACTTCTGCTTGGGATGGAGCAGGTCATCTACCTCGCCGAGCCCGACCCCGCCATATTCTGGTCGATCTTCATGATCCACGACCTGTCGGGGCCCGGCGGTGCGATCGAGCAAAGGCGATTTCAATGGCACGTTGGTCCACACTGGCTTCAGTCGATGCGGACTGATTTGACGGGGGATTTTCTCCTGCCCTTCCCGATCACCACGATTCGACAAAGCCTTGCGTCTGCACAAATGGATGAACAGATGCGCGGGCTGCTGCTGGAAATCGGGCAGGCCGACGCAGGTTACAAAACGATCGCCGACGGAGATGCGCAACAATGGCGATGCAAGGATGTGAATTGGCAGTTGGGTACCGGCGCGGACCCGTCCACCACACCGAATCGTCGCCCGCGTGTCCTTCTGCTTACGACAAGGTTTTCAACGGTCCTGCAGTATTCCACGCGTGATGCTGCCGACGCGCTGCGTGCGCTCGACTGCGAGACACTGGTGCTGATCGAGCCGGACAATCACACGCGCGTCACGCGCCCCGCGATCCGAAAAGCGATTGCAACGTTCAAGCCCGACCTCATTTTTCAGATCGACCACCTGCGACACGAGCATGGCGACGTCTTCCCCACTGAGATTCCGTTTGTGTGCTGGATTCAGGATAATCTGCCGAACCTGACATCTGTCGCAGCCGCTGGCAAGGTTGGTCAGACCGACTTTATCCTCACGCCGTCCCTCGAGCGCTACACAAAAACATACGGCTACCCATCCGCACAATGCCTGGAATTTCGCAAGCTGACGCGCTCCAAAGTTCTGTCATCGATAGGCGATCAACAAACTGTCGACCTGACGTACGTATCCAACTGGTCGCAACCACCCGAAATCCTGGCCGACCAGCACGTTAAAGATTGGTCGCCGACGCTGGGTGCGACCTTCGTCCAGGCAGTCTCTGATCGAATGATCGCGATCTATCGCAGGGGTGAAAGCCTACCGACACCCGGCGACGTGCGCAGACTGGTGCAGGCCACCCGTGCTGATATCGCAGCCACAAATGACGATGCGCACACTTTTGAACGTTTCCAGCACGCCCTGTGCGAGAAACTGAACAACGGGCTGTATCGCCAGCAAGGTCTCGCGTGGGCCGTCGATATTGCAAAATCACGCGGGCTGACGCTTGAGATTTATGGTGAGGGGTGGGACCGACATCCCGCGTTCGCAACGTACGCGCGCGGGAAGGTCGAATACGGGTTGCCGCTCGAAGAACTCACGCATCGGTCGCGCATCAATCTCGTGCTTGAACCGTTTGTGTGCTTCGCCCACCAGCGCTTTTTGGATGCGATGATGGCTGGTGGATTCGCGCTCGTGCGTGCGCATCCCGGAGCGACGCTGATGCGCAGGATGCTGGAGATACTCAACGGGGTCGATCTGTCGACGTACACCGAGGCAGCTCTGCTGGAAGCGGCGTCGCCGGAGCAGGCGGCGCTGGTACGACAGATCCTCGAAATGTGGCAATCGCAGGATGCCTGCCCGGGTCGGGTGGATTTTGTCGCATCGACGGCTGCGTTGCGTGCGTCGCATCTGGGTGCCAGCGGAGCACAGTTCCTGGCCGACCTCGATGCGATCAGCTTCAGTTCGGGTGGGGATATGGATCGCGCGATCTCGCGGTACTTATCGGATGAACCTGCGCGACAAACGCAGACGACGCATCTTCATGATGCCGTCGCGTCACGTTTTTCATACGAAGCGGGGATGACGACAATGCTTGGGTGGATAGGGCAACGACTGTCGCAGCTTGGGCCGTCGCCCCGAGCCCTGCCCCCTCCTTTCCCCGCTGTCGCAACTCGCGGGTGATTGCCGATAACCAATGGAAGTGAACCCTTACGCGCGAGGCTTGTATGACGGGTGCGATAACCATCAAGATCAAACGACTGGCAGGTCAACTTGACCTCCCACTGCCCCTGCGCATGACCGAACAGGCTGCGGGCTTCGACCTGCCCGCAGCGGTACAGGAGCCGACGATGCTGCAACCTGGTGATATCAAAGTCATCCCGTGTGGTTTTGCGATGCAAATCCCGGGTGGATACGAAGCTCAGATTCGCCCGCGTTCGGGGCTGGCGAGCAAGCATGGCGTGACGGTGATCAATTCTCCCGGCACGATCGATTCAGACTATCGCGGGGAGATCAAAGTGCCCCTCATCAATCATGGCAAAACGGTGTACACGATCGAGCGTGGCGCGCGTATCGCCCAGATGATTATTCTTCCGGTCCCTGCGGTGCGGATGGAAGAGGTTGATCAACTGGAAGTTTCTGCCCGTGGCGCGGGCGGGTTTGGGCACACCGGGAACTAGGCGCGAGTCATCGACCTATCGAATACAAACCGTTCACCGCAGAGACAGGGAGAAGACAGTTGATAGTCGATTGTTGGTGGTTGGCACACCGATACGAGGTTTTCTGCAACTACCAACTGACAACTATTAACGATCAACTCCGCCTGGGGTGAACTCTTCTGAGAAATCATGGAACGCACAACAGTCATTCGTAATACGTTGATCAGTCTCGCGGTGGGCGCTTGGATTTTTGCGCTCCTGTCGCTCGGCAGTTTTCATTCCACCGATTGGCCGAGTCACGAGATTTATCCGTATCCGGCCATGCAAAATTTGTGTGGCACCGTAGGGGCATTCTTCGCGTACTACGCGTTTCTTACGCTGGGCCAAGGCGTATTTCCCGTACTACTTTTTCTTGGCATTGTGCTGGCAATGAAATGTTTCAGCGGGCGCGTGACGGATTTATGGTTGCGGTCGGCGGGGCTGGTGTTGCTGGCGGTTGCGTTTGCGACGGCAGTGCATCATCTCACGCCCTCGTCGCGCACCGGGTTTCCTGAGGGGCAAGGCGGGATCGTCGGTATCGGGGCGTCAAGTTTTCTTCAATCGCATTTCAGCGTGTGGGGCACGCGATTGATTCTGTTGACAAGCTTTCTGATCGGCCTGCTGCTGGCTGCCGACGACCTGGTCGTCCGCGCGCCAAGCTTTGTGGGAGGCGTCGTGCAGGGCGTGCGCGAGAACACCCCTCAGTTACGCATCCCGCGCATCCCGAAGTTCGCTTTGCCGAAGATGCCCGCCTTGCCAACTTTCCGTCGCACGGGCGGCGAATCATCCACGAACGTGATCAAGCCCAAAGCGCCGGCCCGTCGAGTGACGACTGACGACATCGGCACAGACGATACCACGACGTCGGCGATACTCGGTCGCGAAAACGATCAGGGAAAATCGGGTCGGATCCCCGCTGGCAAAGCGCTCGATCAAGAGATCGAACTCACGTACGACGATGACGAACTACCCACGAGCGCTGCGAGTCAGGAGGAGGCCCATCGAGACGATGCCGACCCCGCGCCCGCCGAGGCTGCCGTCATTCCGCCGGTTGAAGAGCAGAAAGTTGCGGAGCCTCTCAAGCCCGAGATTCAGATCAAGAAGGACATTGTCGTGCGACTGCCCAGCATGCTGAAACCGCGACAGGTTTCTCCCCCGCCGGCGACCAAGGAACTGGGCGAATACAACCTCCCGGACTGGAGCGTTCTCGCCGAGGCTGAGAACGGCTTTGCCGAGGCGCAGGAGAAGTTCGTGCGCGAGCAGGCTGCTATCCTCGAGCAGGCGTTGCGCGAGTTTAATATCGATGCAAGCGTCGTCGAAATCGACACCGGCCCGGTCATCACGATGTACGAAATTGCCTTGGCTGCCGGCATCAAAGTGAGCGCGATCACTGCGCTTGAAAACGATATTCAACGATCGCTCAAAGCCGAGACGATCCGCATCGTCGCGCCGGTGCCAGGGAAAAACACCGTCGGTATCGAAGTCCCCAACGAGCAAAAGGAAAAGGTCCGTCTTAAGGAGCTGATGGCCCTCGCGCCCGAAGCGATGGCCAAGGATTTCGTTATCCCGCTTTTCCTGGGGAAAGATGCCAGTGGCGAGCCGCTCATCGCCGACCTGACCAAGATGCCCCACTGCCTGATTGCGGGCACAACGGGCAGCGGAAAGTCGGTCTGCATCAACACGATTATCATGTCGATCATGTACCTGCAGCGCCCGGATTTTGTGAAGCTGATTCTCGTCGATCCGAAGGTCGTCGAAATGGCGCCGTTCAGGGATATTCCACATCTGATGGCGCCGGTGATCAATGATTCGCTCAAGGCTACCAGCGTGCTCGAATGGGCCTGTGGAAAGATGGATGAGCGATATGAGTTTCTATCCGAAGCGGGCGTCCGGAATATCAAGGATTACAACAAGATGTCGCGCGAGGAATTGATCGAGCGCTTCAATCCCGGCACGCCTGAGGAAGAGGCGAAAATTCCCAAGCAGTTGCCGTACATCGTGATCATCATCGACGAGTTGGCCGACCTGATGATGACCAGCGGGAAGGAAGTGGAATCGTTCATCGTGCGTATCGCGCAGAAGGCGCGGGCGGTGGGGATACACCTCGTGCTGGCCACGCAGCGCCCGCAGGCGAACGTCGTCACGGGATTGATCAAATCGAACATGCCGTCGCGCATCGCGTTCCGGGTGGCCTCGCGGATGGATAGTCGCATCGTGCTGGATCAAAATGGTGCGGATCGATTGCTCGGGCAGGGAGACATGCTCTTCCTTCCGCCGGGTGCTTCCAAACCGATTCGCTCGCAGGGGACGTTCATCGACGACAAGGAAATTCGTGACAGTGTGAAACTCGTGAAATCGCTGGCAGAGGCGCAATACGAGCCAGAACTCGTGCAGATCAAAGCCAACCCCGGCGACATGGGTGATATGGAAAAGGATGAGTTGTTCGATGATGCAGTGCGGGTGGTATTGGAGACGCGCCGAGGCAGCGTGTCACTCCTACAACGACGATTGACGATCGGGTATAGCCGAGCGTCACGCCTGATCGAACAGATGGCCGCTGCGGGTTTGGTTGGAGAATACAAAGGCTCGCAAGCGCGTGAAGCGACGATCACCCTGGACGAATGGGAAGCCATGCAGTCCCAGCAATCCGCCGACGCCGCCGACGGTATGACGGTCTGATTTTTGAGGGTTCCACACAGGCTAACCGCTGGTGCTCGGCGAGGAGCAGCAGTCGATTGCTGTTTCTTGACGTTCACTTTCACCAGCCCGGTCACTTGATCATTCTCACACAATTATTGGTGCGATTCGTGAAGATTCGTGGATAAAGGCATTCTTGAATATGTCCCGGTTCTTCACTTTCCGCTGATGAAGGATTTGAGTGTCGGAGATTTTTTGAATTGATTCGCTTCGGGCACGTCGACTGCATTGTCTTCAGGGTGATTGCGGGGGTCGTTCCATCCCTGGAAGTGCGCGCCCCAGAGTCGGCGACGACCCGGCTGCGTGCCACGTTTGGCGCTGTGCCAGACGGCTGTATCGAAAACGGTCATCGAACCGGGGGGCATTTTCAGCGCTACCTCCCCTGGCCAGGCTTGCTGAAGCGGTCCACGCATGTCGCCGATCGGGTCGTCGACCCTGCGCGGGTACATCACGACCGGGCCCACCTCGTCCATCGAGCCATCCACATACGGGCTCCACAATACACGCTCGATCCGCTTGCGACCCAACAGCCCGTTGTTATCCCACCCATAATGATGATGCCACGGCAGACGCTCGACGCACTGCACGTCAGACATGCGCGAACCCAGATGCGCGCACCGGGGTTCGTCCATCAAGACCTCGCCCAGCAGATCTCGCAAGATCGGGCGATCCATAAACGGAATCAGGTTTGGGACGGCCGCCAACAATGGATGAATGGTGAAGCCAAACTCCGCCAGGTTCAACGCTGGTGAACCTTTCGACCGCCAATACGCGTCGATAATTTCGCGCATCTGCGCGCACTCGGCTGGAGAATAAAACGCCGGCACGTACGTGAAACCCTGTTCGTACACTTCGCGCACATGTTTTTTGACGTCAATGGAAGGCATTGTGAGGTATAGCTTAATGACGCCTTTGAATCGTCACAATCTCCATCATGGGATTCATCTACCGCAGGCGCATGACACCAGACATGACAAGGCGCGCGGTTTGCTCTCACGAATCGTCCAGCCGCGTGTCGAACTATAGGTGGTTGCCGCGCATATCATTGATAACTGCGTTTCTCACTGACTGAGCACGATTATGATCCAGGCGCACGTCAAATACCTCATCGCCGGCGGGGGCATCGCTGCGGGGGCGGCTGCCTTGGAGATTCGTCGTCGCGACCGGGATGCCGCGATTCTCATCGTTGGGCAGGATGCACACCAGCCCTTTGCCCGCCCGGTGATCAATGACGCATGGTTGCATCGGCGCGTTCCACCTGAGGAAATATTCACGCTCCCCGCCCACTGGTTTGCTGAGAATCATGTTGAACTGCGCACGGGTCGGCGCGTTGCGCATCTGGATGTCACCCGCCACAGCGCGACGTTCGACGACGGGCAGGAGGTCGCGTACGACAAGCTGCTGCTCGCCACAGGCGCTACGCCTCGCACGTTGCATGTTCCGGGCGGACGCCTGCCCAATGTGTTGACGCTTCGGTCGCTCGATGATGCGGACCGGTTGCGACGAGCCATCGATAAGGGGCTAATCGAGGGCCTCGTCCACCCTCGCGGACGCGGGCGCGTGACGGTCGTGGGTGGCGGATTGCTCGGGGTCGAAACAGCGTGCAGCTTTTCGACGCTTGGGCTGGCGGTCGATCTGGTTGTGCCCAAGGCGTATCCCCTGACGCGACTGGCGGGTGAGACATTGGGGCAGTTTCTGACCCACTGGCTCCAGTCGCACCATGTCACTGTGCATACCGGGGCGTCTCCGTTACGCATTGATGGCGACGGGCGGGCGCAGCGTGTGGTCCTCGACGCTGAGCATACTCTCCCCTGCGACTTCGTCCTCACGGCCGTCGGGGTGCAGGCAAACAAGGACCTCCTGCGCAGCACGAGCATCGCGGCTGAAAATCATATCCTTGTCGATGCGCACGCCCGCACGAGTGCGCCCGATGTGTATGCAGCCGGTGACTGCTCGGCCATTTACGACCCGCGCTTCGGTAAGCACCGCCTACTCGATCACACACCCGCCACGCAGGAAATGGCCCGTATCGCTGCGATCAACATGACCGGCGGGGATGAAAGTTGGAACGATGTCGGACATGTAACGATGGACCTATTCGGGCTGACGCTTCATTCGTGGGGCGAGCCCAGGCTGGTTGATCGTCGAATCGTACGCGGGTCCGTCAGTGGCGGCTCCCCGCACTTCGCGGAGATCGGCGTGGCCCGTGATGGTCGCGTGACGCATGTCATCAGCGTCGGAAGCGATCCATCAAACCTAAACCTCCGCAAGCTTGTGGAAGATCGCACGAACATTGCCGGCCACGAAGACCGCCTGCGTGATGAGACGATGCTGATTGAAATTCCGCGCTAGTGCATTGTCACGCTTAACTTTTAGGGTTGCATCTCTCCAAATCGCCGGCAATTTCAGGCGAAAATAGAGAGTGCTACCCTAAAATCATTGTGTGACAAAGCACTAGTTTGTGGATCGTGTTACCCGAGTCTCGCCGTCGGGCTTGCCCCGAACAAGAAACTTGCATCGAATATCTGACTGAAATTGGGTCGCCCGGGGGTAATCGCAGCCGATCGGGTTTCACGACTTGTATTCCGACTTTTGTGTGTTACAGACGATCCTCCTGCTGGCATGGATGCTGGCGGGGTGGCACGGGTTCGTCTGACAGGGAGGTCGGGCATGTCTTCGCATCGATTCAACTGGATTTGGGTTGTCGTTTTCACACTTACGCTGCCCATGGGCGTCGTGCTTTCGACACACCTGGCGCGGCGATCATTTGAAAAAGTGCAGCTCCGCGATCAAACGATTTCAGTCAAAGGCTACGCCGAGCGCCCCATCACTGCCGACCGCGCGAGCTGGAGCGTGCAGCTGATCGTGCGCAATCCCGACATGGCTGCGGGATATAGAAAACTGGAGGAAGACCGAAGTCGGCTGCTTGGTGTTTTGAAGCTCGGGGGATTTGCCGAGGAAAAGGTCGACTCAACCCCCGTCGAGATCGAAACGCGCTTTGCCCGCGATGACAAAGGCAATTTTACCAATCGGATCGAAGGCTTTGTCGTGAAACAATGGTACGGCATCGCATCGTCGGACGTGCAGAGCGTGGCGAAACTCGCGCGAAGTACAAGCGATCTGATTCGCGACGGGATCGAACTGAATGCGGACGCGCCGGTTTATCTCTTCACGCAGATGGATTCGATGAAGTTGCAAATGCTGAGCGAGGCATCCGACAACGCCCGCGAACGCGCCACGCGCCTCATGGGATCGTCAGGCGGTCGCCTCGGCCCCCTTCGGTCCGCCAATCAAGGGGTCTTCCAAATCACCCCCGCATTTTCCACAGAAGTCTCGGGAAGCGGGGAAAACGACACCACGAGCATCGCAAAGTTGATCAAGGCGACAGTGACGCTGGAATTTGGGATTGAGTGAGGGAGGGTTTGGGAGTCAGTAGTCCGTGGTCTGTAGCCGGTAGTCAGTAGTCCGTGGCAACGTTCGATGTCGACTGTGGGTTGTCAGAAAATGAGCATTCGCCGGTATCGACATTCCACGTTCCACATTCGACATTCCCCGCTACGGACTACTGATTACTGACTTTCGCCATGTCCCCCTCCAAATACTTCGCTCCGAAAAGCCAGACCACCCCGCCTAGAAGCATCATGACACCGACGGCGGCGAAGGCGACTTTCATGTTGGTGGCGTCGCGGATCAGGCCGATCAGGGTTGGGCTGATGGCGTCGCCAAACAGGTGGATGATCAGAATGTTGACGGCAAACGCGGTCGCGCGGATGTGGGGCGCGGTCACGTTCGCAAGGATCGCGTTGGCGGGGCCGGTGTTGAAAAAGAGCGCGAAAATCGCCAGGAAGATCACCACCCAGCAAAGGGGGAACGGGGTGACGAGCACCAGGAGCAGCAACGGAAAGCCAGCGATCAGACCGGCTGCCGAAACGAGAAAGTAACTTCCCCTGACTTTTGATCGAAGTCGGTCGCCCGCCCACCCGCCGGCCAGCGTGGCCAGCAAACCGGCAACGACCAGAATCGCGCCGAAGATGGGAGTCGATTGATCGGGTTTGAGGTGGGCAACCTCCTCAAGATATCGGGGCATGAAGAAGGCGATCCCCCCCATCGCGAAAGTCATGGCTGTCATCCCGGCACAACAGATTACAAACGACCGGTTTCTCAGGAGGGAGAGATAATCCTCGCGTGTTGCGCGATGAGGGGTTGCCGATGCGGCACCACGCGCCGGCTCAGGCATCATGAAGCAGATCGCTCCTAGGATCAATCCGGGGGGAAGCGTGACATAAAACGCCCAATGCCAGTGCGCGTGAAAAAGACCGCCGACCACGTAACCCAACGCCGACCCCACCGGGATGGCGGCATAGAACCACGCGAGTTTCTTTCCCCGATCTGCGACTGGATACAGATCGGCGATCAAAGTTGGCGCGACTGGGCCGTAGGCAGCCTCACCGATACCGATGAAGAGGCGCATCGCGAAGAGCATCGCGTACGACGAGACTGCCCCACTGCCCGCACTGGCAAGGCTCCAAAGCACCACACCCACCCCGATGATCACCCACCGCCGGGTACGGTCGGCCATAAATCCGAACACCGGCGAAAAGATGATGTAAGCGAACAAGAAAGCGGTGACGAGCAAGCCCATCTGACTCGCCGACACGCCAAATTCCTTACTGATGGGCTTTTCCACTGCCGCCAAAATCTGCCGATCAACGTAGTTCATCAGATTGATCAACAACAGCAGTATCAACGCTTTGCGCGCACCGGGTGCGGCTGCTGCAGGGGAGGCGTCGGCCAGGGCAGGGGTCATCGCTTCAAGGTACTTTGCTTCAAAGCGATCTGAAAGGTGCATGGGGCTGTGCTGCGAAGATCGACGTAGCGCGATAGATTGTGGCTGGGAGGAAGGGACCGGTTGGTATTGCAGTCCAATCGTCGTTCGATATACTGCCTAGCCCTGCTTTTTTAAGGATTCGAATTATGGCACGCAACGAAGGTGGACGAGAACGTCGCGAGAAGTCGGAAAAGTTTCAGACTTTTGCCCGACCGAAGATCAAAGTGGTGCGCACGAGCGCCGCTGGAAAAGAATACATCGACTACAAGGACACCGAAAGCCTGAAGAAGATGATCAGCGGAAATGGAAAAATCCTGTCGCGCAAGCGCACGGGCGCAACCGCGATGGAGCAGCGAGAAATCGCGTCGGCCATCAAGCGAGCCCGTTTCATGGCGTTGCTCCCTTACGTCACCATTCAAGGCTGATTGTAAAAACAATCCAAGGTCTGCAGACGCCCGATCCGCGGAGGATTGGGCGTCGTTGTTTGAGGGATGAGGGCAGTTGATTTGCCACGCCTCGCCACCGATGACTCATTTGCGCGTCACTCCCAACGATGTGACGCACGGGTCAACTTCAGGTAGGTGGGCGTGACGCGCGACCTCCCGTGTTTCTTTTCTCGGCGGCGAGTCGCCCGCGCCACGATGTATGAGACGACCGTCTCTTTGCGTCAGGTGCACCGATCTGATCACACGTCAGGAACGCTTCTTGGCTACGAACGTAATTACCACGCGTCCGCCGGCTGAGCCTTGCTCATCGGTGTATTTGGGATTGGATTCGTGAATGCGCGCCCCCACTCCGGTGATACCGCTTGCGAGCAGTGCCTGACGCACAAAGGCCTGACGCTGCTTGGCGATGTCAATGCACGCAGCGCGGGTGCGGCGATCGGACTGGCGATCCGCGCCGGGGCGGAGCAGGTCGTAGAGCTGATCCATCGCATCGTCGGTCTGGGCGATCTCCCGATCCACCGCACGCAGGCGATCTCGCGTGGCGCGGCCATTGCCCAGCGCGTCCGTCGCAAGCTCTCCCCCCGCCTGCCCGGCGATAGCCGCGCGCTCAGCCAGAAGAATCTGTCGTTGCAGGCGCATTTTCTCAGCGAGATCTTTTGCTTCAGTCGCAGGTGGATTAGCACGAATGCGCGCCCGCGCGATGTCGCCGCCGCCCAGTTCATGTCGGATCGTCAGCTCGAGAGTTTTGTCATCCTTCAGTCGTTCAATCAGTCGCTTGAGTTCCGTGCTGGCTGGCTCAGTTAATGCAGTGTATCCGGGCAGAAATGCAAAGGTCACCGGTGCGGTGTCCTGTGCCTTTGCCCCCAGCCCAAGCATCGACCCGACGCCCCCCGCCATCTTCAACGGCGCCGACGCGGTCGCGGTGGCGAAGACCGGCACCAACTGCAACGCAGCCGAGCCGGCCACCGCGCCGATATCCAACTGACCATCTTCAAGCGGGATGCTCAACGATGGGATCGTGATCGATCCGTCGGGGTCTTGCAGTCCGAAAAGAATAATATCCAGCGGCGCGGGCATGCCGAGCGTGCGCCGGATGATGCCATCGGGTGGCTCGGTCACCGAGAGGTCCGTCAGGACAAGCTTGCTGCGCGTATCGATGTGGCCGCCCGGCTTCAGCCGAATGTCGGTTGACTCATCGAAAATGCCCCCGCCGATCGTCACCCCCGCCTGCTTGGCCAGACCGCGCAGGCCGGCAATTTCAAAGCCGTTGACGGACGTTTTGATGTACCCATTGGGGGACGGATACAGCGCGACACTTCCGCTGGCCGTCACCTGTGAAAAGAGCTCGCGCATCTCAGTGAAGTCTGCACTGGCCTCCGTGCCCGATGTGTCGTCCGCCGGCGCGGGTCCACCGGACTGCCCCACGCGCTTTCGTGGCAGCGGAACTTCGCCAGCCCCGACGAGGAGGCTAAATCGGATCGGTCGCGGCTCGATGAGGGCGCGGGTGCTGACATCGCGTACGTCGACATCGAGCGACGTCAGCGGAACGATTGTGGTCGGCTGGGTCGTGCGATCTTCAATGACAACGTCGATGTCGCTGATCAACAGTCGATCCATGCGCATCTCAGAGGTGGATGCCGACGCCGGCGTCGCCGGGTCAGGTTGATTTGCCGGGGGTGGTGTAGGCACGGGCGTTTCGGCGGGCGCGATCGCAGCATCCGTCGGCTGAGTCGCAGGGGCCTCCGTCGATCCATCGGCAGCAGCGACGGCAGGCAGTGGGATGACGAATCCGAAGGCGTGCAGACCATCCGACTCGCGCGTGAAGCGCCCGATTGGTTTGGTGATGTCGAGTGTCTTGACATGAACGCTGCCCGTCAGTGGATCAACCTTGACCCCGTCCGTGCGAATCTCCTGGATCCCGCCGAGTATGTCGCCACCGGGTTGGCCACGATATTCAAGCGGTCGGACAGCGAGGTCGCAGGAGAATCCGCGCGAGAGGTCGACGTCGCGCGGGCCACGCCGCCCATAGCTGACGGACAGTTCAATGGCGGTACGGAACTCGCCTTCTGTCAGGGACGATCCATCGATTAAATCTGTAACTTCAGGAATCAGCGCGGTGACGCCCGTGCCACGAATGCCCGAGGCGAGAACATCAACCTTCAATGTCGGTTGCACGAGAAACGGAGAGGCAATCAGCTTCACTTGCATCGCGTCGACGACGGGTGACAGGCGCGTCGAGAGTAGCAACTGCACCGGCGGATTCGATTCGGCACCCGGGCCGCCGAGTTCAATCCGTGCGCTGTTGATGAATGTGAGGTCGGACACGACGAGCGGCGCGGATGCCGGACGCCTTGCATCAGTGATCGAGAAACTCCTCACCTGCAGGTCAAGTTTCTCAAGTGTCATGAGCGGGAGTGCGCGACGCGCGGCTGCGACGAGATCCGTCACGTCGGTGACCGCTTCTGGACCCGCAGCAACAACAACGGCGTCGGCTACGCTGCTGGTCTGTTGGGTGGACGACGGCTCCTGCTCTGCCGCTTCCAAATCAGGCTGGACTTGGGCATTCGACGTGCCAACCAGTCGCACGCCGGCTGCGTCGATCCCTTCGCTCGTCAGGGTCACCGCAGATTCGAGTCCGCGCAGGCTGATCTCGTCGATGGTGATTGCCTGCTTGATGTCGAGGCGCGACGCGCGGATCGTAAACGAATCCAACGCGAACAATCGCGCGTCGCCGTCACGGAAATCAAGATCGCGCAGCGAAATGTTTCCTGCATACCCGCCGGCCTCGTGCGTCGATACGGCGGCGTCAAGGGTTGTCTTGAACTGCCCGTCGCGCAGGTTCACAGCCACGCCCTCCGGGATATAAGCTTCCAGGCCGCCGGCGCGCAACCCGCGTGCGGTCACATGGACATGAATGCCTGGCGCGCTGGGCGTCGTCTTCAGCGTGCCCGTGAGAATGGCCTCGTCGACGGCGTTACCGATCTTCGCTGCGATATGAAACGTTGCATCGTCCGCACGCTTGCCGAGCGTGAGCTCGTTTACGTCCACCGTTGCGGTCACACGTGTGTCCAAAGCGGGGACGACCGCGTTGTCGTTGAGGGTGATTTGCGCATCAGCGACGGATAATTTCTTCAGGCTGACGATCACCGGCATCGGAGGAAGGATGTCGGTCGACCTTGCGACTGCGGGCGACGCTGTACGATCCGGCAATTGTTCGGCGCCTGCTGACGGCGCGGATGCGACCGGTTGCGTCGCGGGGACGATCCGAATGCCGGCTGCCTCGATAGTACCGTTTTTATTTCGCGTCAGACTCGCGCGCGGGGCGTCGAGCGTGATGTCGGACATCAGCAGTTCGCCGTCGGCCCATCTACCCGCCAGTGTCATACTGTTCAGGGCAACCAGCGGCTGCGCACCATCGGCATACAGCAGGTCGCGCACTTTGATTTCACCCGACAAGCCGCCTTCGTCAGCCCGTGCCGACGCCATCATTCGAAGCGCCACGCTGCCCCGCGCCAGGGTGGGCTCGATGCCCAACGGTCTCAGATACGGTGCAAGATCCATTGCATTCAGTTCGCTGCCCGTGACGTTCATATCCAGCGCGATTGACGACGGCGCAGGCGTGATGGTGCCCTCGGCCCGCAGCTCCCCTGCCAAGCCCGGCGCTAGCAGGTGAGCGGTAAATGTCCCAGGCGTACCGGCGACATCTGATTGCAGGTCGAACAGCAAGTTTTTCAGCTCAAACCCCGCATCGGCAGTGTGGAAAGTCGTTGCGGGGGTGGTCGTCTCATCGATGAAAACAAGGCCGGTGCCTTTCCACACGAACGATCCGATCTCGATTCGAGGTAAGGCGACTTTCGCAACACCAGCTGGTGCAGGCGCGCGAGATGCGTCAGGCAGGCGAGATGCTGCAGGCGATTCAGATGATGAAGATGAATCGCCCGCTCGAGACGTGTCGGCCGATGAGGGCAACCCGGCAGGTCGAGACGACGCGTCAGCGGAAGTTGACGTGTCCGGGTCTGCAGGCGCTTCTGACGCCGGAGACCTACCACCAGCCGTTTTCTTTTGGCCATCCTTGCGGAGGAAGTTTGTCCGCAATCCCAGCGCAGCGACCTCACCCGTGCGGTCGCGCGTGATCGACAAGGAAGGCCCGACAAACTCCAACGATGTAATGCGCACCGCACCCGTAGCGGGATTGAAAGCCACCCCGCCCAGCGCGATCTTCTTCATCGAAAACAGATTCTCGGCATCACTGAAATTGAGATCGTCAACGGCGGCATTAACCATCAACTGCCCATCCTCGGCGATGGTCAGCGAGCCCTGCAACTTCCCTGTGAATGAAGCGTGATCCAGCTGCGATTCGAGTTGTAGTTGATCCAGGTACGACTTGGCCGCATCCAGACGGATCCTGGTAGCGGTGCATTGCAAGGCAAACGATTTGTTGCCTGCAAACGGCGCGGCTGTGCCTTGCAGATTGATTTGATCGACGATGCCGGGGATGGCAATCAACGCTGACATCTGCATCGCAGAATCGAGCCTCGATGGATCAATTACAATGTTGGTGACTGAGAAATCCTGCACCTTTACTGCCAACTGTGCAGCGGGGGACATGAAGCGATCGACAAACGTCAGCGACGACCCCCTCACGCGGAACGCATCCATAGCCACTGCATAATTCGGCCATTTTCCCGTTGCCGCCTCGGTGGTCGTCGGTGTGACGGGCGGTGCAGGCGCGACATTCGCCGGTGCCGCAAGCTCCAGACCCGCAACGCGAAGGCCACCGGATTCGGTCCGGTAGGCCGACGCCCGGGCATTCGTCAACAAGAGTGTCCCAAACTCAGCCGACGCGCCTGTGATCTGCTTGACGTCAAGATCGATGTGATCAACACCCGCCCACTCCTGCCCATCCACAATCGCCTGGACATTCCTAAACGACACGGTCCCGCCGACGTTTGCCCCGCCAATCGGCTTGGTCGCCAGCGCGATATGTGCCTTCCCGAACGCGTTGATGGTGTCGGCAACGGGCTTAAGTCCCAGCGGGAGCAGATACCCGGCAGCGGGCTTGGGATGAAGTCCACGCAGGGCAACCGTGACATCCGCTTCGAGCGACGTTGGCGTGCTTCTGCCGACGCCTTCGACCAGCAGCGAGTCCATCAACGGGTCGGCGATCACTTCAAGCTCAAAGCGAGTCGGGCGCTCGGGTGATCCAACATCGGACAAGCGAAACGTCATCGTCACGTCCGCGTCCAGGTTGGGTGTGACACTGCGGTCGCGCACGCGCGCTTGAACGCGTGAAACGCGCAACGCGTCAATGCGCAAAGGAGATTCCAGACTGAGCGGAGCAGTTGGATCGTTAGTCCCAGGGGCCGGCGCGGCAGATGCAGCCGTTGACGCGCCCGAAGGGTTCAGGAACTTGTCCAGAAGGGGAATGCGGCCATCGGCTTCCCGGTCTATGAGCATGCGCGTACCGTCGGCCTCGGCACGCCAGACGACCAGCCGGCCTCGTAGCAGGTTCAAGGTCGAGATATTCCCCCGCACATAGTCCGCTTCGACAATCGAATCTCCACCCGATTTGGGAGTGATCTTCAGATGCCACAGCGCCGCATCGCCCCCGAGCGTGCTTAATTCCAGTCGCTCGTACGTGCAGTTAAGGTCGTATGAAGCAGCCACCTTTTGCAAAACGACAGGCAGCAAAAAGTGCACCAGCAACCGAGACCCAGCCGCGAGGATCAACAGCACGCTGAGGGTGATGAGGATTCGTCGTCGCCAGCTTCGCCGCTTGCGCACGGGCTTTTCAGCTGGGGCTGGATTGGCGGCCGAAGCCGAAGCGGTGGTGATCGTGCCATCCGAACCCGGGGTGGGACTTACAGTGTCGGGGCCGACCGAAGATTGCGGAACGGGGGTTTGATCGCTCATGGTGTGACCCCGCCAAAAGCCTTGTCGAGGGCTGCTCGACGCTCACGCACGCTGCCCAGCGGGTTAAAGCCTGCGATCTTCTGCCCCTTGCTCGATAGCCAGTCAAAGGCACGGACTCGCGATGCAGGGGATGAGTCCTCAAGGAACACGATGTTCTCAGCCAGCAATCGGTTTTCAAAATCCCTCGGACCCGTTGCCGACTGCGCCAGCTCGCGCGCTAAATCCGGGTGCCGGCCGACCTCTCCCAGGTGCTGCGATAAAATACTTTGAAGCTCCAATATCGGAGGCGGTCGCTCAAGACGGGTCGCCGTCGCGAGCAACGCCGAGCGCTCGAGCATCCAACGGACATCCGCCAGCGTCGGCTCCGCAGCAGGGACGAGCGTCGCGAGGTACGTCGCCACCGCGTCGATGCTTTCGTCATCCCCCACCAGCGCGACGTCGCGGGCAAGGGGTGCGTCGGTCTGCTGCGTGATGAACAACAATGCCGAGCGACGACTCTCTCCGCTGACGAAAAGACGCATCGCACTCTGCAGCGTATTGAGCTCAACGACACTGCCATAAGACTGCGTCGACGGCTCGAGCGACGCAGCCGCAAGATCGTCCTCAAACTGATGCAGCAGCGACGCATCGATCGGCTCATCCTGCACCGGGCGAAACGTCACCAGCACCGCCACGCCCCTTGCGGGAGAATCTGCAAAGGCAAACGGAAGGACGGCTGCGAACGACGCGTCGCTATCCAGCGCGGCGTCCGACAAGACAGCAGTTTCACTGAGAAAAATTGGCGGGCGCGTCGTCGGAGGTTGCAACTTGGGGGCTGACGTACGCTGTCGCCCTTGCTGCACGAACGGAGCGGGCGTGACCGGGTCGGTCTCGTCTGTCGATGGCGCGCGAAAATAGTCGTCGATGCCGATGGCGATCGTCATCGACCGGGCGGGAACTTCGCCCGGCGCGGTGGTGGGCAGGGATTGCTGCGTGGTGGGCAGCTGGGCGGCGGGTCGGTAAATCTGCAGCGACAGCTTCCGTTGCGGGCGCGTCGTGCCCCGGGGTTCAGCGAGATCGCACCGCACGGTCGTCCCGCGAGCGACGATGCCGCGCTGGTCGGCGATCAGAACATGCTCGCCAAACTCGCCCGCCGACAGGGAATCTCGAAAATGACGCGCTGCTTCTCCCATCCCGGATCGCGCACGCAGCGTTAACGTCCCTGCCGGCAAGAGAGGCCCGGGCGATAGCGGAGAGATAGTCAATCGTGCCGACGCATCCACAGGTTCAAGCGTATTTTCCGGGAATGATTTGAGCGATATCCACTGGACATCGGCAATGTAAAGCGGTTCAGCAGGCGCAGTCGCAGGAAGCGTCACACCGCGCACCGGACCGGAAAGTGGCGACCCAATAAAATGCGATGTGACGACGTCAGCGGACGGCGGTTGTAATGCGGGTGGGTCTTTTTTTTTGAAGACCGCGCACCCATTCCCCACCCCGGCGAGGGCCAGCGCACAGGCGATCAACTTCAAAACACGGCGAGTCATGCTGTCCTTCCTCATCGAATCCCTTGCAGGTCTGCAGGCAACTCTGTCGCGCGCGACCCACATCAGATGATAGAGTGCACACGGCGAACCGAGCAACTTGTTGAAAAGTTTCATCAACGTAGGATGCGTGACCTCATGTCCGTCGATCTCGCTGATATTCAGTCGGCTGCCCGTCGGATTGCACCGGCCATCTATCGCAGTCCGAACCCCTATTCGCTGTCGCTGTCGCGGTTATGTGGATGCGAGATCTACTGCAAGCTCGACCACCTGCAGATGACGGGCAGCTTCAAGGAACGCGGCGCGCGAAACAAGCTCGAACTCCTCGGAGATACCGCCAGGCGAGCGGGCGTCGTTGCTGCGTCGGCAGGCAATCATGCGCTGGGACTTTCATATCATGGGCAATTGCTCGGCGTGCCAGTCACGGTCGTCATGCCGCGGTGGGCACCGCTCGTCAAGGTGAGCAATTGTCGGTCGTTTCAGGCGGAGGTCATCCTGCATGGTGAGTCGCTCGACGAAGCGCGGCTGCGCGCGATGCAGCTTGCACAGGAGCGCCATCTCACGTTCATCCACCCGTTTGACGATGCTGACGTCATCGCCGGTCAGGGGACGATTGGGCTGGAGATTCTTCAGGACGTCCCCGACGTCGATGCGATCATCGTACCCATTGGTGGGGGCGGGTTGATTTCCGGCATCGCAACGGCAGTGAAGGCGACGCATCGGCAGGTGCGTGTGATTGGCGTTGAGCCGGCCCACGCGCCAACGGTGCACACATCACTGCAGCGGGGGTCGCCGACTCGGATCGTCCCGCGCACCACGCTCGCTGACGGACTCGCCGTCGCGCAGGTGGGAAGCATCTGCTTTCCAATCATCCAGAAATGGGTGGATGAAGTCATCCTCATCGACGAAGCGCGCATCGCACAGGCCGTCCTGCGCTTGCTCGAGATGGAAAAAATGGTGCTCGAAGGCGCCGGTGCCATCTCCCTGGCTGCTGCATTGAACGCCCGCGCGATGGGATTGGAAGGCAAGAAGGTTGTGCTGGTGTTATGCGGGGGAAATATCGACATGAACGTCCTCGGACGCATCATTGAGCGCGGGCTGGCTTCGGACGGCCGGCTTTGTCGGATCGTCACCCTGCTGGATGATCGGCCGGGATTCCTCGCGCAGCTGCTTGGGATCATTGCCCGGTCAGGCGGGAGCATTAAGGAGGTTTCGCACGATCGAAACTTCGGGCCCGCTGACATCGCGAAGGTGGCGGTCGCGTGCCTCATCGAAACGCGCGACGCCCAGCACGTCGCTGAGATTCGTTCTGCCATCAGCGCGGCGGGGTTGGAAGTCTTGTAGATCGCGCGTGAGGCGTAGCATTTTCTGTGCGACAATTTTTGTTCAACCATCATGGCAAAACTACTGCGACTTGGCATTTGCGGGCTTGGACGGGCGGGCATGGGGATGATCTGGCCGGAGGTTTCCGGGCGATCCGATATACGCGTCGTGTCGTCGTTCGATGTGATGCCCGAACGCACCGGTGAATTGCAGCAGCGATCCGGCGCACGTCCCTTTCAAACTTTTGAAAGTTTTTTGAAGGACGCTGCAACCGACGTCGTCATCATCGCCACACGCTCATTTGAGCACGTGCCGATGGCAGTAGCTGCTTTGCGGGCGGGCAAGCATGTCATTGTTGAAAAGCCGCTCGGGGTGGATCTGAAATCCGTCGACCGCCTGCTGCGCGTCGCGGAAAAAAGCGAGTGCGCGTTGCTGGTCCGTCACAACCGTCGCTTTGATCCGCCTATCGAGTTGGCCAAGAGCGTGGTCAAGTCAGGTCGGATCGGGCAGGTGCATAGTGTGCAGTTGCGGGTCGCGGGTTTCGCACGCCGCGCGGACTGGCAGACGCTTCGCGCTTTTGGTGGCGGGCAGCTGCTGAACTGGGGTCCTCACGTGATTGACTGGGCGCTGCAGTTGGTCGGCTACCCCGCGCGGGACGTCTGGGCTGATCTTCAGCGCGTCGCTGCGGCGGGGGATGCCGAGGACAACGTCAAGATCTGTTTCCGTGGCGGAAGCACGGGCGCGCACGCGGACATCCTGATCAGCGGCGCTGCCGCCATTGGGCAACCGATGTTCACGGTCTATGGCTCGCAAGGCGCTTTAACGATCGACGGCGAGTCCGCGCACGTCCGCTCGCTGGATCGTCAAAGCGTCCGGCAGATGAAGCTCATCCGAGCAAGCAGGGAAACGCCCGCCCGATCAGCTAAGTTTGGCGGAAACATCGAACTGAAATGGATCGATGAAACACTTAGCGTGAAAGGCGACGGCGCGCAGAAGTTCTGGGATCACGCCGTCGCGACGCTGACGCGGGGAAAAAAGTTTCCGATCTCGTTAGCTGAAGCGCGCGAAGTCATGCAAGTGATCGAACAGGCCCGGAAATCGTCCCGCTGAACGTTCTCCCGTAACACAATGGGCCCCCCGGCCTACTTCTCCCACCCCTGCTCACCGATCAGTTTTACGAATCGGACGGGGCATAATTCGGTCGATTGTAGCTGGCCATCCTTTTTCACGATTAGCAGAAGTTGCTGATTGCTGTCGGCGGGCCCGACAGGTAGCACTGTCTGGCCACCTTCTGCCAGGTGCGACATCAGCAGCGCTTCAGGAATTCTGGGAGCGGCTGCGGCGATTAGGATGCGATCGAACGGGCCCTGTTCGGGCCAGCCGGCGCTTCCGTCTCCGTGCCGGAAATGGACGTTGCGAAGACCCATGTCGAGCAATCGATCGAAGGCGAGGTCGAGAAGCGGTTTGATCCGCTCCATCGTGAATACTTCAAGCGCCAGCCGCGCGAGAATGGCCGTCTGATAGCCCGAGCCCGTGCCGATTTCCAGAACACGATGATGGGGCGCGACTGCAAGCGACCGTGTCATCAGCGCGACAATGTACGGCTGAGAGATCGTCTGATCGTGACCAATCGACAAAGGCCCGTCCGCGTACGCTTCGGGCTTCAGATCGACCGGGACAAATCGATCGCGCGGCGTATCACGCATCGCCTGCACGACGCGCTCGTCTCGAATCCCGCGACCGATGATCTGCTGACGAATCATCCGTTCTAACGACGAATGACTGGAGAGTTGCTGGTTCATGGCTCAAGTGTACGCCGCATACTCGCCTTTCGGGTAGGACTTAAAATTTCAAGTTTTTTTAGAATCGCTTCGGTGCGTTTGATAGATCGCGCGTCATGGCTGACAATCCGCTGCGTACTTCCTATCATCACCACATAAATGATGTCTCCGCGACGCCTTTATCTCGATAATGCAGCCACCAGCTTCCCCAAGCCTAAAGCGGTGCTGGACGCAATGGTGCGTTACGCCACCGAACTTGGTGCCAGCGCCGGTCGTGGGGGCTATCACGAAGCGGTCGAAACCGGGCGCCTGATCCATGAGTGTCGCAGCCGGATCAACCGTCTGATTGGCGGGGTGCGGCCGGAGCAGGTTGCTTTTACGTTGAATTGTTCGGACGCGCTGAACCTTGCGATCAAAGGGTTAATCGACCCTGCTTCCCGTTCACACACAATCTGCACGCATCTCGATCACAACTCGATCCTGCGCCCCTTGAATGCGTTGCAGGATCGGGGACTGATCGAACAAACACGCGTTGAAGCCGATCGACAAACGGGCCTTGTCGACCCGCAGGCAATCCGCCGCGCGATCAGGCCTGATACGCGCCTGATTGCCATCACGCATGTAAGCAATGTGACCGGCACGGTGCAGGCGCTGCGTGAGATCGGCAAAATTGCCAGAGAGTGTGCGGTCCCCTTGATCGTCGACGCTGCCCAGAGCATCGGTCATGTTCCGATCGACGTGCAGGCAGACTGCGTCGACCTGCTGGCAGTGCCGGGGCACAAGGGTCTGCTCGGACCGCTGGGGACGGGCTTCCTGTACATCCGCCCGGGACTGGAAAAATTGCTGCGACCCTTGAAGGAAGGGGGTACCGGCTCAGTCTCCGAAGTTGACCGCCAGCCCGATGCCCTGCCCGATAAATATGAATCGGGATCGCAGAACGCCATCGGCATCATCGGTCTGAGCGAAGGTGTCAAATGGGTGATTGATCAGACCGTCGAAAAATTGCATGCTCAGGAGATGGACCTGGTGCGCACGTTTATCGAAGGGGTATCCAATGTCGAGGGTGTGACGTACTTCGGACCCCAGGGCGTACGAAGTCGCATTGGGGTATTTTCCGTTCGAGCCGATGGGTTTGATCCACATGAACTGTCGGCTGTACTCGAGACCAGCTTTGGATTGTTGACGCGCTCAGGCATCCACTGCGCGCCCCTCGCCCACGCGACCATCGGGACACTTGCGACCGGCGGAACGACGCGATTCAGCTTCGGGCCGTTTTTATCCAAGCAGGATGTGAAGTTCGCGACTGACGCGCTGGCCGACGTCGTGGCAAGCGGTGTGGCAGGACGGGTGTGATCGAGATCCATTCAGGATTTCAGGGTGCATCGCTGTGACGCCTTCTTCAAAACATGAACTGTCCGATCTGCAAAACATCTGTACCCGAACCCGCGGACGACACGCCCCTCGGTGCGTTCCCCTTCTGCAGCGAGCGCTGCCGGCTGATTGACCTGGGTCGTTGGCTCGGCGGGAAATATCAGATCCCCGTCGAGAAGGACGACGACGAGGCGAACGACGAATCAACATCGGTTGCACGCGACAACCTCTAGCGAGTATCGAAGCATCCGACCACGCCTGCCCCACCGAATTGCAAGTTCAGCAGTTTGAACCGCCCTCGCTCGCCACTATAATCCCGCTCGCTTCGATAACAGTGAAAGGACAGGCATACACATGGCGGATGAATCGCACGTGATTCACGGGATTAACTGGCGGCAGACACTCCCGTTCACCAACTTGTTTCGTGGATTTAAGACTGCCATACACCCCTCCAAAATGGTGCTGGCGCTGGTGCTTATCGGCTTGACCTTCGCCGGCGGGTGGTTGTTCGATAAAATTTTCTACAAATACGACAACCCCTTCGATCAGCTCATCCGCGGGGTTGAGGTGGGCGAGACCGCTAGGGCCGGTGGGTTGATCCAGGCGCTCAATCGCGTTGTCACGCACACGCTGGCTGGTGAGTTTTTCTATCCCAACGGCGTGATCGGGTCGGTCATCGGTTTCTTCGCTGAGATCGTCGATTATGTCCTGCGCTTTCCCTTGTTCTTTGCCGGATTCTTTCTCTACTTCACGCTGCTGTGGAGTATCTTCGGCGGGGCCATCGCGCGCATTGCGGCGGTGCAGATCGCGCGCGACGAGAAAATTTCCCTTCGCGCAGCAGTCCGGTTCTCCATCAGCAAAATCCTCAGCTTCTTCTTCGCACCGGTCATTCCGTTGATCATCGTGCTGCTGCTCGGATTCGGTATGTCGCTTGTTGCGATCATCGGAAACATCCCGTGGGTGGGCATGCCGGTAATGGGCCTGTTTTTTTTCCTGTTCATCCTCGGCGCCTTTTTGATGACCCTTGTGTTGCTGGGCATGGTAGGCGGATTTAACCTGATGTATCCGACCATCGCGGTCGAAGGCTCCGACAGCTTCGATGCCATCAGCCGCAGCTTCAGCTATTTATTCGCCCGGCCGTGGCGACTGGGGTTTTATACGTTGGTCGCGATTGTCTATGGCGCGCTGACTTATTTTTTCCTGAAGCTGATTCTCTTCATCATCCTCTCGCTGACGCATCATTTTGTGGATGTCGGGATGTGGACGCGTGCCAAAGACGCGCCCGCGCCGTCGCCTGTTGTCGCGCCGCTTAGTGCCACCGATGCCCGTCCAGCAAGGGGCTCGTCGACCCGCGAACTCTGGCATCAGGTCTGGCCAGCTCCGAACTTCGATCAACTCAGCAGCTATACGCCCAACTATTCAGCATTAAATAGTGCTGACAGTTTCGGTGCTCGCTTGGTCGCATTCTGGGTTTACCTCACGCTCTCAATTCTTGGAGCCTATGCGATCAGCTATTACTTCTGCGCCAATACGATCGTCTACTACCTCATGCGCCAGGAAGTGGATGCAACAGCACTGGATGACGTTTTTGTAGAACCAGGTGACGACGACTTCGCAGAAACCCCCGCAGCCCCAGTGACGACGACCGCCCCGGTGGCGTCGCCGGGAAACATCGTCCCCGAAGGGTCGGCAGCTTCCGATGCACCGGCTGCACCGGTCAGCCCAACCTTTGAAGCACCCCCGCCCGCCCTCGATAAGCCGTCCGATCCTGTCTGACCGTCCACCAAGTTCACAAAAACGGCGTGACCTTCAACCAAGGTCACGCCGTTTTTGCATTCATCAAACAATTGTTAGGACTTTGTACGGATTTTTCTTGCAAGCATTTGATCAATGCGGTATTTCTATTCCTCAGCACGCTCGCACTTATTATGGCCATCTCAACCACAGAATCCCTCGGTCCAAAGTTGCGTCGCCGGCGACGGCGATTGGGGTTGACGTTGGATGAACTGGCCGTGCGGGTGCGCATTTCCAAGCCGTACCTGTCGCTCATCGAGACAGGCCGGGTAACCAACCCTCCCAGTGATGAAAAACTTGGACGCCTGGAGGAAATCCTGGGATTTCAGCCGGGTGAACTGCTGACGCAGGCCCATCTTCAGCGCACGCCCAGGGACGTGCGGGCAGTGCTCTCGCGATTACTGGAAGGCCAGGAGCGCGATGCCACGTTGGCCGCCTTGGCCGTGACCGATGCCCCACCGACCAAGGACGTAGGCTCAGCATCACCCTCGGCGAGCCCCGATCATCTGCCGGCGTCCTCGGCCCACGCATCCATTTATGTTCAACTTAAGGGGACCGAGACAGCAACGCCCTCCCGTCCTGTCGATCTTGATGCTGCCTATCTGTCCGGGATGCTCCAGCAATTTGTGGATCGGTCGGCCAGCAATGTTGAGCGGGTCAACGCGCGTGCGACTCCCATCATCAACAAGGTGGCAGCCGGTTATCCGACCGATTTCACGGATCTGTCCTACCCGCCTCAGGTTGCCGACGACTATGCGGGTGTCCCCGCGCTGTCTGACGCGGATGGCTTTGCCTGCCGGGTGTTCGGGGACAGCATGACCCCCAAGTATCAGGCCGGAGACGTGGTGATTTTCTCGCCCGCTGCCACCGTAAAAAGCGGGGACGACTGCTTTGTCCGATTTGAGGACGGGAAGACCACCTTCAAGCGCATCTTCTTCGAGAATCAAAAGGACGGCACCACCCACATCCGCCTGCAAGCCCGAAATGTAAAGTATCGCCCGCAATTGGTTCCGTCAGAACAGGTGGCCGGGCTTTACAAGGCAGTCTTCCGCTACGAATCGCTTGAAGGCGATTGACCAGAACGGGTTCGCTCGAACATGCGCAAGCCCTAGTGCGGCGGGCGTGCACGACCTCAGTGCGACCATTTCTCTATTGAGCCAGATAGCGTCTGAGACTTCCACACTTGGCAGTGACGCGACTGGGCGGGTACAACGAACTTGTGGCTTCGTTTGTCGCCGATCCAACAACCGCTCGACGGGCAGTTACGTATCATCCATAGAAGCATTCTCCGCACCCGCCACATGCCCACACGTTCACCCAAAAAGCCATCGGGGTTGCCCGTCATCCCGACCGACCCGCTGGAACATCTGAAGTTTATGTTTGCCGTCGGGATCGAATGTTCGTGCCCGATCGTAGAGGGAAATGTGCGCGTCGACGAGCTTCAGGCGACCGGGCATTACGAGCATTGGAAGAAGGACCTCAGCCTCGTGCGCGGGCTGGGTTTGCGCTACCTCCGGTACGGGCCACCCATCCATCGCATCTTCAAGGGTCCCGGCCAATACGACTGGAGCTTTCTGGACCCGGTGATGGCCGAGATGCAGCGACTGGGCATCAAGCCCATCATCGACCTGGTCCACTTCGGGCTGCCCGACTGGTTGATCTCATTTCAAAACCCGGCCTGGCCCGAGCACGTGGCCGAATACGCCAAGACCTTCGCCGACCGCTATCCGTGGGTGCGCTTTTATACGCCCGTCAACGAGATCTATATCACCGCACAATTCTCGGCTGCGTTCGGATGGTGGAACGAGCGCCTGATGAGCGACACAGCCTTCGTCACCAATCTCAAGCACGGGGTCAAAGCGTCGATCCTAGTGATGCGAGAAGTGCTGCGCGTTCGTCAAGATGCGATCTTCATCTTCAGCGAAAGCACCGAGTACGTGCACCCGGGCAGCCCGTCGCTGGTACAGCGGGCGATCTTCATGAATGAACGGCGATTCCTGTCGCTTGACCTGCTTCTCGGGCACGACGTGTCAGCCACGATGTATCGCTACCTCACCGAGTCGGGCATGTCATCGCAGGAATACGAATGGTACCGAGCGCAATCCGACCTTCGCAGTCATTGCATCATGGGCACGGATTATTACGTCACCAACGAACACGTCATCCACCCGAATGGCCGTACCGTCAGTGCTGGCGATGTGTATGGATACTACGTGATCACGCGCCAATATTTTGACCGCTATCGCCTGCCCGTCATGCACACCGAGACCAACCGCACTGCTGCTCATGCGGTGGACTGGCTTTGGAAGGAGTGGATGAATCTCCTGCGCCTCCGTGAGGATGGCGTGCCGATCATCGGCTTCACGTGGTACGGGCTCGTTGACATGATGGACTGGGACAGCGCCCTGACCAAGCCGGTCGGTAGCGTCAATAAAGTTGGCCTGTACACCCTCGACCGACGAGAGCGCAAAGTGGCGAGGGAATATCGCGGGCTCATCGAATCATTCTCACAACTTCCCATCAGTAGTTCGAAGTTCCCCATTCTGACTGCCTGAGCAGGGGCATCCAAAGCGGAAAAATGCCCACGCTTTTCCCGTGCACCGAAACTGTGATATGGGCGACCCGCCCATGTTTTCGCTCAGAACACTGTCCAACAAAAAAAGCCTCGCGCCGTGCGCGAGGCTTTTTTCATGGACATACAGCTTCCTATTTCCGATCGCGGGCGACTGTCACGCCTAGTTCTTCCTCGGCGACGTCTGCTTCTTCCTGATCGCCGATCTTGGCGACGGTGACAGTTAGCTTCGGGGCTACAGTAGACGCTTTCTTCGGGTCGCCCGAGCCAGCCACGCCGGAGCGCTCATGAACGGCAGCGTTGCGGCCATCAAGCGTGCTGGTGTACTTCATCCCGATCGTCGTCTCCGGCTCATTCAGGAGCAGGCGATTGGCCAACTCTACGCCCTGCATCAGCGAGTGATCCGTGTTCGACACTTCATACTTCCACATCCCAAACCGCCCGCGGCTATAAATGTCGAGTCCTTCAAGGAACGGGATCGTCTCGGCGAGGATCGCGTCGCGCTCGACGCTCGGCGTCGGGTAGCTGTACTTGGCATCAAACAGCCAGGTATCACAGATATCCTTGCGATCTGAATCCTTGATCAGACCTGCATTGACCAACCCCTGAATGGTGTCATCCACAATGGTCTTCCCGTCCACCGGTTTGAACTCGCTATAGCTCGTCTCCGTCAGCAGGCTGTAGTACTGCTTGTTGTCCGGCGTCATGTACGGGCTGTAGTTGGACAAATAGGTCACGCGATAGAACGGGCAATTATCCTCAGGGAAATACATCCAGGACTTGGTCGACGGGCACGGCTGCTTGATGCCCACCCCGACCATGTATCCGCCACTGTGTCGAAGGCCGGACGCCTGCTTTTTAATGTCGCGTGGCACGGCGCCGTTGAGCATGTCGTTGCACAGTTTGTCGATGGGCATCGTGGAAATCAGGATGTCATACGATGTCGTACTTCCGTCCTTGAAGCAGATTTCCTTCTTGTGCGAATTGATGAAGTCGATGGGACGATTGAGGTTCACATGACCCTCAAGCGGCTTGGCAAATCGGCGATAAAACTCGCCCGTACCCCCCATGAGCGGGAACTTGAACTGGTTGTTCGGCCCCCATCCGAAATCATCGCCTTGCAGGATGACATTTTTCAAGGCACGGTTGATATCGAGGATCGCAACGCGCTCGCCGATCCATTCCTTGTTCATCATCTCAGCGGGGTGCGCCCAGACTTTGAAGTTGTAAGGCGTCATGAAATACTTAGATATGCCATCACCAAAGACTGCGTCGATAAACTCGCGGAAGTTTTTGGCCGACCTGTGATCCCGCTTGGTCTGGGCCTCGATCAGTCCTGCGAGGCATTCGAACTGCTGCTGCTTGGGGAGATATCGAATGTTATTCTGGAAAGGGTACGGCACCCAGGTTTCAAACATGCGCACCCAGCACTCACGCATATTCAGCTGGTAATCGCTGCCCATCAGCTTGTCGAAGACATCGTCATAGTATTTGTAATGCGAAAACATCACGTGGCCGCCCACATCCCAGGTGAAGCCCGCAGAATCGGTGTAGCTGCTGGCCAGACCCCCGATATGCGGAAGGCGGTCATAAAGTTGAAAGTTGTTGTAGCCGAGTTCCTTCAGACGGTAAGCCGCGCCAAGGCCAGTTGGACCGGCACCGATGATCACAATTTTTTTATTCATAAAATAACCTTATTTCCTGCATGAATGGACGGTAGATTCTTTGATTCATGAGCCTTGCGTTGCAACGTAGGCATAGGCTGTTTCACGCTCTTCAAGCGGCTTTACCGGTGCAGGCGCAGTACGCTGACTGATCGCCTCCTTAATCAAGCCCTGCATAGCCGCGACGGTGCCTTCCCAGCTTTTCGACTTGGCCAACTCTACGCCCGCGTCGATGCGTGCGCGGTTTGGCTCGTGCAGTGCCCGAACGGCGGCAGCAACGAATTCCTCGGCAGTACCGGCGATTTCGACTACCTCGGTATACTGACGGACCACGTCACGCACCGGTGTACTGATTACCGGCTTGCCTGTCGCAAGGTATTCCAGCGCCTTGGTTGGATTGATGAATTGAGTCGACGCGTTGAGCGCAAAGCTCATCATGCAGACATCGAACGCCTTGCAATAATTCGGCAGCTGCTGATAGTCCCGCCCGCCCAGCCAATGCAGGTTGGGTGCGTGCGGCAAAAGATTGGGATCGACTTTCACCACCGGCCCGACCATCACAAACGAAAAGTCGCGACGCAGTTGTGCCATCTCTGCAATCAGGCGGTAATCGACGCGCTCATCGACCACGCCGAACCATCCGATGATCGGACGATCCACGAAATCGATGTCCGGCGGAATGGGCGTGGCTGGATCCTGCGCCTTGGAAAAGTGTTCGAACTCCACGCCACATCCAAAAAAGTGGACGTTTGGATGCTGCTTGCGCTTGCTCAGCCAAAGTTCGTATCCACCGGTGAAAACGATGTCGGCGTGTTCCATCAGCCGAGCCTCATTTTGCACAAGCGACTTCGGCGCGCCGGTGAACATCGATAACTCGTCCATGCAGTCATATACAATTCCCCGCGTGGCAAAATGACCGAGCGACCAGGTCGAATCCATGGGGCTGTAATACCAATGCAACGGCTGATCAAACTCGCCCCGACCATTGACCGATTCGATGGCCTCGCGCGTCCAATCCCTCAGGCGATTCGGAAGGTTTGGATCGGTCGACATTGAAGGCGGGCAGTGTGGACAGGCGACCGTGACGTTGGGCATCACACGATGAAGTTCAAGCCGTGCCGGCGTTCCTTCGGGGACGTCAAAGAATGGCTCCTCAATGAATAGCACAGGATGTTTTCGGGCAAATCGAGAAAGGAATTGCTGCGGACGCTGCCAGACGAATCCCCAGCGCAAATGACTGAATACGACAATGCCGTACCGATCGGCCTTCTTGGTATTGGTTGACCCGTCGCGCACGGACGCGTTAAGTGACACCTCAAGCTTCTGCGCTATCTGCGGTTCAGCTGCCAGCCCGGCAACGCTTTCCTCATCAAGCAGTCGGCGTGTCGCTGCCGCCGTCTGAGCGGTGGTCTTGGATGTTGAAGACGCGCCAGTCGTACCGGGTATTGTCCACTCCGCAGCCTCACCACACAGTGGGGGTAGCTGGGGATCAATGTCGCCAGCGGGCTGGCTTAAGTGGGCGAGCGTGCCGACGCTTTCGTCACGCCCTTCAATTAGTGCCCTGAACTGCTTGACCAGAAGCGTCTCTGTCCGCAAAAGGGTTCCGTCGGCAGCCCGATGTAGCTTAAACAGTCCAACCTCATGCAGCTTGCCGATGCGATGACGCAACGCGCCGTCCCAGTCGATCTGATCGAGAAGCGGCCACCAGATAAGTCCCAGCATCGGGACGCCTTCTTCACGCAGCTCACGGATCTCGTCGACGATTTCGGTCAACCAGATCTCGCGACCGATAGGCGGGCCATCCACGGAAGTTTCTGTCACCATCATCGGAAGCCCATACCGGTTGTATGTCTGCCGCGCAATGCCGGTCAGACCGATGGGCGTATCCGCTCGACGCTGCCGAAGAGCCTGGGTTTGCGAGTCGCGACTGAGTTGCCAATCGCTGTGTGGGTAGTAATCCAGGCCCAGCAAGTCGGGGGTCTGGGGATGCTTACGGAACCATTCCAGGTCGAGCTCGCTCAGACCGAAACTGGTCAGCCACGAGTACATTGCGTGATTTTGGTCGACGCGGCCGGTCAATAGATCCAGAACAATGAACCGGCGCATGTT
>Ga0105047_10002399_pt1 | contig 33426 bp, 29 predicted proteins | sample MAT04_FD_78384 | JGI IMG/M metagenome (GOLD analysis project Ga0105047, IMG submission 78384) | Freshwater microbial communities from Lake Fryxell liftoff mats and glacier meltwater in Antarctica - MAT-04 (megahit assembly) | ecosystem: Environmental > Aquatic > Freshwater > Ice > Liftoff... | reverse complement strand
TGACGGCGTATCCGGTCCAAACATTGCGCTACGGCGAGAACCCGCATCAGGCGGCAACGCTCTATTCGTTTGCACCCGGTGACGGCCCGTTGGGTGGGCAGATTCTGCAAGGCAAAGAGTTGTCGTACAACAACCTGCTCGACCTCGACGCCGCGTGGAGGGTGGCGGTGAGCTTCGAACGGCCGACGATCTGCATCGTCAAACACTTGTCGCCTTGTGGCGTCGCTTCCGCCGATCGACTGGTCGACGCGTTCCGTGGGGCATTCGACTGCGACAAAATCTCGGCGTTCGGCGGTGTCATCGCCAGCAACCGGCCACTTGACGCGGCGACCGCTGAGGCGCTGGGCGACCTGTTCGTCGAGTGCATCGCCGCGCCGCATTTCTCGGCCGAGGCGTTGATGGTGCTTGCCAAGAAGAAGAACTGTCGCCTTATCCAGATGCCGAACTTGGACGTTGAACCGCGCTACGAGTTGCGCTCAATCACGCGCGGTCTGCTGCGCCAAGACGTCGACTTCGGCGATCCCGCCGACATCAGCGACGAGTCGTGGAAGATCGTCAGCAAACGTCGGCCAACAGCCGCTGAATGGACGGCGTTGCGCTTCGCTTGGAAGGCGTGCCAACACGTCAAATCGAACGCGATTGTGTTCGCGCAGGGCGAGTCGACGGTCGGCATCGGCGGCGGCCAGCCCAACCGGGTCGACAGCGTCCGCATCGCCGCCGAGCGCGCTGGCGAGAAGTCGCGAGGCGCAGTGATGGCATCGGATGCGTTCTTCCCCTTCCCCGACTCGGTGGAAATTGGCGCGCAGGCTGGCATCACGGCAATTGTTCAACCAGGCGGCTCTCTACGCGATGGCGAAGCCATTGGCGCCGCCGACGCAGCAAACATCGCGATGGTCGTTACGGGCGTTCGGCACTTTCGACATTAGAGATATGTATGGAGCACTTCGTGAACAAAGAACTCTTTGGCAAGTTTGAATCCCTCACCTTCGACGATGTCCTCATCGTTCCCGGTTACACCGAGGTGCTTCCCGATCAAACCGATGTGCGCGCGCTGCTTGCGCGCGACATCGTGTTGCCGATCCCGATCATGTCTGCGGCGATGGACACAGTCACCGAATCGCGTTTGGCGATAGCGCTCGCGCGCGAAGGCGGCCTGGGGATCATCCATCGCAACATGGCGACCGAGATGCAGGCTTCTGAAGTCGAGAAGGTCAAGCGTTCCGAGTCGGGCATGATCGTTGATCCGGTGACGCTGCCGCCGACTGCCTCGTTGCGCGAGGCCGACGAACTGATGAGCCGTTTCCACATCAGCGGTGTACCGATCACTGAAGGCGATGGAAAGCTGGTTGGCATTCTGACCAATCGCGATACGCGCTTCGTCGAACTGGCCGACTTCAACCGGCCGGTCACCGACTTCATGACGACCGAAGGTCTGGTGACGGCCGCGGTCGGCACCACCCTCGAGCAAGCGAAAACCATCTTGCAGAAGCATCGGATCGAGAAACTGCCGTTGGTCGACAGCAATGGGCGGTTGAAAGGGCTCATCACCGTCAAAGACATTCAGAAGAAGCTCGATTATCCGAACGCTGCTACTGACGCCACGGGTCGCTTACTGGTTGGTGCTGCTGTCGGCGTCGGGCCCGATGTGGAGTCGCGTGCCGAGCGCCTCATAGCGGAAGGCGTCGACTTGATCTGCATCGACACTGCGCATGGACACTCGGCCGGAGTAGTTCACGCAGTGCAACGGATTCGGGCGGCGTGGCCGAACATTCCGATCGCGGCTGGCAACGTCGTGACCGCCGAAGGAACCGAGACCCTGATTGCGGCCGGAGCCGATGTGATCAAAGTCGGCGTCGGCGCTGGCTCAATTTGCACAACGCGCGTGATTTCCGGTGCGGGCATGCCGCAGGTGTCTGCGATCTTCGAGTGCGCGCAGGCCGCGCAGCGCAAGGGCGTGCCCATCATCGCCGACGGCGGCATCAAGTACAGTGGCGACATCGTGAAGGCGATCGTGGCCGGCGCCGACGTGGTCATGTTGGGGGGCTTGCTTGCCGGGCTCGACGAAGCGCCTGGGGAGATTGAGCTCTACGAAGGTCGCCGCTTCAAGTCGTATCGCGGCATGGGCAGTTTGGGCGCGATGCAAGGCCTTGGTAAAGATCGCTATGCGAGCGGGCAGGGCGGCGGCGGCAAGTTGGTGCCCGAGGGCATCGAGGGTCGCGTGCCGTACAAAGGCAAGATGGGCGACTTCGTGTATCAGCTTGTCGGCGGCCTACGCAGTGGCATGGGCTACGCCGGCGCGGCGTCGCTGGAGGAGCTGCGCACTAAGACGCGGTTGACGCGTATCACCAGCGCTGGACTCATCGAGAGTCATCCGCACGACGTGACCATCACCCGTGAGTCACCGAACTATCAACGCGGCTAGGGCGTGGCCGCAGCCGCCGATCGAACGGCGACGATCTTGGCAATCGTGTCGTACGGCCACCCGCTAGGCAGCGTCAACGGAGCCTCGGGCGCAGGCAGCATCGTGTAGCGAATCTCGCCCTGTTGCACGTACCCGATTTCTTCGCGCGCCGCCTGCTTGATGCCCTCGGGTGTCTGCAGTTGCTGAACCTCGTTAGCCAATTCAGCGTTTGTATCTTGCAACGCGGCGAGCTGATCGTCTTTGTGATCCAGATCGTCTTGCTGGCGGAGCCAGGCTTGCACGGGCAAGACGAAGAGCGCTGCGATAAATGCAGAAGTGATGACTGCGGCACCAATGCCGATGATGCGTCGCTTGCCGCCGCCGCGAACGAGTTGTTTCTCGACGGGGATAGGTCGCGTGAAATCAGCAAAGCGACTGTCGTCGTTGCGCTGCTCGGCAGGGCGTGGGGCCTTGCCTTTGCCGGTAACCGTGCGAGTGCTGGATGCGCTCTTGGGTGAGCGATTGGCCTGGCGTTTTGCTTGCGGACGGCTGCCTGTCTTGGCGGTCGACTTCACGCCGTGCGTGCGCGTTCGTGACGCCGCCTTGGGACGCGGAATCGCGGAGGTCTTGTGCCCGCCTGAGCTCATCTGTCCATTCTCGCAGCGCCAGCCGCCAGAATCACGTCACTGGTATCGGATCACTGATGCAGGGCGCTGCGACCGCGGTAGGCCGCCGACTCGCCGAGCTGCTCCTCGATGCGTAGCAATTGGTTGTACTTGGCGGTCCGATCGCTGCGCGCTGGTGCGCCAGCTTTGATCTGTCCGCAATTGGTAGCAACCGCCAGGTCGGCGATAGTCGAGTCTTCGGTCTCTCCGCTGCGATGGCTCATCACGCTGGTGTAGTTGTGGCGTGTTGCCAAGTCGACCGTGTCGAGTGTTTCGGTCAACGTACCGATCTGGTTCACCTTCACCAGCACGCTGTTGGCGACGTGGCGCTCGATGCCCATCCGCAGACGGGCGACGTTGGTGACGAACAGGTCGTCGCCGACGAGTTGCACCTTGCTGCCGAGCGCTTTGGTGAGCGCAGCCCAGCCGTCCCAGTCGTCTTCGGCCATGCCGTCTTCGATGCTGACGATGGGGTAGCTGTCCACGAGACGCGACCAGTAGCCAACCATGTCGTCGCTGCTGAGCACCTTGCCTTCGCCAGCGAGGTGATAGTTGCCATCGCGATACAACTCGCTCATTGCCGGATCCATCGCGATTGCAATGTCGGTGCCCGGCGCGTAGCCAGCCTTCTCGATCGCCTCAACAAGGATCTTGATGGCGTCCTCATTGCTCGACAGGTCGGGCGCAAAGCCGCCTTCGTCGCCGACGGCGGTACCGAGGCCGCGATCGTGCAGCAGCTTCTTCAACGTGTGATACGTCTCGGCACCCCAACGAAGCGCGTCGTGGAAACTGGCAGCACCGACCGGCATGATCATGAATTCCTGCATGTCGATGCTGTTGTCGGCGTGCACGCCACCGTTGACCACGTTGAGCATCGGCACTGGCAGCACGTGCGCGTTTGGTCCGCCGATGTAACGCCATAGCGGCAGGTCCTGATCGTCGGCGGCAGCCTTGGCGACCGCCATGCTGGTGCCAAGGATTGCGTTGGCGCCGAGGCGCGCCTTGTTGTCGGTGCCGTCGAGCATGTTGAGTTCGTTGTCGATGAATCGCTGTTCGAGTGCGTCGACACCGGTCAGCAGATTGCAGATCTCGCCATTGATATAGCCAACCGCGTTGGCGACACCCTTACCCAAATAGCGGCTTCCGCCATCGCGCAACTCAACCGCCTCGTGCTCGCCGGTTGAGGCACCGGACGGGACGGCCGCGCGCCCGGATGCACCGCTGGCGAGGTGCACCTCGACTTCCACCGTTGGGTTGCCTCGCGAATCGAGGATCTCACGGCCCACGACATTGACGATCTCAGTCATGAGGAACACGGTATCTGGGAGCGATCCGCACTCATGCTGTGCTCCTCGGCGGCCGATAACGGGATATGGCAATCGCAGTCGCAGACAGGATGCAGCGCCCCATTGCCGCACCGGAAGAGACCGTTCGGCACTTTCATACCTGGCTGCCCCGGCAGATGGTGACGCTCGGGCTTTACGGGGGACTCCTTGGGCCGATCGCTCTCTACTTCCTTGACGACGACGATCACATCGGTTATGCCAAGGGCCGCCTAGTGGTCGACCCGGTCGGTCAAGAGTCGCTGCGCGTGGTGGCGACCGCCGGATTGGGCCTTGCGCTCGTCGGTTGGCTGCTGTGGACGATCACGGCTGCGCTCAACGCTCGTGGAAAGTCGCGTTGGTCGATCTCGCCGCTCTCGGTTCCTATGGCCTACGTGTTCGTCGTCGGGCTTGCGGTTGGAGCATCGGCCTTCACAGAGAACTTCACCAACAAGTACACCGGTCCGGCAATTGTCATCGTTGCCAGCGTCGGAGTGATCTGTCACCTAGGTGTGCTTGCCGCGTTTAGGCGCGCCGCAGTTGCGATCGGCGCGCCCGATACGCCGTGGACTCACGTCATGGTGCTGCCATGCGGTATTGGCCTTATCGCCGCATTCGGTTCGTTCTTCACGCAGGCGATCTCGTCGCAGGCCAGCTACTTGGCGTTCTCTGGTCTCACGTTCGGGCTGTCGCTATTGATGGTCGCCAGCTGGGTACGCGCGATGGTCAGCTTCGACCGTGCGTGCGTTGGCCGCCAGATGACGCACGAGAACATGGAGATTCCCGCCTTCTTGCGCGGCGGCTGATCTCGACGGATTGTTTTGCCTTCTCGGGGCCGACTACTCGGTCGCTTTGACCTGATTCCATAACGCGTCGAGCGTTTCCAGGCCAGCAGTGCGCATGTCAAGGTTGCGTTCGCGTGCAAGTGCTTCGACTCGTTCGAATCGGCGACGGAATTTCGCCGTCGCTGCCCGCAACGCGGTCTCGGGTTCCACACCCAAGTGGCGCGCAACGTTGACGACCGCGAAGAGCAGGTCGCCGAGCTCGTCGTGCGTGCGTGCCGCGTCGCCAGTGGCAGCAGCCGCACGTACCTCCGCTGCCTCCTCGGCGATCTTGGGCAAGGCACCGTCGACGTTCGGCCAATCGAAGCCGACCTTGGCTGCTCGCCGCTGCACCGCATCCGCGTAGGCCAGTGCTGGCTGCGAGTAGGCGACGCCATCGAAAGCGCCGGTGCGACCCTTCTCGGTGTTTTTGATGACGTCCCAGTTCGCCTTCACAGTTGCCGCATCGTCGGCAACGACCCGGTCCCCGCCAGTGGGAGGGAAGACGTGTGGGTGTCGCCGCACGAGCTTGTCGTGCACGCCCTGCGCGACGTCGGCCATCGTGAAGCGCCCCTCTTGTTCGGCGATGGTCGCGTGGAACTCGATCTGGTACAGCAGATCGCCAAGCTCCTCGATGAGCGCGTCGTCGGTCGTGGCGTCGCTGGCGTCAAGCGCCTGCAACGCATCGACCACTTCGTACGTCTCTTCCACGAGGTAGCGCACCAGTGATGCGTGATTCTGTTCTTGGTCCCACGGACACTGCTCGCGTAACAAGCGGGTGAGCTGGTGTAGCCGCACCAGCTCGGCTGCGACCGGCGCCGCGAGTTGCGGAATGTACAGGCACGTCAGATGATCGGCTTCGACGGTGCGATCGAGTTCCGCCCACGTTGTGTGCGTGATGCGCTCGTCGTCAGAACCGAGGCGGGTCAGGATCGTGACGGGTTCGTCGCCAGTTGCACTCTCCACTGCCAACTTGATGTCGGTGAGCACCCAATTCGCGTGGGTGTGTGCGACCAGCAGCGGGCCGGCGTGACCTGCGGCCGCAGTCGCGAAGTTGTGACCGTCGATCAACGTAAGGGCCGCGTCGACCGGATCGAGGCCCAGCCGCGCGTACGCGATGTCGAGGAACGACATCGCCGGGTGCACCACACACTCGACGCGCGTGTCGGCGATCAGCATCCGAACCGAGCGTTCGAGAATCAATGGCGAGCCGGGTACGGCGTACAGGATCTCGCCGTGCTCGGCCGCCGCGCTTGCCAGCCGGTCGAGGATGGCCACGTACACGTCGTCGAACGTGTCGGCTGCTTCGTATATCTCGTCGAACGTGATCGCGTTGGGGACTACGTGAGCCGATGGATGGCGTGCCGTGCGCAGGTAGCGATGCGGAACACGCCCGATTTCTTGCAGTGTGTGAGCCGTGACGTACTCCGGGCCAGCCGGCCCGATGCCGACAACGACGACACGCGGCGTTGTCACTCGGCGCTCGACGGCGCCACGACTATTCCTTGCTCGCTGTCCCACGTTCCGACGCGTTCATTGACTGTCACGTCGGCCGCGTTGTACAGCTTGAGCAGTGCCTTGGAAACCGGTCCTTGCGCGAGAAGAATTTTGGAGTCGTCGCTCAGTTCGTCGAATGGGCGCAACAAGACAACAACTTCCGAGTCGTTCAAGATGATGACATCGGGTTTGCCGACCTTGGCCTCAGCTTCAGTCAACAGACTTATCAGTTCGGCGTTCCATTGGTCGGTCGGCAAGCACTCCTGCCCGTTCACGGCGATGACGCCGCCGGTCTCCACCAAGCTGGCGTCCTCCGAGAACTCTGTAGCGAGTTGGGCAAATGAAACGCCCGAATCGAGCGCGTCGAGAACGGTGGCCGATACGACGTCAGCCGCAAGCGGAATGACCGCCAGACACAGCAACGGACTTCCATTCAGGCCCTGCTCGTACTGCGCCTTCGTTTCCGCTTGAGTCGACTCGATCAGTGGCGGAATGATGATGCTGCGTTGCGCAGCGAGGTCATCCTCGGTGAGCAATTCGCCCGGGTCTTCCGATACGGCGACGACTTGAATCCATGCCGTCAGCGCACCGCGCAACACCGCCGGATCGTCGTTGCCCTCAACCAACTCGCTGAGTTGATCGAGCGAGAGCTCATAGCCGTTGACTGTCGCCGCGGCTTCGTTGGGCTCGTACCTGTCGCACGACGAGAGGCCCGCAACCGCGAGGAGGGTCGTGGTTGCGAAAACTGCGGGGGCAAGTCCAAGTCGTCTGATCACGGGCGAGACACTAACGGTCCCAAGATCACCGCGGTGTTTCGGGGAGCCGAGGACTAGGGCTCGATGATTGCGAAGAACAGCTCGAATTGATCGAGTAGGCCGAGGAAGCGTTCGAAGCTCGCCTTGTCGCCCGTCACGGTGGTCGATCCGTTGGCCGATTCGTCGGCCAGCGTCGTCAGCTCGTTGGCGAGCGAGACCAACGCGAACGCGGTGGTCGTGATGGTTGCATCGGGGGGCACAACAGATTTTGCCGTGTAATGGACAACACCGTTCGCCAGGACCAGTTGCGTGTTCCACCCATTGTCGAAGCGAAACTCCAGCCGCATCACCTCGTCGACTGCACGCGGGGCGTTCAACTTCACGGCGCAGAGGTCGAGAATCATTTGCGGGGTCATCGCACGCATCGTGTCGGCGCTGGCCGTAGGACGAATGCCCCTGATCCCTGGAGTGCCGCTGCGCAATTCCTGTGCCCCGACCAGATAGAAGTCGCGCCACACGGCTGACTCGGTCTGATAGCCAAGTTGCTCGAGGGCATCGGCGTGAAGCAACCGTGCGGCCGTGTTCGTCGCGTCGGCGAACACGACGTGATTGCATATCTGCGCAACCCACCGGTAGTCGCCCGCTTCGTAGTCAGCGCGCGCCTTGGCGAGCACGGCGTCGGCACCACCCATGTAGCGCACTATGCGCTCAGCCGTCGCGACCGGCGGATGCGGGTGCAGGTTCGCCGGGTTGGCGTCGAACCAACCGAGGTACTTCTGATAGATCGCTTTCACGTTGTGATTGACGGTGCCGTAGTAACCGCGGTTGAACCATTCGCTCCCAAACGCGGTTGGCACCGTGATCTCCTCGGCGATCTCGGCGGCGGTGAGCCCGTGGTTGGCGAGGCGCATCGTCTCGTCGTGCAAGTAGCGGTATAGGTCGCGTTGGCCGCCAAGCCAGCGCGCGATGTCGGCGCTGCCCCATCGCGGCCAGTGGTGGCTCGCAAAGGCGACGTCACTGCGATCGAGAAACAACTCGAGTGCCTCGTTGATGTAGCGACTCCACCCGAGCGCGTCGCGGATCTCGGCGCCGCGCGGCGTGTATACGTTGTGCATCGTCGCGCTGCAGTTCTCGGCCATGCAGAGTGCATTGAATTGCGGGAAGAAGAAGTTCATCTCGGCTGGCGCCTCGGTCCCCGGCGTCACCTGAAACTCGATGGTGATGCCGTCGATCACAAGCGTCTGTCCGGTCACGGTGATGTCGACCGTTGGTGCGATGAGTCCCGACGTGCCGAACGGCATTCGTTTGCCCAGTCCACAATCGACGTGCGCGTCGGCCGCGCCGGGCAGCAGTACGCCATACATATACATCGCGCGCCGACGCATCGCAGGACCGGCGATGACGTTCTCGCTGACGGCGGCTTCTAGAAAACCGTACGGGGCAATGATCTGGATCGTGCCTGCGGCGACCTCGGCATCCGAGACGATGCCACGAACTCCACCGAAGTGATCCAAATGACTGTGCGTGTAGATGACGGCGACAATTGGTCGCTCGCCGAAGTGCGAGTCAACAAGCTGTCGCGCGGCGATGGCAGTCTCGGCGACGGTGAGCGGATCGATCACGATCCATCCGGTGTCGCTGCGCACGAACGTGATGTTGGAGATGTCGTAACCGCGCACCTGATAGATGCCGGGTGTCACCTCGAACAAGCCGTGGTGTGCGTTGAGTTGCGCCTGCCGCCACAGGCTGGGGTTGACCGTCGGCGGGCATTCGTCAGCCAGGAACTTGAACGCGTCGAGATCCCACAGCGGTCGTCCGCCAGGGCCTTCGATGATCGGTGGTTCCAACGCGGCTAGCCGACCGCGGGTGACACGTTCGAAGTCACTGCGGTCGGCGAAGTCGAGGTGCGCAGTCAAGCGGTGGTGTTCGGCGGTGGTATGCGGTGTCGCGCGATTGGAAGCATTCACATCCGCAACATTGCCACCGAGTCGACTCAGCCGCGCTGTCGCACCGCAAGTTCCCCCACGGCGCGCACGTCTTCCATCAGCGTTTCGACGTTGGCGAAGAAGTCGTTGTTGAGGTCGAAGTTGACGACGGTGCTGTCGAGCGAGACCGGCTCACCCGCGAGAGTGAGCGTCAGCATGATGTCGATGCCGTCGACGCAGGAGTTACACGTCCCCGGCCCAACCTCAGTTGCCAGCGCGGCGAAGTCCGTGTCCTTCACGCTGTCGAGGAAAGCATCTACTTCTGCTTCCGGGATCGAACCGACCACCTCTGCTGGCAGGCCTTCACCGGTGCGATAGATCTCGACTGCGCCGTCGGAGTACAAGACGTATGTTGCGCAGTTCGGCCCCATCATCAAGCAGCCGCCGGTGCTCTCGTAGCGCACCACCTCGGTGCGCTCGGGTGCCACGGTCTCGACAGTTGTGTCGCGGGTGGTCGAGTTGTCGTCGCCGCACGAGGCGACAGCGAGCAGGCAACCGGTGGTGGCAAAGGCGCGAAGTAAGGCACGGGTCATAGAGGTCTGACGTTTGTGTCCGCCGCGCGGTTCCCGTTTCTGTGTCAGCGCACAGAATATGTGTCGCTTTGTGAGCTGACACAGAGAGGTCGTGCGCCACGAACGAGTCACCTGCGTGACGGCGACAACCAGGTCATCGTCGTTCACCGCATCCAGCACCGCGCCGACGCGTACCGCTGGCGCTGAACCCGACCGTCGCTACGGGTGCGAAAAAGCGCCCTCGGCAGGATTCGAACCTGCGCCTACGGCTCCGGAGGCCGACGCTCTATCCCCTGAGCTACGAGGGCGGGGTGTCTATTTACCAAAGGCGGCAAGAGACGCCGTCACGATAGCGAGCGTTGCTAGCGGCCCGACAGTGGGTTGCGTTTCACCTTCACCGCAACGGCGGCCGCCGCTGCGTCTGCTGGTGTGTGGCCACTCCAGTACTGAGCGCCGTGCCCCAACTTGTATGCGACGTCTTGCGGGTTGTCGCGCTTGCACGATTCGAGCGTCATGCAACCACACCCGATGCACTCCGATGAGTCGTTGCGCAGACGCTCGATGATCACGACGCGCTCGTCGAGCTTGGAGCGCCAATGCTTGGCCATCGCCTTCCAATCATCAGGGGTGGCATTGCGGTCGTCGGGCAACACGTCGAGCGCGCTCTTGATTTCGTCCAGACTGAGACCCAACTCCTGTGCGGCACGAATGAGCGCTACGCGGCGAAGTGTGTCGCGCTCGTACAGGCGCTGGTTCTTGACCGAGCGACTGGTCTGCAACAGACCCTGCGACTCATAGAAGCGCAGTGCGGACGCGGCGATACCCCCACGCGTCGAGAGTTGGCCGATCGTCAGCAGCGACGGCAACGGTTCTTGGTCTTTGCTAGTGGTTGAAGGGGTAGCCATTGCAGGCACTGTATCCCTGCAATCAACATTCGATAGCGTGTTCGCATGCGCGCTGCTGGCTCCCGCACTGCTGGCATCGGCACGACTGTCGCGTGCACATTGATCGCTGCGATCGGACTGTTGTCGAACCCAGTCGGCGCACAGCCTGGCAGGACAACTGTCTGTCAGCAGGTTGCCACCAATGTCGGCGTGCGAAATCCGGCGACGAACCAGGTGATCGTAGTACTCGCCGTCTTCGACCAACTGGCGAAGGCGACGCTCGAGGTCGCCACCCGCACGCCAAAAGGGTGGACGTGTGCACCGGCCATGTCGGCGCGCGTTGGCAGCAAGGGTGTGCGCCCATTACTCGATCGGCGCAGTGGCGACGACACGACCCCCGCTGGGGTCTTCGCGCTCGGCACGATGACCGCGTGGGACGGACAGGTGTTCAGCTTCTTTGGCAACCGCGCCGATCCTGGGGTCTCGGCCGGCGCTTATCGCAGAGTGAAGGTGGGGGATTGCTTCGGTGCGACACCCAACCACGTCGACTACGGCCACCTTGTGCAGCGCACCAAGGCGAATTGTCCTGGGCCAGACGACGAGTACCTGCCCTCGATGATGCCGTCGTATACCCACGCGGTGTTGATCGGCGCCAACATGGAGCCGAACGTGAGTGGGGACGCGCCAGAAGAGATTCCGTACGCTGCTGCGATCTTCTTGCACCGATTTCGACTTGATGCCAATGGCAATCCGCTGGCGACCTCCGGGTGTGTGTCGTTGGGGCTGAACAACCTCGTTGACGTCTTGCAGGCCATGCAGCCGACGACGATGTTCGCCATCGGCGAGCCGAAGTGGCTGCTCGCCAATAGCTGATGGGCTGATCGCGCCCCCCGGTACCATCGCGAGACCATGGCCGATCCGCTGTTCACGATTGCTGCGACGCTGCGCGCTGCGTTCGCGCAGGCGACAGGCCTGCCAGCTGACAGCATCGACCCCGTCGTACGGCCGAGCGATCGCGCCGACGCGCAAGCCAACGGGGCGCTCGCGTTGGCCAAGCAGTTAGGCAAGAACCCGCGCGAGGTGGCTGCTGACGCAGTGGCTACCGGCCTGCTCGCCGAAGCGTGCAGCACCGTCGAAGTCGCCGGCCCAGGTTTCATCAACCTCACCTTCAAGCCGACGTTCCTCGCAGCGCAACTCGCCGCGGCAGCGGCCGACCCGCGACTAGGCGTGCGGTCGTTAGCGCTGCAGCGCACCGTCGTCATTGATTACTCGCACCCAAACGTGGCCAAGGAGATGCACGTAGGTCACCTGCGCACAACGATGATCGGCGACAGCCTTGTGCGTCTGTTGCGTTTCGTCGGCCAGCGCACGATCCTCGAAAATCACATCGGTGATTGGGGGCGGCAGTTTGGAATGTTGATTGAGCACTTGCTCGACATTGGTGAGACGGAAGCGGCTCACGAGTTGTCGGTGAGCGATCTGAACACCTTCTACCGCGAAGCGAGCGCCAAGTTCGAGGGGAGCGAGCAGTTCAAAGACCGTGCGCGTCAGCGGGTGGTCGAACTGCAAAGTGGCGACGCTGAGACGTTGCGCCTTTGGCGTCTGCTGGTGGACGAGAGCATGCGCTCGTTCAACGATGTGTATGAGCGACTCGGCGTTCTGCTGACCAACGACGACCTGATGGGCGAGAGTGCCTATAACGACATGCTCCCAATCGTGATCGACCGATTGCTTGCCGATGGGTTGCTCGTCGAGAGCCAGGGTGCCGAAGTCGTGTTTCCGGAAGGGTTCCTCAATCGCGAGGGTGAGCCGCTGCCGCTCATCGTGCGCAACAGCGTCGGCGGGTTCGGCTATGCCGCGACGGATCTCGCGTGCATCATCGACCGCGTCGAGCGTCTGCAGGCCGATCTCTTGCTGTACGTCGTCGGCGCTCCGCAGGCGCAGCATCTGAACATGGTGTTCGCGGTTGCGCAGATGGCTGGTTGGTTGGCGCCGCCGGTGGAGGCGATTCACGTTCCGTTTGGCAACGTGCTGGGCGAAGATCGCAAGATGTTCAAGAGCCGCTCCGGCGAAACGGTCAAGTTGAGCGATCTGCTCGACGAGGCGGTCGCGCGGGCGACGGCAAGTGTGCGCGAGAAGAACAGCGAGATGTCCACCGACGAACAGGCCGAGGTCGGTCGCATGGTGGGTATTGGTGCGGTGAAGTACGCCGACCTCAGCACCGATCGCATCAAGGACTACGTGTTCGACTGGGAACGCATGCTGTCCTTCGATGGCAACACGGCGCCTTACCTTCAATATGCGCACGCACGAATCTGCAGCATCTTCCGTCGTGCCCAAGTCGACCGTGCTTCGGTGCGCGCGGTAGTGCCATCACTCGCCGAGCCACAAGAGAAGGCGCTTGCGCTCACGCTGTTGCAGTTCGACAGCACGGTGCACGACACGCTCGACAAGTTCAGCCCGCACCGGCTGTGCACGTACTTGTTTGAGCTGGCGCAATCCTTCTCCGCGTTCTACGAAGCCTGCCCAGTGTTGAAGGACGGCTATGAGGCGACACGCGAGAGTCGGCTGGCGCTGTGCGATCTGACTGCGCGCACGCTGAACCAAGGGTTGGCGCTGCTCGGTATCGAGTCGCCGGAGCGAATGTGAGTCGGCTTCCACTCAGCCTCTTGCCCGACAACGCCGCGGTGCAGGCCGACGGCTCGCTCGCCATCGGCGGCTGCGACGTTGGCGCGCTGGCTGCCGAGTACGGCACGCCGCTGTTCATCTACGACGAAGCGCAGTTGCGCGCCCGTTGCCGCGAAGCAGTCGCGACATTCGGGATGGGCAATGCGGTGTACGCGACCAAAGCGTTCTTGTGTACTGCGATGGCGCGCTTGGCGTACGAGGAAGGCATGTTGCTCGACGTCGCTAGCGGCGGCGAGTTGTACGTCGCGCGGCGCGCCGATGTGCCGGCGAGTTCGATCGTGATGCACGGCAACAACAAGAGCATCGCTGAACTGCGCCTGGCGATCGTCGAGGGTGTACGCCACATCGTGGTCGACAGCTTCGACGAACTCGATCGCCTCGATGCATTGCATGCCGAAGGGCTGCCGGTGCCGAATGTTGTCGCTCGTATCACGCCCGGCTTACACGTGCACACACACGAATTCATCGCCACTGGGCAAGACGACAGCAAGTTCGGTTTCAACCTCGGTAACGGATCGGCGATCAAGGCCGTCGATCGCATGCGGCGCTCGCCGAGCATGAATCTGCATGGCGTGCATTGCCACATCGGCAGCAATGTGTTCGAGGCGGCAAACTTCGCCAAAGCAGCAGAGGTGATGGCGGGCTTCTCAATCCCACTCGACCTTCCGGAATTGGTGCTCGGTGGCGGGCTCGGGGTCGCGTACGTCGAAGGCGAGGAAGCCTCGACGATTACGCAGTGGGGCAACGTCTTGCTCGATGCTTGCGCCGCGCTCGGCGTGAAGAGCGCAGTGAGCGTCGAGCCTGGACGCAGCATCGTTGCCGCCGCCGCGATCACGGTCTACACGGTTGGCACCGTGAAGCAGATCCCCGGCATCCGCACCTACATCAGTGTCGACGGCGGCATGAGCGACAATCCGCGACCCGTGCTGTACGGCAGTGGCTACGAAGCGTTTCTTCCGCGCGACGTCGCGGCCGAACGGTCATTGTCGGCGCGCTTGGTCGGCAAGCACTGCGAGAGCGGCGACGTGCTTGTGCTCGACGCGGCCCTGCCTGCTGATGTCAAGGTTGGCGACCTGCTCGCGACGCCGGTCACCGGCGCGTACGGTCACAGCATGGCGAGTAACTACAACAAGCTCACACGACCACCGGTGCTCTTCGTTCGCGATGGCACGGCGCGGTTGGTCGTGCGGCGCGAGACCTACGAGGACCTGGTGCAATGCGACGTCGAATAATCGATCAACTGCTCGATCTGCTGCGACCGCCGGCGAAGCGCAAGACGCCCCAGACGCCGAACACGACACGGGCGTCGAAGCCGACACGGCCGGATCGCAAGCAGCCACCCGTGGCGCGTCCCACGACCCGCGACCGCGATGGCATCATCATCGAATATTCGCCGAACGTAGACGGCGACCCCGATCCTGGTGAGGTGGTGTGGACCTGGGTGGCCTACGAGGACGACCCCGCGCAGGGCAAGGATCGCCCGGTCGTCATTATCGGTCGTCACGGCAAGTACCTGGCTGCGGTGCCCCTCACCTCCAGACGCCACGACAACGAATTGCAGGTCGCTGTCGGGACTGGGCCGTGGGACCGCGAGGGCCGCCAGAGCTATGCGAAGGTAGAACGGGTTCTGGATGTCGATTCAAGTCAGGTGCGCCGTGAAGGTGCGATCCTGCCGCGCAAGAGTTTCGACGATGTGGTCGCCGGGGTCCGACGAGCGAGGCAGCGGTGAAGTTGATTCGGATCGGTGTCCTCGGATGCGGCAATGTCGGCGCCGAACTGGTGTCACTCGTCAACGCGCAACAGGCTGCAATCGAAACTCGCGCCGGGGTGCGACTGGAGGTCGCGGCGGTCGCAGTTCACGATTTGAGCAAGAAGCGCAATGTGCAACTCGCTGCGGGTGTGTTGACAAACGACGCGATGGCGGTCGTCAACGATCCGGCGATCGACCTGATCGTCGAAGTGGTCGGTGGCATCGAGCCCGCGCGGGAACTCATCACGACCGCACTGCGCAACGGCAAGCCAGTTGTCACCGGCAATAAGGAATTGCTCGCTAGCTTCGGTTCCGAACTGTTTGCCGCGGCCGACGCTGCTGGTGTCGACCTGCTGTTCGAAGCGGCAGTGGCTGGCGGCATCCCGATCGTGCGCGCGCTGCGCGAGAGCCTGCGCGGCGAGCCGATCTCGCGCGTGCTCGGAATCATCAACGGCACAACCAACTTCATCCTCACGCGCATGACCGAAGATGGCGCCGACTACGCGGATGCATTGGCCGAGGCACAGGCGCTCGGGTTTGCCGAGCGCGATCCAACCGCCGATGTCGAGGGCTACGACGCTGGCGCGAAGGCAGCAATCATCGCGACGATCGCGTTCGGTAAGTCGGTCGTCGCGGACGATGTGTATCACGAGGGCATCAGTGCCATCTCGGCTGCCGAGATCGCGATGGCCAAGCGACTTGGGTATGTGGTCAAGCTGCTCGGTATCGCTGAAGTTGCACCCGATGGCGCGGTTGGCGTGCGGGTGCACCCGACGATGGTGCCGTTCACACATCCACTCGCCAGCGTGCGCGACAGCTACAACGCGGTGTTAGTGGAAGGTGCCGCGGTTGGTTCGCTGATGTTTTACGGTCGCGGTGCCGGGGGCCTTCCGACTGCCAGCGCAGTGCTCGGCGACGTGATCGACGCTTCGATCAACCTGGCGCGCGGCACGCACGGCTCGCTCGGCGACTTCGCGAGACCGACCAAGTTGTCGATCGACGACACATCATCGGAGTATCTGCTCAGCCTCGATGTTGCCGACCGTCCTGGCGTGTTGCACGCCGTCACCGGTGTGTTCGCGCGGCACAACGTCAGCATCCGCATTGCCGAGCAAGAAGGCCTCGGGCCGGACGCGCGCCTGGTGTTCATCACCCACGTCGCCCTCGAATCAGAGGTGCAGGCGACCGTTCGCGATCTGCGCGACCTCGATGTCGTGCGCAGCATCGGTGGTCTGCTGCGCGTGATCGGCGAATAGTCGTTATGTCAACGGTGCGATACGTCTCGACGCGGGGGAAGGCCGCCGAGCTGGGCTTCACCGAAGTGTTGCTCGCCGGGCTCGCGACTGACGGCGGGTTGTATGTGCCCATTGAGTGGCCCGTGCTACCCCCGGCTGCTGCCGGCGCAACCTATGCGCAACGCGCCGCACAGATCATCCAACTGTTCGTCGGCGACGATCTCGCTCCCGCGACGCTTCAGCGGTTGTGCGACGAGGCATACGCAACGTTTGCGCATCCGGACGTTGCGCCGTTGGTGAAGCTGCGCGACGACGACTATGTCCAAGAGTTGTTCCATGGGCCAACGCTCGCCTTCAAGGACATTGCGCTGCAGTTGGTCGGTCGCATGTTCGACGAGATTCTACGCACGCGCGGTCAGCGCGTGACTGTGGTCGGTGCCACCAGCGGCGACACTGGTTCGGCGGCGATCGACGGGGTCAAGCACTGCGGGAACGTCGACATCGTGATCCTGTTCCCTCGCGGCCGTACCAGCGACGTGCAACGCAAGCAGATGACGACAGTCGACTCGCCGAATGTGCGCGTCGTGGCGATCGACGGCACATTCGACGATTGTCAAGATCTCGTCAAGGCGATGTTCAACGACGCCGAGTTCCGCGAACGCATGCAACTCAGCGCCGTCAACAGCATCAACTGGGCGCGGGTTATGGCCCAGATCGTCTACTACGTGACCGCCAGCGACGCCCTGGGATCGATCAGCGTCGTGGTGCCCAGCGGCAACTTCGGCAACGTGTTCAGCGGTTGGATCGCGCGGCGGATGGGTGCGCCGATCGACCAGTTGGTGGTGGCGTCGAACGCGAACGACATCCTCGAACGATTCTTCAATCACAACGAGATGACGACGGCACCGGTTGTGCCGTCGCTGAGCCCGAGCATGGACATTCAAGTGTCATCAAACTTCGAGCGCCTGCTATTCGAGATCAACGGTCGCGACGGGGGGATGACCGCCGAGCAATTGCAACGTTTCCGGTCTACGGGCCGCCTCTCGATCGAACCCGATCAACGCCGTGAGTTCATTGAGGGCCGCTTCCAGGCGGCGCGCCTTGATGATGCCGAGACGCTGGCGGTGATGTCGCAGACGTACGTCGAGTCAGGGATGTTGCTCGACCCACATTCCGCCGTCGCTGTTGGCGCCACCGCCAAGTTGCGCGCCGCGGGAACTCTGCACGGCACGACGGTCACGTTGGCAACGGCGCATCCAGCGAAATTCCCCGACGCCGTAGAACGCGCCACCGGAATCCGTCCGCCGCTACCAGCCCATTTGGCCAACCTGTTTGAACTCCAAGAACACGTAACGGACCTGCCCAACGACCTGGCAACCATCCAGAACTTCGTGTCGACCACCTTCAAATAGCGTTTGTGTCACAGCCGGGCCTCGGGTGACTCGCCAGCGGTAGCGACCCAAGCGGACTTCGACGCCGATTGTTCACCTGAGCATGCGTTGCGGCCGACCCCCTAGCGGGTTACAGTGGTGTCGTTCGGGTTCCCGAACGTCCCCGCTGAATCCGGTGCTGCGAAGCGCTGAGTACGCGGCAGGGTATTCCCAGGTGGTGCGGCCGCCGGCGGTAACAGCTTCTTGGCTGTAAATCGACCGAGTCTCACTCCCTTTTCGAAAGTAGGTGGCCGGTGGCCGCGGAAGCACTTGAGCAGTCAATGCTCGAATCCAAGGACAAGGATCAACTCCTCGCGATCGCGACGGCGTTAGGCATCACAGCCAACGCCCGTGTGGCGAAGGCGACATTGATCTCCAAAATTCTCGAGACGACCGGGTCAGGCCCCGATGAGTCGCCAGCGTCCGTGACCTCCACGACTAGGGCCGAGCCAAGCGCCGCGCCAAAGAGCAACGGCTCCCAGTCGGCACCGGCGGCGCCCCCGTACGAAGTCGTGCTCGGCCCCGATGGCGAGCCGCTTCCAGACTGGGAAGTTGACCTGCTCAAGAAGAGCGAGAGCCAGCCGGCCGAATCAGGCTCGGCGCGCCCGATCGGTGCACGTCCGAACGGCGCACGCAATAACGGCGGCCGTCTCGGTGCGCCATCACGCACGCCGAAGCCAGCCTCCGCCGATGGCGAGGCCAGCGAGGCCAGCGACGCCGGTGACGACGACGATGACGATGAGGGTGGCAATGGCGCGAACGGTCAGGGCGATGGCGAGAGCCGCAACGCACGCCGTCGCCGCCGTCGCCGAGGCAAGCCGCGCACCGATGGTCCGCAGGGCTACGACAGAAACGAACCTCGCCAAGCTGCTGGCGAGCGCGCCGAAAGCAGTGGCGAACCGCAGAACTTCGACCCTGTCGCAGTTGCTGGTTACCTCGACCTTCGCGAAGAGGGCTACGGCTTCCTGCGCGTGAACGGCTACCTCGCCAGTCGCGAGGATGCCTACATCCCGGTGAAGCTGACTCGTCAGTACGGCCTGCGCAAGGGAGACCATGTCACTGGCATGAGCCGACCGGCCGGCCGCAACGAGAAGAACCCGGCGCTGCTCGAGATTCACACGGTGAATGGTGGCGACCCGGAGGCAGCTCGTGGCCGTCGCCGTTTCGAAGACCTGACCGCATTGTTCCCCGATGAGAAGTTGAACCTCGAGAACCCCGCGGACCCGAACAACATGACGGCCCGCATCGTCGACCTCGTCTCGCCGATCGGCAAGGGCCAGCGCGGCATCATCGTGTCGCCCCCGAAGGCTGGCAAGACCACGATCATGAAGACGATCGCAACCTCGATCGAGGCCAACAGCCCCGAGGTGAAGCTGATCGTGTTGCTCATCGACGAGCGACCCGAAGAAGTCACCGACATGCGTCGCACCGTCAAGGGCGAAGTCATCTCCAGCACGTTCGACCGACCGAGCGACGAGCACACGCAGGTCGCCGAGTTGGCGCTAGAAAAGGCGAAGAGACTTGTTGAGGCTGGTCACGACGTCGTGATCATTCTCGACGGAATCACCCGCCTGAGTCGTGCCTACAACTTGGCTGCTCCCGCGAGCGGTCGCATCCTGTCCGGTGGTATCGACGCCGGTGCGCTGTATCCGCCGAAGCGCTTCTTCGGTGCTGCGCGCAACGTCGAAGAGGGCGGCTCGCTGACGATCCTCGCTACGGCGCTGGTCGAAACGAACAGCCGCATGGATGAAGCGATCTTCGAGGAGTTCAAGGGCACAGGCAACATGGAGTTGCGCCTCGATCGTCGCCTCGCCGAGCGTCGCATCTACCCGGCTATCGACGTCGACGCCAGCAGTACTCGTCACGAGGAGTTGCTCTTCGATCGCAAGCAACTGCAGATGGTGTGGAAGCTTCGTCGTGTGCTCAGCGGTCTCGCCGCCGATGGCAACGCTGCCCCTGGCCTCGAGTTGTTGATGGATCGCCTGCGCACGTTCCGCACCAACGACGAGTTCCTCAACGAAATCGCCAAGCAACCTTCGATGTAGTTTGGGTCAGCGGCGCTTTGGCGTGAGGCCGACCATCATCAGATAGCGCGATCTGCCACGACCGGGATGATCGGTGTTGAAGCGGCGGATGAGCGCTTCCATTTCGCGCTGAAGATCGATGGCCTCGGCCTTGGTCAACGAGACGTTGCCCCACCACTCGGTGACGGGTGACGTGCTGCCGTCTTTGGGCTCGATGAAGTTGATCGACATTCCGCGCCGCGCGTGCCCAGTGATGCTGATGCCTTCGGTGAAATGGTGCCGCATCTCGCGCTCCACTTCGGAAGTGAACTCAGCCACCATCATCTTGCGCGCTCCGTGCAGAAACTCTTCGGTTGTTCCCAGCGGCATCGCGTCCAATGGCACCTGGAACTCGTCTGCGGCAGCTCGATAGAAGGGGATTGCCTTGCCCGCTCGCGGTTGCTCGCGCGCGACCACTATGAGACCCGCCTGTAGAAATCGCCCCACCCAGTAGGCGACGCTGCTCGGCCGTCTGTCGAGTTCGGCCGACGCCGATCCCAGCGATTGTTCGCAGCGCATGAACGGCGCCAAATGCTTGGCAGCGTGCACGTTGAGCAGCAGATCCACGGCGTCGTGTGAGCGGACCACCATCACGGTCTGATTCGAAGACGCGTGATTCAAGACCTTCTGATTCAAGACCTTCTGATTCAAGACCTTCTGATTCGAAATAGCTTGTTTCATTCGAATCAGACTACTTGGATGATGTTCCCATGCGAGATCAACACGACTTTCTGAGGGTGTGGTGCGGCCAGGCCGTTTCGAATTTGGGTGACGGCATCCAGCGGATCGCGGTGCTGTGGTGGGCGCGCCAAGCGACGGGCTCGAACACGGTGGTGGTCATGGTGGCTCTGGCCACTGCCCTACCGAGCTTGCTGGCAGCGCCGTTCGCCGGCTGGCTAGCTGACCGCTCTTCACGGCGCATGCTGATGTTGGTCTCCGATGCGATCAGGTGCGCCGCAGGTGTGGTACTTGCCGTCGCGGCCGCGAGCGGTGAATTAAGCACGTCGTTCGTGATCGTGGTCGCTGTCATCGCCGCACTTGCGTCCTCGGTTTTCGATCCTGCGTTGCAGGCTTCGATCACCCTGCTGGTGCCCGAAGATCGGCGCGCTACTGCCAACTCGATGTTCGGCGCTAACCGTGCCGTCGCCGGAATCATTGGGCCAGCCACTGGTGGTGTCCTCATCGGCTTCGCAGGTACGTCGGTTGCGTTGTGGGTTAATGCTGCGACGTTCGCCATCTCGTTCATCCTCATTGGTCTCAGCCGGATCCCGATGCCCGTTGCCAAAGCCGGAACCGAAGACGATGGAGGACTTGCGGCGGGCTTTCGGGTTGTGCGACGCGATCGCCAAGTCCGCGACCTTGTTGTCGTTGCGGCCGGTCTCAACCTCTGCGTGGCGCCGGTTCCGGTCCTCATCGTCGGTCTCGCCGCGGGACCGCTGCACTTAGGTGGCGCTGGGTTCGGAATCCTCATGGCCGCGGTACCAGCCGGGCTGCTGGTCGGTCTTGCGCTCGCTCCCCGATTCGCACGGATCACGCCAGCAGCGCTGTGGGCGCTACTGCTCACCGGTGCCGCCATTTCGGTCAGCGGTGTCGCGACATGGGCGCCATGGGCTGGGCTTGCGCTGATGACTTGCGGGGTCGGTGTTGGCGTTGCCAACACGCTGATTCAAACTCGCTTCCAAAGCAGCGTGCCGGCTGAGTTGCAGGGTCGAGTGTTCTCGTTGGTCGGCGCCGTGATGGTGGTCGGTCAGCCATTGGGACTCTTGCTGACGGCGCCACTCGTCGCCGGCGTGGGCGTGCGCGGTGGTTTGGCGGTCTGTGGCATCGCCCTGTTGGCGGTGGTGGTGGCAGGTCGGCACGGCGTCAACCCCCGCGAAACTGACGAGTACTGCCAGCCTGCGGCCGATACACTGGCGGTTCCACTTCTTGCGGAGAGATCATGAAGACTGAAATTCACCCCACATATTCCGATGTCAACGTGCGCTGCTCGTGCGGCAACACGTTCACCACTCGTTCCACGCGTGGTGGCGATCTGCAGGTCGAGCTTTGCAACGAGTGCCATCCGTTCTTCACCGGCAAGCAAAAGCTGGTCGACACCGGTGGCCGCGTCGAGCGCTTTAACAAGCGTTACGGCGAGCGCAAGGGCAAGTGACCAACCGCGGGCAGTTGCTCGCAATCAAGTTGGCGGCACTTGTTCGCGATCATCACGCTGCGGCTTCCGTAGTTCTGCATCCTGGCGAGTTTGGTGGTGGTGCCGCGCTCATGGTGGGGAATGCCGCTTGGGTGTTGCTCGACGACCGACCCGAGCGCGGGCTTGGGCCTGCGCTGGCTTGGGCGCTGCGGCAGGATGCGACCGAAGTCAACGTTCTCGCCGAAGAAGCGGTCGGCTTGCTGGCGCGTCGAGCCCGCGGCTGGACGCTTCCGGTTCACGTCTGGCAGATAATCGGCCGCGTCTTGCAGCCTGGTGTCCCCGAACCGTTGCCCGCTGCGATGCCGCTTGCAAGCGATCATGCCCCACTGGAACAGGTCATCCGCGATGGCGGGGCCGAGCCGATCGTTGAACACGGTGTGTTACGTGGCGAGGTCGATGGGTTAGAGGTGTGCCGCGTTGTCACCGATGCGTTTACCGGCGCCGTGCGGTTGGAGGTCGGGGTTGGCGCACACGATCGCGAAGCGTTTCAGCTGTTGCACGGCGATCGCCCAACGGGTGAAGCGCTGGCGGACGTCGTGCGTGCGGTTCGGGACCATCGGCGTCCGGGTGCCACTCGTCACCCGCTGAACTTGCTCGCACAAGAGCGCGCTCTGCGGGCACGGTTGGTGGCCGAACCGAGTCTGATCAGCGCCAGTCATGTGCGGCCGGTTGCGCCTCCCATTCCGCGGGTGAATGTGAAGGATGCCGTGCCGTGCGTCGCCCAGGCAACGATCGCCAGCCATCAGGTGACCGTGGTTTGCTCGACCGGCGTCGATCTCGATGTCGTGCCGTTCGCAGTCGATGCGATGGCCTCGTCCGGTACCGACGAGTGCCTGATTGTGCTGCCTGCACGCGATGCGCTCGACGTTCAGCGCCTGCTCGCTGACTCGGCGCCGGGTTCAATCGCGATCACGCCGCTCGCCACGCCGTAGCCTCCGGAACGGTGTTCGATCGATTGCAGTCCCTGGAAGACGAGTTCATTGGTCTAGAAGCGCGCCTGTCCGACCCTGAGTTGGCGAACGATCAGCCCAAGATGCGCGAAGTCTCGCGGCGCTACAAGGACCTCACTCCTGTCGTCGATTGCATTCGTCGCCACCAAGTGCGCCTCGCCGATGCCGAGGCCGCTCGCGAGTTGTTGACTGTTGCCTCCGAAGCCGAGCGGCCCGCGCTGCGCGACGAACTGGCCAGCAGCGAAGCGGCGATCGCCGACTTGGAAGAAGAACTGCGCGTGCTGTTGCTGCCCAAGGATCGCAACGACGGCCGCTCCGTGATCATGGAGATTCGTGGGGCTGAGGGTGGCGACGAGGCCAACCTGTTTGCTGGCGATCTATTCGACATGTATCGCGCATACGCGTCGGCTAACCGTTGGTCGGTCGAGATGTTGTCGCGCGATGTCAGCGACCTCGGCGGTGTCAACTTGGTGACCATGCTGATCAAGGGCGACACCGCATGGAGCAAGCTGAAGTTCGAAGGTGGTACACACCGAGTGCAACGCGTGCCGGTGACCGAGAGCAGCGGTCGCATCCACACCTCGTCGGCAACAGTGCTGGTGCTACCCGAGGCCGAGGATGTCGAAGTCCAGATCGACGACAAGGATCTCGACGTCGACGTGTATCGCAGCAGTGGCGCCGGTGGCCAGAGCGTCAACACCACCGACTCGGCCGTGCGTATCACGCACCGGCCGACCGGTGTGGTGGTCACGATGCAGGACGAGCGCAGCCAGATTCAGAACCGAGCGCGCGCGATGGTCGTACTGCGCGCACGATTGCTGAAACTTGCCGAAGACGAACAAGCGGCCGCACAATCCGTTGAACGTCGCTCGCAGGTCGGCAGCGGTGGGCGTGGCGAGAAGATCCGCACCTACAACTTCAAAGAGAACCGACTGACCGACCACCGCATCGGCTTCACCATCTATCGCTTGCAGGACGTTCTGGCTGGCGATCTCGACGAAGTGGTTGACGCCCTGGCGGCCGACGAGCGCGCCCGTCAGTTGGCCGGCAGCGAGTGAACACTGGCGCCAACCATGTCTGAACAAGTCGTTTCTGACGGCAGCGTCAGCTGGCGCCAATTGTGGAACGAGACGGCGTCGCTGACGGGTCGGCCCGAAGCGCGCTGGTTGTGCGAGGAGGCGAGCGGATGCTTCGGCGAAGAGTTCGCCGACGTGCTCGACGCGCCGGCGAGCGCCGGGTCGGTTGCCCATCTCGACGCCATGCTGTCGCGACTGCAGACCGGCGAGCCGCTGCAATACGTGCTCGGCCATTGGTCGTTCCGGCGACTCGACTTACTTGTTGACCGCCGAGTGCTCATCCCGCGACCAGAAACCGAACTCGTTGCTGAGCGAGCGATTGCGCTTGTACGACAACGCGTTGGCCAGAGTGCGGGGCCACTCGTCGTCGCCGACCTGGGCACGGGAAGCGGAGCGATTGGGTTAGCGCTCGCTGCCGAACTGCCGCGTGGATCGGTCGCGGTGTGGCTCACCGACAGTTCGCCCGATGCGCTCGATGTCGCGCGCGCAAACACCGTCGGCCTCGGGATGGCCGGTGAGTGCGTGCGTTTCGCTGAGGGCAGTTGGTTTGCGGCCCTTCCCGACGCACTGCGCGGGCAACTGGCTCTGGTCGTCTCCAACCCGCCCTACATCGCAAAGGACGATGCGCAGGTTGCGGCCAACGTGCGCGACTGGGAACCGCATGCTGCGCTGTTCGCAGGCGACGACGGGCTCGCCGATGTTCGCGCCGTTGTCGCTGGTGCGGCGCAGTGGCTGGCACCTGGCGGGTGGTTAGTGATGGAAATCGGCGCAGGGCAGCGCGTCGCGGTCTGCGAGCTGATGGTGACTTCAGGTCTCACTCAAGTGGAGGTCTTTGGTGATCTTGCGGGCCTTGATCGAATTGCGGTCGGACGTAGAGTGCCCTAATGCGCGTCCGGCTCGGTGCTTCCATTGCAGCTCTGCTTGTGCTCGGCGCGTGTTCGAACGACGACGGTTCGAGCTCTGACTCGGCGACGACTGTGGTGATGGTGACCGCGCCGCCAATGACAGACCCGGCAACGACGCAAGCGCCCACCGATGTATCGACGACAGTTGGCGTCACCACCAGCACGCTCGAGCGGTTCACCACTGGCGAGGTTGTTGCGTCGCGTCAAAGCGACCCTGTGGTCGGCGAGCGGATTCCGCTCGCACCGACGACGTCATCGGACCAGCCCGTCGCCATCGAGTTCCACCCCAGCACAGGGACCGCGTTCGTGGTCGAGCGTGCGGGCCGCGTGCGTCGGTTGGTCGATGGTGTGTTGTCGGATCCGGTGCTCGATCTCACCCACATGGTTGTCTCTGAAGCCGAGTGGGGCTTTCTGGGCATGACGTTCTCGCCAGATGGCGCGTTCGCGTACATCAACGAGACCGACGGCTTCGTCACGCGCATCCACGAGTTTGAGGTTCTCGACGACGAGACCTTCGCTGCCGCTAGCGATCGGGTCGTGTACCAGTTCGATCAGCCAGGCGAAGGTCACAAGGGCGGCGATTTGCTGTTTGGACCCGACGGTTATCTATACATCCCAATCGGCGATGGCGGCACGCCGCGCGACATCGACGATCCGCTCTACAACGACGGCCGGCGCGTCGCGCTCTCGTTGGTGACGCCGCTCGGAAAGTTGCTACGCATCGACCCCGAGCCGACCGAAACGGCGTCCTACACAGTGCCGGCCGACAACCCCTTCGTCGATGTGCCCGGCGCGTTGCCCGAGATCTGGTCAATCGGACTGCGTAACCCTTGGCGCGTTTCCTTCGATCACGCGACCGGCGACTTGTGGGTCGGCGATGTCGGCTCGTTTGACATTGAGGAAATCAACTGGGTCCCGGCCGTCGATGGCAAGGATGCGGCGAAAGGAATCAGCTTCGGATGGAGTGCGTGGGAGGGGACGCGACGTCTGAACGCCGATCAACCGGCGGCTGGCCACCTGATTCCCATCTACGAGTTCCGGCACGGTCTTCTCGGCTGTTCGGTCGTTGGCGGCGAGGTGTACCACGGCACGCTGTTCGCTGAGCTTGATGGCTTGTACGTGTTCGGTGACTACTGCAGCGGCGAAGTGTGGACGCTGGATCCCGAGCACCCGACCGACCCCGTGCGCAGCATCGCCAACCTGCCCTACCTCGTCGACATCACCGCCGATCTTGACGGCGAACTGCACCTGGTATCGGTCGTCGAGGGCGTCACCCGACTCGTCGCTTCGTAAGTCGAAGAGTCGTTAGCTAGTCGAAGCGGGCTGCGATCTGGCCGAGCAGTGATTCTTCCGCAGTGTCCAGATCGTGGTTCACACCGGCGACGTCGCGTGCGGCGCTGAACAGCGCGCTACGCAGCACACTGCTCGTTACCCGACCATCGATGTCGTCGAGTAACTGCTCGACCTTATGATCGGCGAGCGCTAGGCGCACCTTCGACGCCGCAACGCCCAGGTACTGGTCGAACGAGAAGGTGGCAGTCTCCCAGCCGGAGTCAGCGCTGATGTTGCGAATCTCGTTGATCTCGGCGGCGTCGATGTGGCCGTCGGCCAACATCACCAGCAGCAACAACTCAACTGCGGCTTCGTGTTCGCGATCGGCGGTGGCGTGAACGGCCACGTGACCGTAGAGCTCGATGAGGCGCTGGTTCATTGAGGTCGAACGCTACTTGAACCGTGTTAAGCCAACGGCATTCAGTCAACGACGCGTTAGGACAAGGCGAGTTAGGTCAAGGCGAGTTAGGACAAGGACGCTTTCTTCAAGGACAAGGAGCGCTGCAAAAAGTCGAGCTGATGCAGCAGGATGTTCTCGGCGACGACTTCCTGCGGCGTCATGTGCGTAACTCCCACCAACGGCAACACCTCATGCGGCTTGCCAGCTGCCAACAGTGCGTTTGAGAACTGCAGTGTGTGCGCGGCGACAACGTTGTCGTCGGCGAGCCCATGAATCAGCAGCAGTGGGCGAGTGAGTTGGCCAGCAAGCGGCAGCAGCGACGTCGACGCGTACGCGGTGGCGTCGACGGTGGGATCGCCCAGGTAGCGCTCGGTGTAGTGCGTGTCGTACAACCGCCAATCAGTGACTGGCGCGCCAGCGATAGCGCAGTGAAATACATCAGGTCGTCGCAGCACTGCGAGTGCCGCGACGTAGCCGCCGAAACTCCACCCGCGAATCGCGACGCGTGTCAGGTCGAGTGGATAGTCGGCGGCAGCGGCCCGCAGCGCCGTAACTTGATCCTCTAGAACCACCGTCGCGAGATCGCGATGCACCGCCCGTTCCCATTCGCTACCGCGGCCGGGTGTGCCGCGCCCATCGGCCACGACGACAGCGAAACCCTGATCGGCAAACCATTGCGATGTGAGGTAGCTGCTTTGCGCGTGCAGTACGCGCTGCGCATGCGGGCCAGCGTAAGGGTCGAGCAGCACTGGCAGCGGCGAGCCATCGTGCTTGTGCGGTAGCAGCACCGCAGTCGCAACTCTGTGCGGGCCGTAGTGGTGCGTCACCGCGTTTACGCGAACCAACGGCTGCATTGCGAACGACTCGAGGGAGATGCCGTTGTCGATGCCGTTCTCGAGAACCTTGGTCACCACGCCAGCATCAGCGATGCTCGCCGAGCGAAACACGATGGTCGAACCGCCAACTGTGGCGGAGTGAATTCCGGGCTCGTTCGTCAGCGCCACGAGCGTGCGGTCTGTGCGCCAACGCCACACGTGTTGCACCGTCGCGTCGTCGATCGGGTTCGCCAGTAGAAACACTTCGTCGCCCTGGGTTGCCAACACCGCGCGCACTTGCAGATCGGTTGGTGTCGTTGGCTCGCCGTCGACCATCAGGCGCCGTGCACCATCGCGATCGGCGCACGTGATCAGTGTTCCGTCGTCGAGCAGGGCTGGGGTCCCGGGCACCAAATCCACCCAGGCCGTGTCGCCGTCAGCGAACAACGGGCTGGTGTCGCCAGTTCGTGGGTTCGCTTCCAACACCATCAACGAACGCTGATCACGCGACTGCACCGTCAGCAACAAGCGATCGGCCGCAGGCCACTTCACGTCAGCGAGGTATGGGTAGCCCTCACGATCCCACATCACTTCCGTTGATCCACCGTCGAGCGCCAACACGTGCAAACTCACGTCGGGGTTATTGGTTCCCGCTGATGGGTAACGCACTTCGTTGGGCGGCTGCGCAGGGTTGGCCGGGTCAGCGATGTACCAACGCGGTACATCGCTGACATCCACGCGACAGGCGACGATGGCGGAACCGTCGGGACTCCACCAGTGACCGCGGAAGCGATGCATCTCTTCGGCCGCGATGAAGTCGGCGCTGCCCCACATGACGTTGGGGTCGTCTTCCGCAGCGAGTTCCCAACTGCTGCCATCAAGCTCGGCGATGCGTAGCGCCCGCCCGCTGACGTAGGCGATACGCGTCGCGATCGGGTCCGGCCGCGGGTCGAACACGGGTCCGTCGACCACTAGCTCACGCGCCTGACCACTGAGGAGGCCGGCGAGGAACAATCGCCCCGACAGCGCGAACGCGGTGACGGTGGCGTCCCTGTCGGTTGCGAATGCTGTGATGCCGCTGGCGCCCTCGCGCATGCGCTCGCGCCGTACGCGTTCTTCTGCGGGAAGATCTTCCTCGTCGGGCGCGGCAAGCAGTGTGGACGGGTCGCCAACGAGTCGCTCGGTCGCGGCTGCAACGTCGAGCACCCACAAACAGTTCAGCGGGTCGTCGCCAGCGCGGCTGCGCGCAAACATGATGCGCTGACCGTCGGGAGAGACTGCCACATTGCGCGGATCGCCAAGCGTGAAGCGCTGTGTGCGTGCGTTCTGGCGAGGGAAGGTGTCGCTTGTTGCCTTTTTGACCACGTTCTACTTTGGCACGTCGCGAACCCGGACGCGACTAGAACCTTCAACGGCTAACTGGGCACGACCAAAATCTTGGCGTGAGTGTCGGGGCTGGCAAGGTCGGCGAACGCTTGTGGCACGCCGTCGACAGTCACCGTGCCGGTCAGCCAGGGCGCAAGGTCGATGTCGCCTTCGGCGATTGCCTGCAGTGCGTTGGTGAACTCGGCTGGCTCGTAGCCGAGCACGAACTGAATGTTGAGCTCCCGACCGATTCCGAGCATCGGATGAATGTTGTCCTGTTGCATGCAAGCACCTACCACGAGAATGCGCGCCCCGCGCGGAGCCATGCGCATCGCCTCGTCGAGCATTCCGCGCACACCCACGGCTTCGAAGATCACCAACGGTCGCACGCCGTCGATCGCGCGCCACGCCTCGATCGCCGGCGTCTCACGCGGATCGACCACGACGTCCGCGCCTAACTGCACCGCCAACTGGCGACGCTTGGCTGACAACTCGGCGACAACGATTGGCCCAATACCACCCATGCGTAGCGCCGCGATGCAAGCCAACCCCACTGGCCCAGCACCGAGCACGACAGCACTAGCGGTGCCGTCGATGCGACTCTTCGCGACCGCGTGTATGCCGACGGCCAACGGCTCGGTGAGGGCGGCCAGCGATGGAGACAAGCCGTTGGGCACCTTCAGGGCAAGCAACTCGTTGACGACCATTTGTTCCGCGTAGCCGCCGTTGTATTGATTGGAATAGCCGAGAGCATGCAAGCCCTGTGCGTCGAATGTCACCGGCATACTGACGACAACATCGCCGACCTTCAGGTTGTCGCATCCGGGGCCGAGTTCGGTCACTTCGCAGCAGAACTCGTGTCCCATGATCGTGTCGTGCTGTGGCTCGAATGGCTTTGGTGCCATCGGATCACTCGGCGCGGAACCAACCAATTCGGCCATCGTCGCGCGCATTTCGGCACCGTGGCGCAACATGTGTAGGTCGCTGCCGCAGATCCCGCAGGCGAGAACTTTGGTTAGTGCCTGCCCAGGACCGGGTGTTGGGTCCGCCACATCATCGACTCGCAGTTGCCATTCACGCATCACCGCTGCTCGCATGGTCGCAGCGTACGTGAAGCGTTGGATCAGCGCGAGAAGTGTGCGATCGCCTCGACGAGTACGAGCCAGGCTGCGTCGGCGTCGATGCCGGTGAGCACTTCGCAGTTGGGCTCGGGGATGTCGATTTGATCGCGGTCGTCGAACAGTGTCATGCCGGCGGTCAGCGTGCCGTGAGTTTCGATCTGCACGTGCGCGCGTCGGCGGGTGAATAGCTGCGGGTGGGTCAGCGCCATCACGGCGCATGGATCGTGAACGGGTGCGCCCACAATGTTGTGGTGTCGCGACCGATAGGTGCCGCTGAAGAAGTCGAAGAGTTCGGCAAGGATTGGTGCGAGCTTGCCGGGCAGCGCGCGCACGACTTCGATGCGTTCTGGCGTCGCCTGAAACTTGTGCGTGAGGTCGAGTCCGGCCATCACCAGCGGTCCACCGTATGAGAACACGATGTCGGCGGCTTCTGGATCGCACCACAGGTTGAACTCGGCTGCGGCCGTGCTGTTGCCGAAGCGTCCGCCACCCATGATCGAAATGCCGGCGATGCGACCGCCAAGATCGGGGGCGGCGCGCAACGCGAGCGCGATGTTCGTCATCGGCCCAATTGGCACCAACCAGATGCCTTCCTGCGCGCGGCAGGTCTCGATGATGTAGCCGACGGCATCGGTGCTTGCGGGCGGACCACTTGGCTTGGGAAGGTTGCTGCCGTCCATTCCGCTCTTACCGTGGACGTTGACCGCGTGCCGCGCCTCGCGAATGAGGGGGCGGTCGGCGCCGGCATGCACGGGGCAATCAAGACCGAGCAAATCGCGCATGATGATCGCGTTGCGCGTCGTGGCATCGAGTGGCGCGTTGCCCGACACGCTGGTAATGCCGATCAGGTCGGTGTGGCGCGCCGCCACGACGATGGCCATTGCGTCGTCGTGACCCGGATCGCAATCGAGAATGATCGGAAGCTTGTTCGTCGCCATGGCCGACAGCTTGCCACTGCCCACTCACCGGGAGGCAGATCCGTTGCGATCGGTTCCGCGTGGCCCAATGTGACGGACATGCTTCGACTCGTTCTCCCCTCCCGTCAACGCGTCGTTGGCGCCTTGATCGTGTTTCCTGCGATGGCATTGGTGGCGTGCTCATCCCTCCACTCCAACCACCGCCCCGGCTGATTCCGGGGGGACTGCAGCCTCGCTCCCGAGCAACGACGACTCCTCCTCGACCACCCAGCCATCAGCCGGCAATATTGACGACGTCTGCGCTGCGTTCCCGCTGGATGTGGTTGTGGCCACCACGGGTATCTCTACCCTTGCTTCGTCATTCGCCAGCAGCGGTGCTACCTATCCCTGCTGCACGTATGAGTCGGCCGACCCCGTGGATCCGTCGTTCGTGATCCAGATCGGCGATGGGTCGGCGTACGAAGGAGCGAAGTCGCTCGCGGAGGCGCAAGGATTGACGGAGCTGCCCGGTCTCGGAGACGAGGCGTTCATCGTGTTGGAGACGCCGTATGGATCGACAGACGCGAGTGTCAAGGTTGGGAATCGGCATGTGTTCTTGCAGTGGACCGACGTGGTCGACATCGGCGCAGTCCCGACCGAACAGCGCCAAGCAGCGATCGTGGCCATGGCGACAAAGGTCGTCGCCGAACTCTGACCCGGCGATGATCGCCGACGCGAGTCACGTCCCGTTGAGCATCAACAGTCGAGCAGGCCTTGCGCGGTGAGCTGAACTGCGCGACCCACCCACTCGCCCTCGCACATCGCCGCTGCGAGGTCTGCGTCAGTCGACGTTCCCCAGGCGCGTCGGGCATCAGGCAATAGGCAAGCTGCAAACGCGGTTTCCGGAACGCCGTCACGGTTGTGCATCACGGTGTACGCCTCGATCGTCGCCGCGCCTTGCGCCTCGTCAATATCGGCGAGCTGGCGACGGGGGAGTGCATCGATCTCGGCCTGCGGGCTTGAGTGTGCGAACGACGAAGGCGGGATGGTGCTGTAGACGCCGAAAGAATGTTTGGTGGCATAGCCACCGTTGGCCCACACCAGCGCGTTAGCCGCCGAATGTTCGCGGAGGTCATGCATCACTGTCGCGATTGCGTGCATCACGTAGTTGTTCCACGGCCCGCCGGCGAACGACAGTCCACCCGTGCGCGTGAGTTGCCGATCGAGCGACAACCCAAGACTCTTGGCGCCGAGCTGCACCGCCGACGGAAAACACGAGTACAGGTCGACTATCTCGATGTCGTCGATTGTTAGACCGGCGAGGCGCAACACGTCGCGACCACCAAGTTCGATCGCCGGCGTTTGCGCGAAGCTCCACCGATTGCTGATGTAGTTGTGCTCGTGGCAATCGGCGCCGGCGTGTGGAAAGACCCATCGATCGCGAGTGATTCCGAGTGCTCGGGCCTTCTCCGCGCTGCACATGATCAGTGCGGCACCCATGTCGACGTTGTTGTTTGAGTTCATGTACTTCGTGTACGGGAAACCGATCATGCGATTCGTCGGCGTAGGCGTGCGGATTTCCTCTGCCGTTCGTGCGGTTCGCGACCACGCTGCCGGGTTTTGCGCGGCGACCTCGCTGAATCGTGACCACAACGTGCTTGCAACTTGCTGCTGTTCGGCAATGGTGCGGCCGGCAGCCGCGCGGATTGCCGATTCGAACATCGGGTAGACCTGAACGGGCATGATCAGGCCTCGCTCGCGTTCGGCGGGGTGATTCATCTCCAGGTCTTCGCCCAGCACGCGCGGAAAAGCATCGGGTGGCGCCTTCGGCCACGCCAACTCGACCCCCGCGTGACGGCTGCGGTTGCGACTCTGCCAGGCCTCACCGCCGGTGAGGATCGCGATGTCGAGTTCGCCGCGCTGAATTTCCAACGCGGTTTCGTTGACCAGCGACTGCGGACTGTTGCCGCCCATCGTGGTTGCCGCCGTTTCGCGCGGCGACAGCCCGAGCTGCTGCGCCACGACCAACGCAGGATCGCCGTAGCGCCAACTCAACAGCGACACGACCCGAATGGAGTCCACCTCGGGAACCGCGGTGAGTCCGGCATCGGCAGCCGCGGCGCGGATTGCCTCGCACATCAACGTTGCTGGGTCGAGCGCATCGTCAAGCCCCTTCGCGTGATGCACGAATTGGCCAGCTCCAACTAGCACCGGAGCCTGAGGGTCGACTTGCACGAGCGTCACGGTAGGTCGTTCAAGGTCACGGTAGGTCGTTCAAGGTCACGGTAGGTCGTTCAAGGTCACGGTAGGTCGTTCAAGGTCACGGTAGGTCGTTCAAGGTCACGGTAGGTCGTTCAAGGTCACGGT
>Ga0105047_10002397_pt1 | contig 33440 bp, 26 predicted proteins | sample MAT04_FD_78384 | JGI IMG/M metagenome (GOLD analysis project Ga0105047, IMG submission 78384) | Freshwater microbial communities from Lake Fryxell liftoff mats and glacier meltwater in Antarctica - MAT-04 (megahit assembly) | ecosystem: Environmental > Aquatic > Freshwater > Ice > Liftoff... | reverse complement strand
TACGATGAGTATCTCAGCGGCGCCGGCCGCGTTCAATGACTGCTTTACTGGGCTGAACATAAACTTGCAATGAAGATTACCGAAGTACGCACGATTGCCCTGGGGGGCGCGACACACGATCACGGCTGGCCGGGTGGCACGGACCCCAACGTGCAATACAACACTCTCGTCGAAGTCCGCACGGACGAGGGGGTGATCGGCCTTGGCAGTTGCTACACCACGCGTGCCTTGGTCGAGGGCTCGCTCGATCTGCTGCGGCCGCATTTGATTGGCGAAAGTGGCCTGGAGCCGGAACGCGTTTCGGAAAAGTTGCGGCAGTCCATGTTCTGGCTCGGCCGCGGCGGCTCGGTCGAACACACGATCAGCGGCGTCGATATCGCGCTCTGGGATCTCTGTGGCAAAGCGCTCGGCCAGCCGGTCTCGCGACTGCTCGGAGGCTGCTATCGAGATCGCATCAAGCCTTACGCCTCAATGTTGTTCGAAGACCCGCCGCTATTGCGTGAGAAACTGTTGGAGCAAGTGGAGCGCGGTTTCCGGGCCATCAAGCTCGGCTGGCGTCCGTTTGGCCGCGTCAGTCGCAAGTATGACGAAGTCCTGGTTCGCACCGCTCGAGAAACCGTGGGCGAAGACGTTGAGCTGATGGTCGACGCCGGCGGCAGCGAACAATTCTGGCCGCACGGAGTTACTTGGGCCCGCGAAACAGCAAAGATGCTAGGCGATTATGGAATTACCTGGTTTGAAGAAGCGCTCCGTCCAGACGACGTGGAGGGCTTTGCCGAACTGAGGGCGAACTCGCCCGTACTGATCGCCAGTGGCGAAGTCCTGACGCGGCGACAATCGTTCTTGCCGTTCATCACGGGCCGCGCGCTCGATATCATTCAGCCCGACGTGACCAAGTGTGGCGGATTGAGCGAAGCCCGCAAGCTAGGCTGGCTTGCCTTCGATCATGGCGTATTGCTGGTTCCGCACGGTTGGAATACCGGTGTAGGCGTAGCGGCGGATTTGGCCCTGGTGGCCGCGCTGCCGGTGGCGCGTTGGGTGGAATTCCAGACAGGCGTGCCGTACATCGAGGAGATTATCACGCCGCGGTTTGAACTCGACGCCGACGGCATGCTCCGCATTCCGACTGGTCCCGGCTTGGGGATTGAACTGAATCAAGACGCCATTGCGCGGTATGGACGTTAACGCATGCAAGACTCGCTTGTCGCCATTGTCACCGGAGGCTCGCGCGGGATCGGCCGCGCCATTGCACTACAACTTGCGCGCGATGGGTACGCGGTGGTCGTCAACTACGCGACGCGCAAAGACGCGGCGGACGAGGTCGTGGCCGAGATCGAACGCGGCGGAGGACGCGCCGTGGCGGCGCAGGGAGATGTGACCGTGGCCGCAGACCGGCAGGGTCTGGTGGACGCGGCGATCTCGCTGGGGGGACGGCTCAATCTTCTGGTGAACAACGCCGGCATCACTTCGCCCGGCCGCAAGGACTTGCTGGAAGCGACCGAGGAAAGCTGGGACCTGGTCTTTGCGACCAATTTGAAAGGCCCATTTTTTTTGGCGCAAGCCTGCGCTCGGCGAATGATTGAACAGGACCAGCCGGGCGCTCCGATCGGCGGCAAGATCGTGAACATTTCGTCGATTTCCTCCTACGCGCTCAGCACGGACAGGGCCGACTACTGCCTGGCCAAATCGGCCATGCCGATGCTGACCTGGTTGTTGGCGGCGCGGCTGGCCGAGCACGCGATTTCGGTCTTTGAGATCTGCCCTGGCGTGATCGCTACCGACATGACGGCCCCGGTTCGCCAGGCGTACGACCAGCGGATTGCCGATGGCATGGCGCCCATCCGGCGCTGGGGAGAGCCGGAAGACGTCGCCCGCGCGGTTTCGGCGATTGCCAGCGGGGCGTTCCCTTTTAGCACCGGCGAACGAATCAACGTGGACGGCGGATATCACATCCGCCGGTTATAACAGGGGACTGGCGGGCGATGGCGCGCGGCGTTTCCCTCTCTCGAAATCGATGACTGAGCGTGTATGAGATTTGCATTTTTGGGGTCCGACGAACAGACGCTGGCGATTGCTCAGCATTTGGCCAAGGATCCGCGACACGATCTGACCTGGATGTGCGAAGTGGGCGCGGCCGCAGCAGCGCAGCTCCGCGCTTGGGCGCCGGACATCCGCGTTGCGCCCCATTGGGAATCGCTGGTCGGCGGCGCCGAGGCTGATGTGGTTGTCGTCGCGCGGTCCGACAACGACGACGATCGCGCAGAGCAGCTACGGAAACTGGTGCAGGGGGAAACGCCCCTGGTCATCTCGCAGCCAATCAATGGCTCGATGCTGATCTACTACGAACTCGACATGATCCGCCGCGAAATCGGCAGTGTCATGCTCCCTTACACGCCCGACCGTTGGCATCCGGGGCTCGAAAAGCTGCAAGCCGTGCTGCGGCGCGACGCAGGATCCGACATCGGCGAGATCAGCCAGGTTGTCTTCGAGCGAACGCTGGCCGATCGATCGCGCGGCAAGGTCGAAGCGCAGTTTGCGCGCGACGCCGCCGTGATCCGCGCACTGTGCGGCGATCTAACGAGCATTTCGGCCATGGGGCCGCCGGGCGATCCGGCCTCGGTCTACGCGAACCTAGGCGTGCAACTGGCCGGGCCCGGTGGCCGGCTGGTGCGCTGGAGCGTGGGGCCAATCGAGCAAACGGCCAGCGGCCGGCTTACGCTGGTAGGCGCCGAAGGGAAAGCCACGCTCCACTTGCCATCGTCAGGCGAGGCCAGCGAGCTGGAGATTGTCCGCGGCGGCGCGAAAGAAAATATCTCGCTATCGGCCTGGTCGCCCCCGGCGGCGGCGCTTGAACAACTGGAACTGGCGCTAGATCGCAAGCCCGCGACGCCCAGTTGGCCGGATGCTTGCCGCGATATTGAACTCACCGAGTCGATCGCCCGCAGTTTGCTCAAGGGGCGAACGATTGAACTCCACAATGAAGAGCACTCCGAACACGGCACGTTCAAGGGAACGATGACGTCGCTCGGCTGCGGCCTGCTGTGGCTCTCACTGTTGGTGTTTGTGGTGGCGCTGGTGCTAGCCTGGGCGACCGGCGCCGAAATCTTCCGCTACGCTCCGCACTTTATCCTGGCCGTGCTGGCGCTGTTCTTGGCGATCCAGTCCTTGAAGCTGGTGTTCCGCAGCGACGAGTAAGTTTGTTGGTAGTGAACGCGTCACGTTAGCGGTTTTGCACTAGCCACCGGTGGCGCCGAATGGCGTCACGTTAACGGTTCGGCGCTAGCCGCCGGTGATGCGCGGATTTGTTGACATACGGCGATGCTAGCGCGTTTCGACGAAGAACCGGTGGCTAGCGCCACGCCGCTAACGTTTGCGCAATCAATCGCTGAGCGCTTGCGTCCGCAATTGGGCGCTTCGCGCTACTTGTTGTTACTTCGGGATTGCCGTCGCCAGAGGATCACTGCCAGCCAGAACGCGAAGAGCTGCGCCAGTTCTGGCACGTTGTCGCTGCAATTGATCGTGGCGCGGCGCGTGAAGAGATGCGCTGGCTGGATCGCGCCGACGACCTTCCCCTCGGACAGGATGTCAAAGCAGCGCGAGAATGGCGATCTGGCCTTGACCACGAATTTTTCGCCGCCGCACGTCAGATCGAACGAGCGGAACATGACGCTTGGCTTCTGGGCGTCGACATAGCTTTCGCCATTCCGCTCCAATGTCCAATGCCCGCTGGTCCAGCCATGCTTGCTGACTTGGAGTTCCACGCCCGCTAGCGAGATCGTCCCCTGCTCGCTCATCGAGTTGAACGTCAGCTCCGCCGGGCCAGACGGACAACCTTCGACGCGAAAGTTCCACGAGAAGATGGATTGGGGAATGCAGTTGAGCATAAACTTGTGGACATCACGGTCCCTCGTGATGTTTCCGATGAGCCATCGATCGTTGAGCCCTTAGCAGTTCGGCGCTAGCCGTCGGCGATGCGCACATTTGTTTGACGCGTTGCATTGCGATGACGCACGAAAAACCGGTGGCTAGCGCCACGCCGCTAACAGTCCGTCTGCCACGATCACAGTGGCGTTTGAAGATGCACGACGCACGCGGTGGCAACCGCCGGCGCTTCAATCCAGCCAATTCTCTTCCGCCAGGCGCTCTGGGACGTAGACCTCGGTGACGTAGCTGATGTTTTTTGAGATCAGGGACTCCACCTCCAGCTTGAAGCCGTTGCTGAGCATCTTTTCGATCTCTTTTTGCCAGGCTTTTTTGCCGGCAAACCACGGATAGCTTGCGATCTGGCGCGCCCGTTTACTGTCGTTATCGTTCAGATTAATGCAGACGCTGCGAGATAGCTGACAGCGTTCGAAGTCGATCGAGCGCAAGCCCAAATAGCGGGCGTCCGGTATCGCCATCCGCTTCGACTCGAACGCCAGATTGATGGACCCCTGCTTGATCACACTGTAGATGTAATAGCCCCACGGGTCGTTATCCAACAGGCAGTAGATCGGCAGCTTGAGTTCATTGTGCAGGCGATACAGCATCCGCCGCACGCCGCGCGGCGGCTGGCCACCACCGTGCGTCAGCAGGCAGTTGTGCTTCTTCCAGAATTTGTCTTCGTTAAAGCGCTGCCAGACCGTCCCTTTTTCGACATGCAGGATGAACTTGGCCGTGCATTTTTTGAACTGGATCACTTCCGGTTCCACGATGGACGGAATTCCGTACCCTCCGGAGCCCATCCGGGAGCAATCAATCTCGTCCCCTTTGTCGATCAGCGTGATATCGCCGACCATGTCGCCGCGCTTTTCTGCATACAGATGCAGCTCTTCGCGCAGGGCGTTGATGGAGACTTCGACGTCTTCAATGATCGTGTCGGATTCGGACTGTTCGTCGAAGGTCTCTTCCTTGGCGCCTTCGATCGTGTGCTTCATCAGGTAGTAAAGACCTCGGAGGCTGGTGGTCTTGCCCTGGTCGATCAACTGCTTGCAACCGCTGGCGACCAGCATGGTCTGCATGTAGGCCTTGGCTTGCGAGAGGTTGAACAACTGCCGCCGGTTCTTGTTGCCTCCCATCTCCAGGAAGCCTTTGGACTTATTCCATTTGACGTTGGAGAGCGCGCGGGCCGGGATGTCCAGGTGGGGCTCTTTTTTCTTCGCGGCGGTCTCCGTGACAATGCCTGCCATTCCGCGCAGGTTGTCCATCGTCTTTTTATCGCGCTCATTGAGCGGCACGGATTTTGACTCGGCGGTAGCCGTGGCGGCGCCGGTCGCACTTTTGCGGGCTTTTTTGGCCATGATCGAGAATCCAATCTCTCAGTGGATGCGTTTATGCTGTTGAGCGAGTCACCTCGCTGATCCCCGGTAATCGCAAATACTATTCTTCGTCCGCAGTTTCAATCGCCTTGCGAGCTTTGGCTTTGCCCTTGGCTTTGCCGGCCGCGGCAGGCGCTGGATTGCCCGGCGTGACGCCAGCAATTTCCACGCCTGGCGGCGGGATGATCAGCACGTTGTCACCAAAGTCTTCCAGCTCTTCTTCGATCGGCCGGCCATTTTCGCCCAGCGTGACGTCGGCCTCGGCTGTTTTCTTCTTGGCCACGGCGACCAGTTGATCGTACAGGGTTTGCTTGTCGGCGCCGGTGATCGTCTCGACGGCCTGCGCCACTTCGCCCAGATACCGCAGGAAGATATTGCGGCGCTCGCCTTCGTTTTTCACGCGCAGCCGGCGGCGGAGGTACATGCTGAGTTTGCGTCCGACGGATTGCAGCGACAGCCGCAGTTCTTTTTGAATGTCAGGGTAACTGGCCACGGCCTCCTTGGACTCGCTGGTGAACGGCACCCAGACGCTGGCGATGTGGACCATGATCGTCACTGGGCCGGACGGCAGGGCGCCGCGCGATTGGCTCAGGCCGTAGCTCCGCCAGTTGGTGTTGACGATCGCTTGCGTGATTGCGCACGCGCCCGGCTGAAACTGCAGCGGCACGCGATTGGCGTAGCGCATCATGTTCATCGTCTGGCCATCTTCCACGTTCACGCTGCGGAGCGTTTCATGAAGCTTGGCGATTTCCTTGGCCTTCATCTTGCCGGGCGTCATTCGCGTGCTCATGTCCGCTTCGCGGAGCGTGCGATCGGCGGCGTCGGCGCCAAAGCCGGAGAACGTGTTAATCAAGAACTGCCGCAGCGTGCGGGCGTCGCTCTCGCTCAGCAACTCCGTCAACGTGTCGAGCGATACCTTTTGCGCGGTCGACGCGCCACCCCAGGCCAGCGCCACTTCAATCTGAAACGGATTGCCACGGTATACGGCTGGCGGACGCGTCGAGGCCACATAGAACTCGGCCGGCACCACGTGGTGCAATCCCTTGAGCAACAGCTCTTCGCCAATGGCGGACAGACAGTCGAGCGCCGGCGCGCTGATCTTGGTCTCGTTGATCGCCTTGAAGAGGGCGTCGGATTCGCCACGGCCAATCTTATGGGGATGGGACCGCACCGAGAGCTTGGCCGACTCGCATATTTTGCGCGCGATGCTGGAGCTAACGCGCGAAAAGGACTGCGATAGAAACTGCGACAGCGTCGGCAGCTTGGTGTCCTTGAGCATGGTCACCAGCATGCCCAGCTCAATCCCATACGGATGGGGCTTAATTTCCTTCGGCTCGACTGGCAGAACTTCGGCCGCGCGCGGGTAATCGTGAACGTGCCCGTCCGGGTCCTGGTAGTGAAGCGAAGCGTGCGGATTGGCGATTGCCGTTTGTTCCAGGTAATCATCGACGCTGCCGCGGCCGCGCTGGTACTTGGCCTCGAGCTCGATGGTGACCCGGGTGCCGTGGTCCTGCTCGATCCACTCAATGCCGTGCTTGGCGATCACCTTGGCGCCGGCTTCGCCCGGCGGGATATCAACGCCATCGCCACTGCCGTTGAGGATTTCCGGCTTGTTTGTTTTGGTATCGATCTGAATTTCGTAATAGTGCGCCGGCTTGCGCTGCGAAACCTTGGAGATGATCTTCACCGGCTTGCCGGTCGTGAGCACGCCGTACATGCCAGCGGCGCTAATCCCGATGCCCTGCTGGCCGCGGCTCATTCGCAGGCGATGGAACTTCGATCCGTACAGCAAGCGACCAAAAATATTGGGAATCTGTTGCTTGAGAATGCCCGGCCCGTTGTCTTGGATACCTACCTTGAAGCGGTTGGCCTCGGTTTGTTCGATGTGGACCCAGATCTCGGGTAGGATGCCAGCTTCTTCGCAAGCGTCCAGCGAGTTGTCCACGGCCTCTTTGACCGTAGTCAGGAGCGCCTTGCGCGGATTATCAAACCCGAGCAGGTGGCGGTTCTTGGCAAAGAACTCGCTGACCGAGATATCTCGCTGGCTGGCCGCCATGCTCTCAGCGGTGGCGCGGCGTCGCGGTGGATTGGCAGGGCTGCCCCCCTTTTTGGCGGCTGCACCTGTCGCTTCAGCATGACCATTGGACGCTTCGACAGTGTCCGACGAGTCGTCGGCCTCGGCGTCGACCGATTCTTCGGCATCCAGCTCCAGATCAGCGTCGTCCTCCGATCGGGCGGGTTTTGATTTCTTGGCGCGGCCGCCTTTGGGCGTTGCGGCGGGACTCCTGGACTTGGCGGGTGACAACGCTCGCCTCCGGGGCGGGGGTGCGAATTGGAAAGATAGGCAGGCGAAGGGTGACCTTTCAGAGTAGGGCAACCTTACGCCCGAACGATCAAAAACGGCGTGCTAGACCCTGCGGATTGTACCGATTATCTGGAGGGCCTCCCAGGCGACTTTGTCCTTATGGGCCGCAGACTTGGATCGTTTGGCAAAACCGGCGCACAAAGACTAACCCGTCCCTCTGTAACGAGACGAAACAGATTGTGTCCCGTCGATCGTCGCCCCTGGTAGTCGCCCCGCAGCGAAGACCAGCCAGACCGGCGGGCGTCCATCGAGCCCAGTTACGGCTCGCCCACCTCACTTCGCCCGACCTGTGACCCCAGGAAGGAGCTCGCCGCCGATGCTTCGTACTTTGATTCGCCCTGCGCTGCTCACGCTTGCGCTTGTCGCCGCGGCCTTCGCGATCGACAACGCCCCGACCGCGCAGGCCAGCGGAATCCACCGTCCCCAGCAGCGCTACGACATGTTTTACAACTACTACGCCGGCCAATACGGTGGGCAACCCGCCCAGATGTATGTTTCCCCGCGCCCTACACCTCCGTTCGTAGGCCAAACGTTCACGACCTACCAGCCCCTCATGCCGCACGAGTTTCTCTACAAGCACTGCCGGGTCTATCACCGCTACAACGTTTATGACTGTGGAGCGACAAAGACCTGCGTTTGCTGGTGGTGAGAGCCTGCCGGCGCCAACTTGTCCTGGCGAGCCCCCGCTCGTTCGCCAGGGTGAGAGCAAAGGATCGCCTCGACCATGACCCGATATCGCCTGTGTGTTGGTCTGGCCTTATTTTTCGGCGCGCTGGCGTCGACAGAAAAAGCTCAGGCCATCCACCCCTACTGTCCGCCTGCGCCTTGCTATGGAGCGTATTGTGCCGCACAACAGCAGCTTTACACTCGCTGGCATGGTGACTACTACAACTATTCCTGGGCTGGCCCCGTAGCCCTGGTGACGCCGCCAACCGCTGGCCGGCAAACGAAATGGAGTTGGGGCGTAACGAATACAGAAGTCACGCCGATTTACACACAGTTTCGCCGACCTTATCCCGGAGCGTACGGTAACTATCCGGGTCAGGTTGGATTCCTGCCGACGCCACGCTGGCCAAGTCACACGGACCAGTTTGGCATCTACTACGTTCGCGCACCCTGGTAACAGGACTGCCGAATCCCGCCCGAAGTTCTCGCCGAGTTGAATAAACGATCGCCCGCCTAATCACAGGGCGGTTCAACGCACCCAAGAGCGTTGAGCCGCCCTGCTGCATTTGACGGGGATGAGTTTGCGCGAATGGTATCCATCGCGCGCATCGTGTGTGGGATTGTCCAGCGTCAGCCGGTGTTCTTCAGGCCGGACGCGATGCCGTTGATGCTTTCGAGCGTTGCGGTGAGCAACTCTTTGTGCGGCTCGTCTCCGCGGCGCAATCGCTCGAGCAACACCAGTTGCACGTAGCTCATCGGATCGACATACGGATTGCGGCGATCGATCGACCGCTGCAGCACCGGCACATTATCCAACAAGCGTTTCTGGCCGGTGATCTTGCAAACGTAGTCCTCCGTGCGCTGATACTCGGCCTCGATGCGCCCGTAGATGGCATCGCCGATCGCTTTGTCCTCGACCAGCTCCGCGTAGAGCCGGGCGATTCGCAGGTCGGCCTTGGCCAGGATCATCTGCGTGTTGTCGATCAGGGTCCGCCAGAAGGGCCAGCGCTCGTACATTTGCTGCAACTGTGGAATGTCGCCGCCGTGGTCCTTGAGAAAGGCTTGCACTGCGCTCCCCAAGCCGTACCAGCCCGGCAGCGTGTGCCGGCTTTGCATCCAGCTAAAAACCCAGGGGATGGCGCGGAGGTCGCCGATGGTGTGGGCGACGCCGCGAAACGCCGGCCGCGAGGCGATCTTCAACTGGCTGATTTCGGCGAACGGAGTCGCCTGCTCAAAATAGACCATGAAATCCGGCGTGTCGTAGACCAGATCTCGATAGTGATTGCACGCGCTGGTCGAAAGCCGCTCCAGCGCCCACTCCCAAGCAGGGTCGATAGGTTGCTCCGCCGGAAAGCTGTTGAGCAGGACCGCGTTAAGAATCTGCTCCAGGTGGCGCACGGCGATCGCCGGTCGGCCGTAGCGGTCCGCGATCACTTCGCCCTGTTCCGTGAAGCGACTTCGTAAATTCAATGGCCCGTTCGACTGCGCAAGAATTGCCTGGTTCGCCGGTCCGCCGCCACGACCGACGGCGCCGCCGCGGCCGTGAAAAATCTGAAACGTGATTCCGGTGCGGCGCATCATCTCGCCCAGGTCACGGTGCGCTTTGTAGATCGCCCAGGCAGATTGCACGCAGCCGGCCTCTTTGCTGCTGTCCGAGTAGCCCAGCATGATCTCTTGGATATTGCCGCGCAGCTCCAAGTGCCGGCGATAGGTAGGCTGGCCGAGCAATCTCTGAATGAACGGAATCGCGGCCTGCAAGGATTCCAAGGACTCCAACAGTGGCGCGATATTCAAGCGGCTAAAACCTTCGGCCGGGTCGAACAACCGCGCGTCGCGGGCGAACAGCAATACTTCCAGCAAGTTTGCAGGTTCGGACGCGCCACTAATCACGTACGTTTCGACGGCCTCGGCGCATTGCTGATCGAGCACGGCGGCGATGGTGCGGAACGTCTCAATCACCTCGCACGTCTCCGGCGAAAACGGTAAATACGCCGGAATCAACGGGCGGTTTTGCGCGAGCTCTCGGTCCAGCAGATCGAACCGCTCGTTCGGCGTCATTTTAAGATAACGGTCCGTCACGCCGGCCCAACGCAAGATCTCGTCGAGCGCGGCCCCATGTCGGCCGCTGTGCTGACGAATATCGAGTGTCAGCATGTGCAGCCCAAAAACATCGACCTGGCGAATCAGATCGCGAACCAGGTTGGCGTTGAGGTCATCCGCGCTGCGACGCGCCAGGTCGTCGGCAATCACGGATAGATCGTCTCGCAGCTCCAGCGGTGTGGTATAGACACCCAGCGGCGCAGTCTCCTGGCCGTTCCAGCGCGGCGCAAATGCCTTGGCGTGTTCCAGCGTGCGCCGCAGCCGCGTAGTAATCGTACGCAGCTTTTGCCGATAGGGCTCGCGGTCCGCAGGCTCCGGCGGCGTGTGCAATAGCTCCCGATCTCGTTCGAGCGAAGCCAAGAGTGCATCGCCAGATATCAACAGCTTGCCAGAATGGCTGAGGCGGCGGCCCAGTTCGATCACCTTGCGCAGATAATGCCGCAGCACGGTTTCTTGATGGAGCCGAATGGCGTCCCGAGTGACATCGTGCGTGACGTGCGGATTTCCGTCGCGGTCTCCGCCAATCCACCCCCCAAACCGCAAAAGCGATGGCGCGCTGCCGGCGCCGGGGAACATTTTTGTGAGCGCAGCGTCGAACCCGTGATAGACCTCAGGGACGATCTCGAACAAGGTGTCGCTGATCAGGCCAAGGCCGTGGCGGATCTCGTCGACAACTTGCGGGCGGCGGTCGCGGACAGTGTCTGTCAGCCAGAAGCTTTCGATCTCGGTGGCGATGGTCGCCAGCGTCTCTGCTTGTTCGTGCGGGAGGAGCCGCATTTGATCGAGGCGATCTAACTGGTTGGCGATTAGATCAAGTTTTTCCAGGATCGTGCGGCGGCGGGCTTCGCTGGGATGCGCGGTGAAGACGGGCGCCACCATCACGCGTTGCAGGACCTGTTGCAGTTGCTCGGCCGTGACGCCCCGGTCGCGCAGCTGCAAGAGCGCTTCTTCGATCGTCTCTGGCATCGCGCCGCCATCGGCTTGTTCTGCCCGGGAGCGGAGCGAGCGAAGCCGCATTTGCTGTTCAGCGAGATTGATTAAGTCAAAATAAAGGCTGAATGCCCGGATCAGCGTGCGGAGTTCCGCCAGGCTAAGCGCAGCGAGGCGGGCTTGCAGGCGGTGGGCCTCATCGATCGAGCCGTTCTGTCGTAGCTCTTGGCAGGCGCTACGAATTTGATCGATTAGTTGGAAAGCTTCTTCCCCCTCGAGTCGCAGGATCGTGCCATCGAGCAGAGTATCGAGCAGTCTGATGTCGTTCTGCAGTTTCATGTCTGCCGGTGAGGCTGGTGGTGGTTTCGAGGTGTGTGCAGGGAGCGCGCAGTCGGAATGCAGAGATTACCACATCCAGCGGCAACGCGTGACGACGGATCAATCCAGAAAACAGATGCGCTTGTTGATGTCGACGTTGACCGAGTGATAGGGCTCAGTCAGGTTGGCGCGGCGGAAGAGCGAATGTCGGACGTGCTCAATATCTTCCGTCCCCACTGCGTTGTTGAAGATCGGCAGTAAATACTCCACACCCGTGCGGCTGAGACCTAATCTCTCAGAGTCGTAAAAGGACGGATGGACGTGCCGCGCGTGGATCACGCCCCAGCGATCGCGGAAGTCATTGCCGTTGATTCCACTGACGTGGAATCCGCGGTTTTCGTCATGTTGCAAGATGGCGACGCCATTGACGTGCCCTTCCAGCAGCAGATCCACGGCATGCCCGCCGAGCTGCGAAGCGTAAAACGAATCGAACAGCACCGGCCGGCCGCCGCGCTGCGTGTGCCCGACTTTACGAGTAAAGATCGCAGCCGAGGCGGATTCGTTGCGACGTTTGCTGGTGAAGTAGCTATCTCCGAGCCGGGCGATCAGCAAGTCTCGCAGCGCTTCGCCGGCTCCGGTCAGTAGCTTGTTGCCGGCCGGATCAGTCGAGTTTTGCACTGCGGCCATGTCCTGGCCTTTTTCGTCGACGATTCCTTCCGCGCAGACAATCACGACGTTCTTTTGCAATTCGTACGTCTCGACAACGCGCTCCACCAGCCGATCGATATTCAAAGGCGCTTCTGGAATCAGCAGGATGTCCGGCTGACCATACGCGGAGCCGAGCGCCAGGTATCCGGAATGCCGCCCCATGACTTCCACGATGGCGATCCGCCGGTGGCTCTCAGCCGTGGTGCGGATGCGCTGCACGCCGCTGGCCGAGACGTAAACCGCCGTGGCGTAGCCGGGCGTGACGTAGTTAATGATGTGCTCAAGATCAAACCGGGCGCGCGACGGGCCGCGCACATATTTGAAGCCAGGTTTGCCATCGATAGCCTCGCGCTGCCATTCGTCCGGCTCGTGCCGATAGTTGAGGCCGAGATCGTTATCGATCGTCTTGGGAGCCAGCACCGTTGGCAGGTAATTCGAGAGCGCCTGCATTCCGCTTAAGGTGCCGTCGCCGCCGATGCAGATTAGTCCGTCGACCTGCAGGCGCTTCATGCGGTCGGCAATCTCGCCGATCGTGACGTGATCGTCCGCGTCGACATAATCGCGCGAGGCGCCAATCATGGTGCCGCCCATCGTGGGGTCGAGCTCCGGCACCGTCGTAAAGAGCGGATTCAGACGAACGTGCGGCACGCGCGGATTCAACAGTCCGCTAAATCCCTTGATGAAGCCGATCACTTCGATCTTGCGCTGATTGGCGCGCGTGACCGCGCCAAACATGGTGGCGTTGAGGGCAGGCGTGTCGCCGCCGGCGGTAAGCAGACCAATGCGCTTCATGTGCAATTTACTCAGAGGACAGGGACGGGCGAAACGCGAACCAAGCTAGACGTTGCAATCTCCGTGCCGTTGGCCCACGGGCCATTTCATGGCGCCCCCAACGGCACAGTGCAAATCGCTTAGAGAGCGGTCTTTATCGCAGAATTACGCAATGGGGCGAACGGGACTTGCGCGTTCGTAACAAAGGAGAATCACGGCAGACGTCGAGAATGCGTGCTTTCCTTGCACGGATTATCAGCAATTCTCTTCCAGCGGACAGGGCACGCGGCGCGGAGCGGCCGAATGGCGTTATCGCCGTTCCAAAGGGGCAAAATGGGAAATGATGGACTTTGCTACTCGGACGCCATCCAGGGCCGCGCTAACAATCCCCCCCGCGTAGCCGGCGCCTTCCCCAATCGGATAGAGTCCGGCGACGCCAATGCTGCACAATGTTTGCGAGTCGCGCGGGAATCGGACGGGCGAACTGCCGCGCGCTTCGGGCGCCACGAGCGTTGCGCCGTCTAAAAATTGCCCGCGCCACTTATGATCCAAAATCGGCAGGCCGCGCCGCAGCGCTTGCCCAACCTTTGGCGGAATCAGGCGACTGATGTCCATCGGGACTGTCTGCCGCGGATAGCTCGACGGAATCGGTCCACGACTGCTGCGGCCAGCCAGAAAATCTCCCGCCCATTGAATTGGGCTAGCGTACTCGCCACGCCCCCCCTCGAAGGCCAGGCGTTCGTAGACTCGCTGCAACTCCATTCCGGCCAGAACGTCCGCCGAACCGAAATCGCTGGGTTCGAGCGTTACCATCAGGCCGCTGTTTGCGAACGGCGACGAACGTTTCGAGAGGCTCATGCCATTGGTGCAAAAGTATCCCGGTTCTGAGACGCTGGGGATCACTTGCCCACCAGCGCACATGCAAAAGCTGAACAGTGGGACATCGCCGCGCGCAATGAGGGTGTAGTCCGCCGCGCCAAGCTGCGTTTCGAGATGAGCTTCGCCATACTGCGCACGATTGACCTGCTCCTGCGATTGCTCAATTCGCACGCCAATCTGAAACGGCTTTTGCACCATGGGAACGCCGCGACGGACGAGCATTTCGTACGTGTCTCGGGCCGAGTGACCAATCGCCAGGACCAACAGCGAACAGGCAATTCGCCCTGAGGACGTATTCACGGCGTGGATCTGTCCAGAGTCGATCTCAACGTCTTCCACTCGGCAAGAAAATAAAAACTCTCCGCCGGCGCCTTCGATCCGTTGCCGCAGCGCCTTCACCACGGCCGGCAGACGGTTGCTTCCCAAGTGGGGACGGTGGTCGTAAATAATGGATGGCTTGCCTTTGCACTCGGCAAATAGCTCCAGCACGCGCTGCACGTCCGGGCCGCTGTTGCGACAGGTGAGCTTGCCATCGCTAAAAGTGCCGGCGCCCCCTTCGCCAAATAGATAATTGCTTTCGGTGTCGAGCGCGCCGCCCGAATCGAACGCGTGGACGTCGCGGATCCGGTCGCGCACCTTGCGGCCACGTTCCAACACCAGCGGGCGATAGCCGGCCACGGACAGAAAGTACGCGGCGAACAAACCGGCCGGGCCAGAGCCGACGATCACCGGGCGCTCGTCGAGCCGCGCCGCGCCGGAGGGGGGCAATTCGAAGGGGGGCGCCTGATAGAGTTCCGCGTCGATGCCATTCCGCGCCAGTCGCGCTCGCGAGACCAGCTTCGCTTCATCTGCCGGTAGCGAAACCTCGGCCGAGTAAACGAATCGCAGATCAGACTTGTTGCGCGAATCCAAACTTTTGCGAAGGATCCGCCAACTGCGGATGTCTCCCACGCGTACACCCAATGCCTGGGCGACACGCTCCGGCAGCGCAAGCTCGCTTTCGTCGATGCCCAGCCGGAGATTGGAAACGCGTATGGACATGGACTGCCGTGGGGACAATGAGCGAGATCTGGGGCGCGAGCGAGGGGACGAGCAAGCGGCGGAAGGGCCGCGCTTTTCAGACTACCATTTGCCGGCCAGTAAATGAAATCAGCGGCCCGCAATTGCGAGGCCGCTGATTCTTTGACGCGATAATTATTTGCTAGCCGCCGAGAGAACCCGGCATGTCGCTCGCATTAGGCGGGAGTAACCGAAGCAGCCCGCGGGCCCTTCCCCTTAGGTCCGCCTCCCGAATCGACCGTATATTCAACCGCCTGTCCTTCGGACAGGTTATCGAACTGATGGTCGGCAACGCTGGAATGATGGAAGAACACGTCCCCACCATCCGGGCTTTGAATGAAACCGAAGCCCTTGTCATGTACCAGCTTCTTGATCGTACCCGACGGCATACTCGCCACTCCTTAAAACACGAAACGACAAAACGCGCGATCGAAATCCGGATGGAACTCAATCGCGTAACAAAAGCACGCCTGGCCGCAGCCAACTGCCCGCAGGCGCACGCTTAACGCGAGTTAAATCTCACTCCCCCCTCGTAGCCGGCCAGCTTTTCTGCCCGCTTCAGGTTCCCTGCCCCCTCACCTTCAAAGAGTTACCTTTAAAAAGTTGATTGGGTCAGTTGGGTAACCTGCCGCAGCGGTCAACGTCCTGCGTAAGTTAGGGCAAATCCAAGTTGCAAGCAACCCTTTTGGGCTAGTTTTTCAACGCTTTTCGCCAGCGAGCTGAGACCCGTTCCTAAGCGTCCCCGAGGCGTTTTACCTCCCCAGGGAATCTTGCAGAATCGAGGGTCGGACGAACGCCGGGAACGCACCTAAGTGTACCCCACGTCTAGGGCCGCTCGGGGATGGACTCTCAAGTGTTTTCAAGTCGCGGCTCAACGCCGCGCCGCGCGAGTTTTGGCAAACCTTGCGGGCTCAGCAGAGCTGCGAGAATGGCAAACAAATGCGGGCGACTAGCCGTCCGAAGCAAAGTCCGAGTGCAGCCGATTCTCTCTGCAAGCGGCCGGCCAACGTCGCGCTAAACAGGTAAACCGGGCAGACGTTAACAGTCTTCCGGATCAGGGCTGGCGGCAGTTTTCGCGCGTCTTGTCCAGTCTCTCAGGCGCGTCAAACTTTGGCGAAGAATCCAGATTTTGCACGTATGGTTGTTGTGCGGAGCGTGCCGATGATTCGTGTGGTAAGGCTCATCTGCCAGTGGCGCACCGCAAGGCCACTCACGCCCCACACCGCATATCACCGCCAGTTTCAAATCCCGCCCTGGCGCCCGCTGACCCATGCATTTATCACGCACTATCTCAGGCTGCGCGCTTGCGCCGATGGTCGCCTTGGCCATCGTTGCAACAATTGCTCCGGCCGCGCGCTCGCAAGAAGCCGTTCGGCTGCCAGGCGTTGACCGCATGGCAAACCGGCAGGAACAGATTCCGCCAGGCGCAAGTATTGCAACCGACACGCCGCCTCCACCGTATGGCTCGCACGAGCAACCCATGTTGCCTGGCGGCGTGCCACAGACCTCGCCATTTATCGGCTCGGGAACACCGCTCGTGCCGGACGTTAGCGCCCCGCCTCCCACTCAGGGCGCGATGGCGATGGGCTTTGGCCCCAGCAGCGAGTTGCCTTGGGCCTGGCAGTTGCTGCCGGATGGATTGATCTATCGTTCCTATCTGGCTGGCATCAAAGAGCCACGGATGGGCTCGTCCTGGACGCGCGACTCGCACGCGCGCTTTAACGACTGGGACGTATCGCTCGGCGGTCGGGCAGGCATCCTTCGCTACGGAACGCCCAACGCGCATCGACCGGAAGGTTTTCAGGTCGATATCACCGGCGTCGCCCAAACGCGACTCGATCCGGTTAGCACCAGCACGCCGCTGATTGCCACCGACTATATCTTTGGCATCCCGATCACGTATGGCGTCGGCCGTTGGCAATTCAAGACGGGTTACAACCATCTCAGCTCCCACCTGGGCGACGAGTGGATGCAGCTCCATCCGAATGTCGTTCGCATCAACTACGTCCGCGACGCCATCATGATGGGCGTGGGCTACTTTGCCACGGACGACATCCGGCTGTTTGGCGAAATTGATTACGGCGTGGGCGTCGGCGGTGGCGCCAAACCGATCGAGCTGCAAACCGGCATCGACTACAGCCCCGCGCATCCTGGCGGGGCGCCGTTTGCGGCCATCTACGGCAACATGCGAGAGGAAGTCGATTACGGCGGCTTCTTCGTCGTGCAGGCCGGCTGGCAGTGGCGCGGCGGCTTGGCGCTGCACACGCTCCGCATCGGCTTCGAATACGTGAACGGCAAGAGCTCTCAATATGAGTTCTTCAACACGTTCGAACAGCGCGCCGGCGCCGGTATCTGGTACGACTTCTGAGCAGGCAGGCGCGGCCGGGCGGCCAAAAACACCCATTTCTTGCGTCGCCGCCTGGGGCGGTTTATTCTGGCGCACGCGGGTTCGCATTGGTTTGCGAGGCCGCAATTCCTTTTTCGCACTTCCCGCTTGCCCAAGCGCTATCGCCCCCGGAAGGTTTACGCATGTCTGCTGACACGGCTCGCAATCAGGATCGCAACCAACACCAAGACCAAGGCCCAGCGGCCGCATCGACGGCCGGCGGCATGTCTCGCCGCGGCTGGCTAGGGGCTGCCGGCGGGATTGCGGCCGCGGCGGTCGCGATACCGGCCATGGAAGGCGCTGCTTCGGCGGCGGACGACGTGGATTGGAAGATCAAAAACGGACGCATCCAGCAATCGGTCTGTCACTGGTGCTTTGAGCCGATGCCGCTGGAAGAGCTGGCCCGCGCCGCCGCGGCGATGGGGATCAAGTCGATCGAAATCGTCGGCCCTGAAACCTGGCCCACGCTCAAGAAGCACGGCCTGATCTGCGCGATGACTCCCAGCCACGGCTTTGTCCGAGGCCTGAACAACAAAAAATACCACGCCGAGTGCATTGAGAAGCTAACCGCAGCGATCGACGCCACGGCCGCCGCCGGTTTTCCGAACGTGATTACGTTCTCCGGCATGCGCGAAGGTCTGACCGACGAAGAAGGCATCAAGAACACGATCGAAGCGCTCAAGCAGGTGCTGCCGCTGGCGGAAAAGAAAAAGGTCACGCTTTGCCTCGAGCCGCTCAACACGCGCGTGGACGTTGAGATGAAAGGGCACCCCGGCTACCAGTGCGACCGCGTCGAATGGGCCGCCGAGGTCTGCGAGAAGATCGGCTCCGACAGGGTCAAGATCCTGTTCGACATCTACCACACGCAGGTCATGCAGGGAGACGTCATCGTTCGCCTGCAAAAGTACAAGGATCTGATCGGCCACTATCACACGGCCGGCAATCCGGGCCGCAACGACATCGGTATCGATCAGGAAATCAACTATCCGGCCATCATGCGGGCGATTGTCGCGACTGGCTACAAGGGCTTTGTCGGACAGGAATACATTCCGTCCGGCGAGGACAAGATCGCGCGGCTGCGTCACGGCGTTCAGCTCTGCGACGTTTGAGGCGAGATTGCTTTGCAGTCGGCAGGCGGCCGCTGGTCGCGATAGGTTTCGATCACGGCGCTGTTATCCAGGTCGCCGCGACCGGCTGCGACCGATTCTTCCAATAAGCGCCGGTGCGCGGCCGATAGCGGTAGCTCCAAGCCTGCGCGCTGGGCCGCGGCGTGGATCAAGTGCACGTCCTTCAGGTGCTGCGCCAACCGGGCTTGCGGCGTGAAGTCGCGGTCGAGCATCTTTTGTCCTTTGACATCCATCGCCCGCGAGAAAGCCGCGCCCGCGCGTAGGACTTCGAGGGCTAACTCCGCCGGCAGATCCAATCGCTCCGCCAGCGCTAAGCCTTCGGCCAGTGCCGCGCGGTTTAGACCCAGCACCAGATTGACTACCAGCTTCATCTTGGCGGCGTCGCCGGACGCGCCGACGGCAAACCAGCGCTCGGCGAGTGCGGCGAAAAGATCCTCGCAGGCGCTGACGGCGGCGGATGGTCCATCGGCCAGAATCGTCACGGCGCCGGCGCGGGCTTGCACGCTGGAGCCGACGACCGTAGCGCCCAGATACGTGACGCCGCGCTCCGCCAATCGCGTAGCCAGCACGGCGGCGCGCTCGGGATCGCCTGTGGTGGTATCGATAATCGTCTGTCCGGGTTGGAGCGCGGCGGATAGTTCTGCGATCACCATTTCGACGATGTCGGAGTTCGGCAACGAAAGCAGGATCCGACGGACGCCCTGCGCGGCTGCGGCGGCGGAATCCACGACATCGACGCCTGCGGTTTTTGCGGCCGAGTGTCGCGCGGAATCAGCCTCGTACCCGCGCACGCGCCAGCCTTGCTCGAGTAAGCGGCCAGCAACGGCGCCGCCGAGCAGGCCGATTCCGATCAGTGAGACATTGCGATCGTTCATCCGCTTCACTCGCTCAATTTCCGCTTCGAAGTATCCGGCGCGAAGCAAATCGCCACCATGCCTACCACGTAAATCAAACTAGTGATCGAGCCGACTTTGGCGTAGTCGCCGCCAAAGTGTTGAATCAGCCAGCCGGCGCCCAACACGCCAGGCGCGGCCAGGATCCTACCGAAGTTAAATGTGACGCCGGTTCCGGTGGCGCGGACCGCCGTGGGGAATAACTCCGGCAAGTAAAGTGGCAGCCAACCAAAATACGCCACGCCGACAAATCCGAGCGCAAACGCCAGAGAGTTAAACAGCCAGCCGTCCAGTGGCGTGACAAAATGATAAATCCAACCACTTACCAACAACGACGCCAGGCTGATGACAAAATAGGTCGTGCGGCGGCCCAGCATGCTCGCCAACCAGCCGCCGATCAGGCTGCCGATCGCTGCGCCGCTGGAGCGCAGAATCTGGATCATCGCCTTGCGATGCGGGTCGGCGACGCCGGCCACCTTGTCGGCCCAGGGGACAAGCCAATTCGCGCCTCCCCAATTGCCCAGCACCGGAATCATACCGAGACAAATGCCAATCAGCGTGTACTTGAGAATCGGAGGTCGAAAGACGGTCGCCATGGGCTTGGCCGGTTTGGCGCCGGGCGCGTTACGCGTCGCCAGCCACTCGGGCGATTCCGGCACAAAGATCCATGCAAATACACCCAGCACGATCGGCGCGGCGCCGATCGCGAAGACCCAGCGCCAGGAGTCGGGCGTAATCGCGTAGCGCATGCCGATCATGCCCAACAGGACGAAGCCCAGATTGGCGGCGGCGCCGATCAATCCTGCCAATGTCGGACGCGAGACCTCGGACCAGGCTTCTGAAACGAGCGCCACGCCGTTCGGCCAAATGCCACCTACGCCCATGCAGGCCAAGAACCGCAGCACCAGTAACTCTTCCGGCGCACGGATCCAGATCACGGCGCCGGTGAAGATCGAATAGCAAAGGATGGCGCTCGCCATTGCGCGCGATCGACCGATGCGATCTCCCAACCAGCCAAACAGGGCGCCACCACTTGCCGCGCCGAGCAAGAATGCGCAGGTGTACCAGGCAAGCCAATTGCCGACGCGCTTCTCAGCTTCTCCGGAGGGCTTGAGCGGCGACGTTGGGGCATCGCCCGGCGATAGCGGGCTTTCGACGGCCGGCTCAAAGCTCAAGATTGCCGGCCGCACGACCAGCGGAATGATTGACATCTCCAGACCGGCAAACATCCAACCCAAAAACGCCACCGAGAGGACGAGCCAGCGTCCGGCGCGGCTCAGAGATTTTTCGGTTGCGTTCATACGACGTTATTCCGTGTTGGCGGCCGCGACAAAAGCACGGATCTCGGTCAATAGCTCCGGATCGAGCGGTCCCTTGTCGACCAGTCTTGCCGCTTCTTCCACTTGCGCCGTGTCTGCCAGGCCGATGATGGCGGCGCTGATGTTATCCTGCGACAGGACATAGCGCACGGCCAACTCCGCCAGGCCCATGCCGGTGGGCATGCGCTCTTGGATTCGCGCGGCGCGAGCTGCGTCTCGCTGGAACAAGTCGAGCGGGAAGAACCTGGTTTGCAGCGTGTGTTCGCTCGGCGGATGTCCGACTAGCGCGCCGCCGGCCAGGACGCGGATCGCAAAAACCCCCATTCCGCGCGCAGCGCAGTCTTGAGCGATCCCACCGTAGTTGGTTTCAGTAAAGGACTCTGCGACCGGTTCCGCCGCCGTGGTGTTCAACAAGTTATAGGGTGTCTGCAAGGTCTGAAAGCGACCGCTGTCGATCAGCGCGCGGAGCGAGGCAGGATCGCCAATACCAGTCAGCCCTAGATGGAGCGTCATTCCTTCGTCGTGCAGCTGTTCAAACGCCTCGAGCACGCCGCCGGGACCAAGGACGTCTTCGACCGCGAGCGACGTGGGCTCGTCTCCGCGCCGCGCCGTCACGGAGTTATGGAGTTGCAGGAGCGCGACCTGGTCTACGCTGAGACGCGCCAGGCTCGATTCGACCGACGCGCGAATGACTCGCGGGATGTAGTCCAACTCATCCGCCGCCAGCCGGACCTTGGTGGCCAGACGGAGCTCTTGCGTCGGCTCCAGATAGCGGAGTACGCGTCCCAGGCTGGTTTCGGACTGACCGTCGCCATAGGTAGCGGCAGTGTCGAACCAGTTAATACCGACGTCGAGCGCCGCCGCGACGACGTTGCACTGTTGGCGAAACGAATCGCCGGTCATCAAACCCGAGACGGGGCCAGCGCCAAACGCGATTTGAGAAACCTGAATGCCAGTCAAACCGAGCGGACGGTATCGCATACGCCTCGTACTTTCAAAACGTCGCAGTTACCTGGCGAACTGGCCTCTGGCGGATGGATGGGATCAACGAGCCGAACGGGCGGTGGCATAGCGCCTCGAACCGAGCGACTAGCTTGGGTTTTCGCCCCTGGCCGGACGGAAAGGTGGCCGTGAGTGTAGCAGGCGACCCAACTGCTCGACAGCCCGCGAAATGGACTGCTTTGCACGGACTGCGGCGGCGGTAGACTGGCCTGGAAAGCCAGCTCCCCTGCGACTAGCATCAGGGTTCCAGGCCACGCGGGGCCCGCGCAGCCAGCACTCAGACGCGTTGCTGGTTTCACTTCCGCAGGCACCCCCCGCCAAGTCAGCATGACGCACGAACCCGGAACCGAAGAACCTGAGCCGGACCTAACGAAGCACGATCCATACGCGGCGCTGCGCGGCCGAGGTTTTGTGCTGTTTATGGCCGGCAATTTTGTGTCGGTGCTGGGGTTCAAGATGCAAACCGTGGCCATCGGCTACGAGATCTACCAGCGAACCAACGATCCTTTGGCGCTCGGCCTAATTGGGTTGGTGCAGATCGTGCCAGTTCTATTACTGGCGATCTTTGCCGGGCATATCGCCGACCGTTTTGATCGGCGACGGGTCATCATGATCAGCCTGCCGTTCACTGCTGTCGCTTCGCTGGCCATGGCTTATGCCTCGCGCCGCGGAGATGACGTCTGGGTGCTCTACGTGCTGGTGCTGATCATTTCGATCGCCAGGGCCTTTCAGCAACCGGCCAAATCCGCGCTCTTGCCGCAGATTGTCGACCGCGTTCACTTTCCGACGGCCGTGACCTGGAACACCGGCGCGTTTCAGTTGGCGTTTGTGCTGGGCCCGGCTCTCGGGGGCTTTGTGATTGCTCTGTTCGCCGGCTCGGCTGGTTCGTTCTGGGAGGTTTCTGAACTGGCCAAAAGCGCCGCATTGACCACGACCGAGGCAATCCGGGGCACGGCCGTGGTCTACGTGCTGCACGCCTGCGCGGCGACCGCTTTTTTCGTGTTTCTGGCGTTGATTAAGCCTCGCCCCATCGTGCGAGAAACTCAGCCGCTGACGTTCCACTCGCTGATGGCGGGCGTGCGGTTTGTGCTATCGCAAAAGATCATGCTGGCGGCGATCTCGCTCGATATGTTTGCGGTTTTGCTCGGCGGGGCCACCGCGCTGCTACCCGTCTACGCGTCCAAAGACTATCTCAACGTGGGCGCCGTGGGGCTGGGCTGGATGGAGGCAGCGCCGGCCGTGGGCGCCGTGACAATGGCTTTGGTGATTGCCCACCGGAGACCATTCAACCGAGCTGGCGCCGCCATGCTATTGAGCGTGGCCGGTTTTGGCGTGGCGACCGTGCTGTTCGGAATCTCGCGGTCTTATCCGTTCTCTCTGGTCATGCTGGTGCTGACCGGCGCGCTCGACAACATCAGCGTGGTGATCCGTCACACGATGGTGCAAGTTCTGACGCCCGACTCAATGCGTGGCCGCGTCTCTGCAATCAACGGGATGTTTATCGGGGCGTCGAACGAACTAGGCGCCTTTGAGTCAGGCCTGGCGGCATGGCTGGTCAGCCCGACGTTTTCGATCGTCAGCGGCGGCCTGGGCACAATCCTGGTTGTGGCCGTGCTGGCGGCCCTTTCTCCCGGCCTGCGCCGATTTGGGCGCTTGACCGACAACGTCAAACAGGACGCGTAAAACCAGACCGGCGGCAGCAATCGGAACCCTTAAATGCTTGCGGGATCGTCCGTAGCGACGAACTGAACGGCCCGTCAGCGTCACAAGTTTAGGCGCGTTACGGACTTGGCGCCGTCAGGCTCGTCTTGTAGCGGAACGCCCCCAACTGGTATCAAGGGCCCAAATTCTGCCGCAACCTAGACGGAGGTCGGCCCTTAGAGAATGGGAACCAATACGGCCTGCTGTGCCCCAAGGATAAAAATCGCAACGTCAGTCTTGACTATCATCAGTAAATGACGATAGTTATCATCATGATCATCTTAATGATGATCCGATACAAATGACCGCAACATGTTGCATGCAAGATGGTTGCGGTCGAAACTCAGGTCACCAAGACACTCTCCTTACTTGTCCGACTAAGGAAATTACGGCCATGCGAAGCATCTTTTGCACCTTCGGCCTGGTATTGCTGACGCTAGCAGTTGGCTGCTCCCATGGGAGCGGCGATGGCAATGAGGTGGAGTTACTCAACGTGTCATACGATCCAACGCGCGAGCTGTGGAAGGCCGTCAATGAGGGCTTCTCGGAGGAGTACAACGCATCCCACACTCAGCAGGTGACGGTTCGCCCCTCGCACGCGGCCAGCGCTAGCCAAGCTCGCTCTGTTATTGAAGGGGTAGAGGCTGATGTCGTCACGCTGGCAATGTGGACTGATGTCGACGCCATCCGCAAGGCGGGACTGATTGACGCGGATTGGGAGGATCGCCTACCGAACCGCTCGCTCCCCTACTACTCGACGATCGTTTTCGTCGTGCGGAAGGGAAACCCTAAGCAGATCAAAGACTGGCCGGACCTGATCCGCGACGAAATCAAAATCATTTCTCCCAGCCCCAAGACTTCGGGCAACGGCAAGTTGAGCTTTCTGGCAGCATGGGCCAGCATCACGCAGCGGGGCGGCACGCGTGAAGACGCGATTCAATTCGTAACAGAGATATATCGTCGAGTGCCGATCCTGGACGCTGGCGCCCGCGGGGCCACCGCCACCTTTGCCCAAAAGCAAATCGGCGACGTCCACCTCACTTGGGAAAACGAAGCTCTGTTGGAAGTACGCGAGTCCAAGGGCGAACTGGAACTGATCTATCCGAAGATCAGCGTCCGAGCTGAACCGAAGGTGGCCGTTGTTGACGCGAACGTCAAACGGCACAATACCGCTCAATTGGCGGAAGACTATCTGAAGTACGTCTACTCGCCCGCCGGCCAGGAGATTGTGGCGCAGAATTTCTACCGCCCTATTGACCCGGACGTTTTGGCCAGGCATCGCGGGCAATTTCCGGAAATCGAATTGGCCGGAATCGAACAGATCTCCGGGAGCTGGGAAAAAGCCCAACTGGATTTTTTCAGCGATGGCGGAGTGTTCGACAAGATCTTCGAGCGCAAGCCGGAGTAACTAAGTTGGTTCTTGTCGGTCGATTTTCCCGCGTTTCGTTCTCCACCGTCCTTCCAAACGTCTTCCTTCTTCGGCTGATTGTGTCATGAGCAAGAGCCACCGCAACGTGCTGCCCGGCTTTCGGCTGAGCTTGAGCTTTACGCTCATCTATCTGACCGTGATGGTGCTCATTCCACTAGCCGCTTGCCTGTTCAAGGCTTGCTCGCTGGGGCCGGCGGAGTTTATCGAAGCCGTTTGGACGCCGCGGGCCAAAGCCGCTTATTCGTTTACCGTGGGGGCGTCGTTGGCGTCGGCGGCGATCGATTGCGTGCTGGGGTTGCTCGTCGCTTGGGTGCTCGTGCGCTACGAATTTCCCGGTAAGCGCGTGATCGACTCGATTGTCGACATGCCATTTGCTTTGCCAACAGCGGTTGCTGGACTGGTTTACTCCAGCTTGTATGTCGAGAATGGCTGGTTGGGGCAGTTTCTGGTGCCGCTGGGGATCCACGCCGCCTACTCGCGTTTGGCCGTGGTGCTGGTGCTGACCTTTATTGGACTCCCTTTCGTCGTGCGGGCGCTACAGCCTGTGCTGGAAAGCCTGGAAGCCGAGACCGAAGATGCCGCCGCGCTCATGGGCGCCACGCGTATGCAGACCTTTCGCTGGGTGATCGTGCCGCTCTTGGCGCCGGCGATGGTGACTGGTTTTTCGTTGTCGCTGGCGCGAGGGCTGGGTGAATACGGCTCGGTGGTGTTCGTATCGGCCAACATGCCGTTTCGGACTGAGATCGCGCCCGTGCTGATCGTGCATAAGCTCGATAACTTCGAATATCCGGAAGCCACGGCCATGGCCATGGTGCTACTGGCGATGTCGTTTTCGCTCTTGATCGTCATCAATGTTCTCGAGCGTTGGAGCAAGCGACATTATGCCTGAACCAGCGCGCGTTATCTCAGGAGCCCACGCTTCGTCCGGACGGGATCACCCGTTGCTGCGCCGGATCTTGATTGGTCTGACGCTGCTGATCGTCGGCGTGTTGATCGTGATTCCGGTCGTCAATATTTTCGTGCAGGCGATGGGAGGCGGCCTGTGGGGTTACTTCTCGAACCTGTTTTCGGATCGAGATACTCGGCACTCCATTCTGATGACTTTGATTGTGGCGCCCATCTCCGTGGCGGTGAACACCGTGTTTGGCGTCGCCGCAGCATGGACGATCGCGCGGTTTCGCTTTCCGGGTCGCACTTTGTTGACCACGTTGATTGACTTGCCGTTTTCGATCTCGCCGGTCGTGGCGGGTTTGATGCTGGTGTTGCTGTTTGGCTTGCAGGGGCATATGGGCCCCTGGCTGCGGGAACACAACATTCAGATTCTATTCGCCATGCCAGGGCTAATCCTGGCGACTACGTTCGTCACGCTGCCGTTTGTCGCGCGCGAGTTGCTGCCGGTGATGGAGGCGATTGGCGCCGAAGAAGAAATCGCCGCGATTAGCCTGGGCGCCAGCGCCTGGCAAACGTTCTGGAACGTGACACTCCCCAACATCAAATGGGGACTGCTCTACGGCGTGGTCCTCTGCAACGCGCGGGCGATGGGGGAGTACGGGGCCGTGTACGTAGTGGCCGGACATCAAGGGGGGCGGACCTACACGATGCCCTTACAAGTAAACAAGCTATTCGAGGATTCGCGAACGTCGGAATCATTCGCGTTGGCGTCGCTGTTAACGCTCTTGGCCGTGGTGACCTTGGCCGCGAAGGTGGCGCTCGAACGCCGCACCCGTCGCGAACTGCTGGCGGCTACTCGTCCGAGCGAAGTGCCGGAAACCAACGATCTTCCGCACGCTGGCGCCGGGCCTCCCAGCGTTCGCGTGAACCAGACAAGGCTGCGTCCGGAGTTGATCATGACCACAGCCAAACCTGTCGATTCGGCTTCGGCCGCACCATCGCAGGGCATGGCGGGAGCCTGACTATGAGCATTAAAGTTAATAACGTCTCGAAAAAGTTCGGCGCGTTCAACGCGTTGAAGGAAGTCAGCGTGGAAGCAGGCGCCGGCTCGCTATTGGCGCTGTTGGGGCCATCCGGTTCCGGCAAGACCACGCTGCTGCGAGTGATCGCCGGGCTTGAGACTCCCGATTCCGGCAGCGTTTACTACGAGGACGAAGACGTCACCTCGCAGTCTGCGCGGGAACGAAATATCGGCTTCGTCTTTCAGCACTACGCCCTGTTCCGGCACATGACCGTGTTTGACAACGTGGCATTTGGGCTGAAGGTCCGCCGTTGGCCCCGGGCTAAGATCCGCGATCGCGTGCGGCAACTGCTGGCGCTGGTCCGGTTGGACACGCTCGAAAGGCGTTTGCCTTCGCAGCTTTCCGGCGGGCAGCGGCAGCGCGTGGCGCTCGCGCGGGCGCTGGCGATCGAACCCAAGGTATTGTTGCTGGACGAGCCATTTGGCGCGCTCGACGCCAAGGTGCGTCAGGAGTTGCGACAGTGGCTGCGCCGCCTGCACGACGAAATTCACGTCACCAGTATTTTTGTCACGCACGATCAGGAAGAGGCCTTTGAGGTCGCGGACAAAGTCGTGGTGATGAATAGCGGCCGGATCGAGCAGGTCGGGACGCCACAAGAAGTCTTCGAACATCCGGCCAGCGCGTTTGTGATGGACTTCCTCGGGAACGTCAATGTGTTTCATGGGCGTTTGCAGGATGGCCGGGCGCACGTAGGTGGCATGCAGTTCGACTACCCAGACTACGCCCACCAGGAATCGCTCCCCACGACCTTGTATGTTCGCCCACACGAGTTGGAGCTGCACCACGGCCCCAGCGAGGCCGGCAGCCTGAAGGCGCATGTAGAGCGTGTCAATCCGGCGGGGAGCGTCGCCAAAGTTTTTGTGTGGTCCGATGAGTTCGGCATTGGAATGCACGTGGAGCTGAGTTCGGAAAGATACAACGAGTTGCGAGTGCGTCCGGGGGACACTGTTTACGTTTCGCCTCGAAGGGTGAGGGCGTTTGTGCCCGAACCAGAATACGTGATTTAGCTCAGTCAGGCGCCGCCTGGCGAGATGAATTTTAGAGTGGTGACGAAAATGGAAAATACAACCCGAACTGAGCCGACAGCATCGGCAGCGCGCGATCAAACCAGATTGGACAACGCGCTGTCGCAAGTTCGGCACGCGTTGTCGGGTCTGCGGTACGGCCAGATCGCCATCACGGTGCAAGACGGTGTCGTGATTCAGATCGAGCGGACTGAGCGCACGCGCTTGGGCCATGGAGCCAGTTAAGCGTTTGCCGAACTCACGCCTTTCGTCCACCCAATCGCCCACCAGCTTTCCCACCTAACTTTCGATCAGGAATCCGGACTATGCCACGCCTTTGCTGTACGTGCTGCCACATGGATGTGCGCGCCGTTCTTCGAACGGCCCCCATGCTGGCATAGTTGTCCGAAACTTCGCTCACTTTCTAAAGCGTTGCGATGCCTTACGCATCCACTGTGCGCTGGCGATACGCGCTTACCTTCAACATTTCTGCGTATTTGAGAGGTCTGAAATCCATGAATGCTCGCAAACTAACTCACAGACAAGGTTTTACTCTGGTCGAATTGCTCGTGGTGATTGCCATCATTGGCATATTGATCGGGCTGTTGTTGCCGGCCGTGCAAATGGCGAGAGAAGCCGCGCGGCGCACGGGTTGCACCAATAACCTCAAGCAAATTGGCATCGCAATCCACAACTTCCACGATTCGCGCGGCAGGCTCCCCAGCAGCGGCCGGCCCAGCGAAGCCAGCACGGTGCGAATGGGCTCCATGACTTTCCTACTTCCGTACATCGAGCAAGGAACGCTGTGGGACTTGTACCAGCTCGATAAGAACTGGAGCGATCCACAGAATTTGCCCGTGACATCGACCCCCATTTCCGCCTTCATGTGCCCCTCGTCCCCAGACACCAACGAGTCGCTGGATCACAATCCGGACGGTTGGGTGGGAGGCGCCGAATGGCTTGGCATCGTGGCGAATTCCGACTACGGGGCATCGATTGGCGTTGATCCGCAATTGGCGGCGCTTGCGGGGCCTGCGAATCTGGAAATCAATGGTAGCACCGCACGGTCGTCGACGGCGCAGTATCCAACGAACGGGTTCTTTCCGAAAAACGCGTCGCTAACGTTTGCAAACATCACAGATGGGCTGTCGAACACGATTGCGTTTTTCGAGTCTTCCGGCCGACCGTTTGTCTGGCAGAAAGATGGCCGCGCCACATCGAGTCTTAGCGATGGGCACACCAACGGCGGCGGATGGTCCCGCGCTGCGACGGACATCATGCTCTCCGGATCGGACGCCGCGGGCAAGACAATCCCTGGCTTGTATATCAACCGCACCAATGGCTACAACCACGGATCGGAAAAATACGAGGCCAAAGGATTCACTGTCAGCAACTACGGCACCGAAGGTAGTAGTCAACCCTTCTCGTTTCATCCCGGCGCGTTCAACGTGTTGATGGGAGACGGCTCTGTGCGAATTCTGAACGAATCCGCTTCGATCGAGATCGTCGCTGGCATGGTGACGCGCGATCGGACCGAAACGGGAGTGGCGAACTAGCAAGCTCTTGAAAACCTTAACGCTTTCTCGCGGCGCACCCGAGTGCGCCGCGAGGAAACGATTTAACCGAATGCGATTTGAGGAGAACCCGATCATGCGTTTCAATGAATTTGATTTTCTACGCGCGCTAACTGGCGCCTTGGTGCTGGCTGTCTTTTCCGGCGTCTCAGGCTGCGGTCAGACTGAGGTAAAAACGCCTGTTTTTCCGGTGAGCGGCTCGATCAAAGTAGGTAAGGAGATTCCCGTGGGCGCGCAGATCGTGCTACATCCCAAGGGACACGCGCTGCCGCCGAGAGTCTCCCCCGTAGGACGAGTCGGTACGGATGGCACGTTCAAAGTTGCGATCTACGAAGGGGAAGAGGGCGTGCCCGCTGGCGAATATGTGGCCACCGTGGCCTGGTATAAGATCGTCAAAGGCTCGGGAAACGAGTCGTTTTCGGGCCCCAACGTCATCCCGGCGAAGTACACCAATCCCGCTACGTCGCCTCTTGCTGTAACAGTGATGAACACGCCGACGGTGATTCCGCCGATCGTAATCAAGTAGCGAGTCTGCCCTAGACGCCCACTCGAAACGGTGGTGGTTCACGACGGACCAGCTTGCCGACTTGGATGCTGGCGTCAAAAGAACCAGCGAACCCAAGGTGCTATCACGGCCTTGGTTCGAGCTTGTCTAACAACGGCCAGTCCGATTAGGATAAATGTCCGGTCGCAACGCCCGACGGTTGCGGCCGGGCCCTGGCTTTGAGAGGTCTTAAAGCCGATGATTCTGCAAAGCGCGTCCACCGGGCGCGCTTGTTGCTCTACGGCAACGAATTGTCTTTGGGCCACTTTTCATCCATTCTCAGCCCGAGCTCACTCGGCGGACGGCCAATTTTGGCAACTGCGGATCATTTGCGGCAAGAAGTCCGTAGCGCAGGCGCGCGGACCAAGAATACTCTGTCCGGCGCGGAGGCGAAGTCGGAGGCGGCCCGCTCAGCCAAGCGCAAAAAAGGCGGCGAATGGACGCCCATGTTCTGGAGCGGGATGTCGCTGCCGGCCTGGCTGCGGCTGGCGAGTAAAAACCGATTTCGCGTCGGTTGGCGCCGCTGGCACATGTTGCTGCTGTTGCCGATCTACACGACGTTGCATTCCATTCTGCGGGGCTGGCAATGGATTGTGTTACGATTTTGGTACCTGCAGGACGCCACCTGGCAAGTACAGCAGCGCCTTGATTCGGCACCGCTTTTTATTCTGGGGCACTGGCGCTCTGGCACTACGTTACTGCACGAATTGATGGTGCTGGATGGCCGGCACACGTTTCCGACTTCATACGAGTGCTTTGAACCGAACCATTTTGTGATCTCCGAGGGAATCGCCACGCGGTTGCTGTCCTTTTTGACTCCAGCCCATCGGCCCATGGACAATATGGCCGCCGGTTGGGACCGTCCGCAAGAAGACGAGTTTGCGCTCTGCAATCTGGGACTGCCTTCTCCGTATCTGACGATGGCGTTCCCCAACGAGCCTCCGCAAGACCAGGAATACTGGACACTGGAGAACGTGCCGACCGCAGCGCGCGACCATTGGAAGCGGATCTTCATGCGGTTCTTGTACGAGATCAACGCGCGCCGGCCGAAGCGCATTGTGTTGAAATCTCCGCCCCACACAGGGCGGGTAAAAATACTGCTCGAGATGTTCCCCAAGGCGCGATTCATTCACATCACGCGCGATCCGTGCGCAATTTTTCCGTCAACGGTCCATCTTTGGAAGCGGCTTTACGAAACCCAAGGTTTGCAGGAGGCGAAATTCGCCGGGCTGGAGAATTATGTCTTCGAAAATCTGACGCGGATGTACGACCGGTTCGAAGCGGACCGTGCGCTGATTCCGCCTGAGAATTTTTGCGAACTGCGCTACGAAGACCTGGTGGCCGACACGCTGGGCGTCATTCAGGACGTCTATCGCCAGCTCGACTTGGGCTGCTTTAGCGACGTCCGCGAGGCCGTCGAGGCGTATGTCGAACAAAACAAAGGTTACGAAACCAACAAGTACAAGCAACTCTCGCTGGAGTTGCGGCAGCAGATCGCAACTCGCTGGCGAGCCTACGCGGATCGGTACGGGTACAAGATCGATACTTCCACGCCGGATCCGGTAAAGAACTAACGCGGTCGCGACCGGAGTCATGCCGTCTCGGCGGTCTGCTCAGCAACGTCGCGTTCTGACGGATCGTCTGATTCTAGCGGCGACCTACCGCTGTAGCGCAGACCATCGCGCCGCGTGCTTGCAGCCGAGGCGTTGTTTCAGGGGCGCCCCGAGGCGATAATAGCCCGGTCCCACACGTCTATCCGCCAAAGGCAGAGCTGTTTTGCGCGGACTCTTTGGCGTCCACGCATCTGAATCCCACGTTAGCAGATCCAAATGAACGACAAGGCGAAAGTCGTCCGAACGCAGGGTGCCCGCGCGTCCACTACCGATGCATCAGGCCGGTCCGTCGCTTCGACCACTGGCGGCCAACTCCCGCGGCAGCTGCTGATTGCCATGATGGTGTTAGCCTGCGTCGTGCCATTGATCTACTCGCTCTTCACGGACCACATCTGGGAAGATTCGTTCATCACGCTGCGGCACAGCGAGCATCTACTGCAAGGGAAGGGGCTGACGTTTAATCCACCGGAACTGGTGCATGGATTTACGTCGCCCGTCAATGTGTTAATGTTGGCCGCTTGCAGCCTGGTGACGGGGCAAAGTTCCTACGAGGCGACGATCTGGCTCTATCGGATTGTGAGCATTATCGCATTCGCCGGTGGGATTGCGCTGCTGGCGCGGCGGCTGTGGCAAGACACGCCCAATCATCCGCTGGTCTGCGCGGGAGCGTTCGCGCTGTTGTATGCGTTCGAACTGAAGATGGTGACGTTCACGGCCAACGGCATGGAGACGGCATTTATGCTGCTGGCATTTGCCGGCGCGCTCTCGCTATTAGTCAAAGACGATCCGACGCCTTGGCTGGGTCGAGGCTTGTTTTGGGCAGCAATGATGTGGACGCGGCCAGACGGCTGCATTTATATCGCCGGCATGGGCCTGGCGGATTTGCTCTTCTCACCCGGCATGCGCAGCAAAGTTTTTTTGTCGCTGGTGAAGAGTGGTCTGCTGTGCGCCGTGCTGTATGCCCCGTGGATCGCTTGGGCCGGCTGGTATTACGGCTCGCCCATCCCACACACGGTGACGGCCAAAGCCCGGGTCGAGGTCGGTGGCGGCGAACAGATGTTACTGGCGTTTGACAGCCTGTTCGAGCGGTTCGTCACGTGCGCGAATGCAAGTTTCTTGCCGATCTACGATTGGCTTGGTCCCAATTATTTTGACAACCGCCTTGCTCGCTGGGCGTTGCAAAGCATCACGAGGTTTGCCAGCTTGTTCTGCTGCTTCTATTGGCTGTTTCCGGTGCGCGATCGACTTGGCCGGGCGGCATCTTTGACCTTTGCCGTGGCGATGCTGTATTTCACGCCGATGGTCAATCCAGCGCCGTGGTATCTGGCCTTCGCCACGTTGCCGGCGCTGGTGGCGCTGCCGCGCGGCATCCTCACGCTCTCGGACCTTGCGCTCCGCCATCGCGGAAAGCCCGTCGAGGGGAAGCTGCATCCACTGGCGACGGTTGCGCTACTGCTATTGGTTTCAGGGCAGATCGTCCTCTGCGGAATCAACGCTTGGGAAATGCGGATTCAGCAAATTGAAATCGAAATGGGCAACCGCTATGCCTTGGGCAATTGGTTGCACGACCATGGAAGAGAGGAAGATACGGTATTTCTCGAACCGCTCGGCTACATCGGCTACTTCAGCAAAATGCACATGTTGGATTGGCCCGGCCTGGTGACGCCACAAGTCGTTGCGATCCGCCGCGAATCGCCCGGCGGGATGCTCTCGATGATCCCCAAGCTGATGCCGGACTGGGTTGTTCTGCGCCCACGCGAGCACCAATTCCTGGGCTCGCTC